>Ga0134126_10005043_pt1 | contig 16491 bp, 16 predicted proteins | sample KB31752_FD_96881 | JGI IMG/M metagenome (GOLD analysis project Ga0134126, IMG submission 96881) | Terrestrial soil microbial communities with excess Nitrogen fertilizer from Kellogg Biological Station, Michigan, USA - KB3-175-2 | ecosystem: Environmental > Terrestrial > Soil > Unclassified ...
CTAGCCCGCCGGGCAGAGGTCGCGGTCGTCGTCGACCGCTTCCATGTCCTCGCCGGAGGGCGGCGGGAAGTGGCGCCGGAACGTGAACGCGTCCGGCGACGGGCCGATCGCGCGCAGCAGCGTGAGCCGCTCCTCGGCCTCCGGGATCGTCGGAACGTGGCCCGCCCCCACCCACCAGAGCACCACGAACAGCTCTGACATCTGCTCGAAGAACTCGCGCCGGCGGCGCATCACGTCGAGGTGCGCGCGGCTCGAGTAGACGAACCCGCGCAGCGACTCGAGCGACTCCCACACCGACATGTTCACGATCAGGCTGTCGTCGTCGAACGCGCGCACTGCCGTGGCGTTCCCCTCGTCGGTCTGGAGCCGCCAGACGAACCCGGGCGCCGCGTCCGCCACCGCGTTCACCGAGTCGAGCGCGTCCATGAAGTCCTTCATCACGGGCCCGTCGAGCGGCCCACGCGGGATGCCGATGTTCAGTTGGGCCAGGTGGTGCTGCACGCCGTGAGGATAAAGCTCTAGGAACTAGGGACTAGGGACTAGGGACTAGGGACTGGTAGACATTAGTTGAGCCCGCAACTATAATCTAGGCCATGACCTCCTCCGCCCCTTCCCCCACCGCCACGCTGCCCGCCACCGCCCGGCTCGGCGCGGTGCACATCACCGTCAGCGACCTCGACCGCTCGGTCGACTTCTACGAGCGCGCGATCGGCCTGCGGCTGCACCGCCGCGAGGACGGCACCGCCGCGATGGGCGCGGGCGGCGAGGACGTGCTCGTCCTCGTCGAGCAGCCGGGCGCACTGCCCGCCGGCCGCCACGCCGGGCTCTACCACTTCGCCCTCCTCCACCCCTCGCGCCTCGAGCTCGCCCGCGCGGCCATGCGGCTGGCCACCACTCGCACGCCGATCGAGGGCGCGTCCGACCACGGCATCTCCGAGGCGATCTACCTGCCGGATCCCGACGGCAACGGCATCGAGCTGGCCTCCGACTTCCCGAAGGAGCAGTGGCCGGACCTGAGCGATCCCGCCACCTACGCCGGCGGCCCCAAGCCGCTCGACCTATACGGGCTGCTCGAGCTGGCCGGCAGCGAGGGCTCCACGCCATACGTGGACCCCGGGCTGACAGTCGGCCACGTCCACCTCCACGTCGGCGACATCCCGCGCGCGCTCGCCTTCTACCGCGACCTGCTCGGCTTCGACGTGATGACCGAGTTCCCGGGGGCGGCGTTCGTGGCCGCCGGCGGCTACCACCACCACGTGGGGCTGAACGTGTGGCGCGGCCAGGGCGTTCCACCCGCGCCGGCCGACCGCGTGGGGCTCCACCACTGGATCCTCGTCCTCCCGAACGCGGACCTCGAGGCGCTGCGCGCGCGGGTGCAACACGCCGGTATCGCCCACGAGGAGCGCCCGGACGGGCTCCTCCTGCGGGACCCCTGGGGCATCGCCCTGCTCGTCACGCCCGTGTAGATGAGGAACGGGCCGCGCCGGGCCCCGTTCACCCCCAAGCGACCGATTTGCGCGTCATCATCCGGCCGGTGGGAGTACGCGACTCAGAGCCGCCCGGGGGCGGGCGCTTCGACGAGGCGGGCGACGCCACCAGGCGCACGCACCTCGCCAACGAGCGGACCTATCTCGCCTGGTGGCGAAGCGGCTTGACCTGCCTCGCCGTGAGTTTCGGCACCGGCAAGCTCGTGCCCAGCCTGAGCGACGAGACCCGCTGGCCCTACGTCCTGCTCGGCACCGGCTTCGCGATTCTCGGCCTGACCTTCATCGGCTACGGCTTCTTCCGTCTGCGGCGCGTGGAGGAGGCCGTGATGCGCGGGGAGTTCGAGCGCCCCGATGATCGCTTCATCGCGGTGGTCACGGCGTTCGGCATGGTGCTCGGGGCCGCTGTGATCGCCGTGGTGATCTTCGAGACATAGCCATCTTCCGCCCGTACGCCGAGCTGCTGCGCACCCGTCACCTCGCACGGCTCGTGGCGGCGATGCTGGTGTTCGGCCTCGGCTGGGCGATGTCGCCGCTGGGCCTCGTGCTCTTCGCCCGCCAGGTCACCGGCTCGTTCGCGCGAGCGAGCGTGGTGGTCGGCTCACTGCTCGTGGGCAATGCCGTCTTCTCTCCGCTCCGAGGGCGCTGGATCGACACCCGCGGCGTGCGCACGCCGCTGCCCGTCATGGCCGCTGTCGCCTGCGCCGGGCTCATCGCGCTGGTGGTCGCGGGCGAGGCAGGCGCGCCACTGGCCCCGCTGGCGGCGCTCACCTTCGTCGCGGGCGCGGGCATCCCGCCGGTCGGCGCCGCCCTGCGCACTCTGTTCGCCCAGCTCGTGGACGACGACCAGCACCTGCACGCCGCCTACGCCCTCTTCAACCTGGTCAACGAGACCACGCTGTTCAGCGGCCCGCTGCTGGCGGGCCTGGTGCTGGTGATCGCCTCGCCCGCGGCGGTGATCGTCTGCGCCGCGGTGCTGGTCCTGGTGGCCGCGCTGTCGTTCGCGCTGGCTCCGGGCGCGAACGAGTGGCGCGGCGTGGAGCGCTCGCCCACCCTGTCGCGGTTCGGGCCGCTCGCCGGCGCCGGCATGCGCACGGTGATCATCTGTGGGTTCGGCTTCGGCATGGCGTTCGGCGAGCTCGAGAACATCGCGCTGCCGGCGTTCGCGAAGGCGCACCACGCCACCCCGGCCGCCGGGCTGCTCCTGGCCGCGATCGCGCTCGGCATCGGCTCCGGCAGCCTGGTCTACGGTCTCCGGAGCTCCCGGCGCAGCGCCGGCGAGCGCTACCCGGCACTCTGCGTGCTGGGGCTCCCCGCCTTCGCGTTGACGCCGTTCGTGGATGCGATCCCGCCCATGCTCGTGGTCATGCTGATCCTCGGGCTGCTCTTCGCCCCCGCCCTCGTCACCGTTTTCGCGGTCGTCGACGAGGTGGCCCCCGTGGGCACGGCCACGGAGTCGATCACCTGGCTGTCGAGCCTCGCCGCCGCGGGCACCGCGGTCGGCGCGATCGTCGCGGGCCTGCTGGTGCACGGCCCCGGGGTCCACGCCGCGTTCGCCGGCGCCGCCGTCGCGGCCGGAGCGGCGACCGCCTACGCCCTCCTACGCCGCCGGACGCTCAGCGCGTAGGGCAGCGCGGGCGGGCCATTCGCCCGCCGGCGCCTTCCGCGACCGCGGCGGCGGCAGCGTGAACGTGATCGCCAGTGCCGCGAGCGGCAGGGCCGCGATCACGTAGAGCGTGGTGTCGAGGCCGAACGCGTCGGCCACCAGGCCGAGCACCGGGGCGCCCAGCCCGCCCAGGCCGATCGACAGCCCGAGGGTCACGCCCGACGCCATGCCGAGCCGGCCCGGCAGGTACTCCTGCCCCATCACCACCGTCACGCTGAAGGTGGCGATCACGGCGGCGCCGACGAGGAAGAGCAGGACCGTGGACCCGGGTGGCCGCAGCTCGTGGAACACGAGCAGCAAGGGCGGCAGGATCGTCATCGAGCCGAAGAGCACGGAACGGCGGCCGAAGCGGTCGGCCAGCCAGCCGCCCGCGAGCGTGCCGAACGCCCCGCCGACGAGCATGGCGGTGAGCGCCACGTTGGCGGTGGTCTTGGACGTGCCGAGCGCGTTCACGTAGTAGAGCGGCACGAACGTGAGCAGGCCGAAGTAGACGAACGTGCGGAAGGCGATCACCCCCGCGAGGCGCCGGAAGCCGGACCAGTCGTCGTCGGGGCTGCCCGCGTCCTGCGCGCCGGCGACCTGGGGCGGCCTGAACGCGATCAGGTGCGACAGCTGCGTCGCGAGGTACAGGGCGACCAGTGCCCCCGGGATCACCATGAACAGCGTGCCCGAGAGGCCGAACGCGAGCACCAGCGGCGTGACGATCACGGGCCCGAGCGCGAAGCCGATGTTCCCGCCCAGCCCGAAGAAGCTCATCCCGCTCGCGCGCTTCCGGCCCGACACGTAGTTCGCGAAGCGCGAGCCCTCCGGGTGGAACGCGGCCACGCCCAGGCCGCTCAGCACCACCGCGAGGAACGTGAGCAGATAGCTCGGCGCGATCCCCACGAGCGCGATCCCGATGCCTGCGACGAGCGGCCCGAGCGGTATCAGCCCGATCAGCGAGCGGCGGTCCGAGTAGTGGCCGAAGATCGGCTGGATCACCGACGAGCTGACCGTGGCGGCCAGGATGAGGCCCGACGCCGCCGCATAGGAGTAGCCGCGCTGCGAGACCAGGAACGGCAGCAGCGCCGGCACGGCGCCCTGGCAGCTGTCGGCCATCATGTGGCCGACCGCCAGCGCCCCCATGCCCCGACGATCGACGCCCTCTCGGGCGGCGGTCATGCGGCGGCGTCCTCCGCGTCGAGGTCACGCAGCCGGCCACGGACCCGGCGCTGCTTGGCGGTGAGCTCGCGTTCGAGCCGTTCGAGCTCGCGCTTGTGGCTGCGGACGAGCTTGAGCTGGTTGCCGATGTGCTCGAGCGCCTCGTGAAGGATCTCTCCCTGCCGGACCACGTCGTCGGTCTCGAACAGCTCCTTGCGCAGGGCCGCACGCGCGTCCTCGGCCTCCACCAGCTCGCGCAGCTCATCCAGCGACAGTCCGAGCAGGTCGCGCAGCCGCATGATCTCGCGCAGCCGCTCGACGTCCGAGTCGTCGTAGGTGCGGCGCTTGCCGAGCTGCCGGTCCGCGGCGGCGGGCAGCAGGCCGATCTCCTCGTAGTAGCGGATCGTGCGCGGCGTGGTGCCCGTCAGCTCGGCCACCTCGCCGATGCGGAGGCGCTTGACGTCGCTCACAGGGACTCCTCCCGCACGTGCGCCGGGCGCATCATCGAGACGACCGCGCCCAGCAGCGACACGCCCGCCAGGCACCAGAGCGCGATGTGCATGTTGTTGATGAACGGGTCGAGCTGCGCGCTGGACAGCCCGCTGGCCAGGCCGGAGAAGATCTTGAAGAGGACGTCCTTCGGCACCGCCGAGGTGACCACCGCCAGCACGAACGCGATCGAGATCACCGCTCCCGTGTTCTGCAGCATCACGCGGGCGCCGGCGGCGATGCCGCGGCGGTCCTGCGCCACGACACCCATCATCGCGGCGGTGTTGGGACTGTTGAACATCGCCGAGCCGAGGCCCACGATCGCCAGGAACAGGCCGCTCATCCAGTAGGGCGAGTCCACCTGCAGCAGGGTCATGAGCGCGAGGCCCAGGGCGGTGACCACCATGCCGGCGGCGGCCAGCGCCCGCGAGCCGTGCCGGTCGGCCACGATGCCCGCGAGCGGCGAGAAGATCAGCATCGCGATGGCCATCGGGGCGAGCTTGATGCCGGCGACGATCGGATCGTCGCCCTGCGGGCCCTGGAAGTAGAAGACGAAGATGAAGAGCAGGGCGAAGCGCGAGAGGCCGTTGATGAACGCCGCCCCCGAGGCCGCCGCGAACAGCTTGTTCTTGAAGATGCCCAGGTCGAGCATCGGGGCGGACGCGCGCGACTCGATGAACACGAACAGCGGCAGCAGTACCGCGGCCACGATCAGGCTGACGATCACCGTTGGGTTGCTCCAGCCCGACAGACCGCCCTTCGAGATGCCGAGCACGAGGCCGGTCAGCCCGACCACGAACACGCTCGTGCCGAGCAGGTCGAGCCGCCGCTCCGGGTCCGGGCTCACGAGCTCGTGCAGGATCAGCCCGGCCCAGATGCTGCCGGCGACGCCGAGTGGCACGTTGAACCAGAACACCCAGTGCCAGGAGATGAGCACGAGCGCTCCGCCGAGCACGGGCCCGATCACGAGACCGACGGCGGCCACCATCGTGTTCGTGCCCATCGCGAGGCCGAGCTGGTTGCGCGGGAACGCGTCGGTGACGATCGCCGCGGAGTTGGCGAACAGGAAGGCGCCGCCGATGCCCTGGAGGATTCGCCAGAGGATCAGCTCGGTGCCGCCCGACGCGAACCCCGCGCCGAGCGAGGCGAAGGCGAACACGAGGAAGCCGCCCACGTAGGCGCGCTTGCGCCCGAACAGGTCCGCCAGCCTCCCCGCCGTGAGCACGAGCACGGTGGAGGCGATCATGTAGACGAGGATCACCCACACGAGCTCGAGCAGGCTGGTGCCCAGGCTCCGCTCCAGGTCCGGCAGGGCGATGATCAGCGTGCCGGAGTTGATCGTGGCGAGCAGCATGCCCAGGCTCGTGCAGGACAGGGCCCACCACTTGTAGTTCGGATCATCGGCCTGGACGCCGACTCTGGTGCGCGCGCGAGCGCGGGTTGTTTCCGGGACGGAGGTCATTCGGTTTCTTACGTAAACGTAAGGTAGCAGCGTCAGGCCGCGGGCGACAAATGCTCGTCGCGGAGCTCGTGGGCGAGCTCGATTGTGCGCTCGTCGAGGTCGGCTTCCTCGATGTCGTAGAGGTGTGAGAGCTCCTCCAGCAGGGCGGCCTCCACGGCGTCGAGCGCGATGCCCGGCAGCTCGTCCTCCACGCTGCCGGCGGTGGCCGGGTCGAAATCGAGGCCGAGCGCCTCATAGACGGGCACGAGCACGGCGCGCACCCGGGCGCTGTCGGTCACAACGAGCACGCCACCCAGGTGGCCCGCGTTCTTCACGAGCTTCTGGCCGATGCCGGCGAGCTTGATCCGGCCGCCCGCGTGCACGCTGTAGCCGCCGGGGCAGTACTCGCCCGGCACCTCCCCCACGCCCGCGTCCACGCCGAGGCGCGCGAGGCCCGCCTGCATCAGGCCCGACCACTCCTCGAAGCGCGGGTAGATGTGCGCCTGCGGCTCGCTGTCGGGGCGCACGTGGGCGATCGCGATCGTGCCCTCGTGGAACACCGCGGCCCGGCCGCCGGCCAGGCGCTCGATCGCCTCGAAGCCGTTGTCCCGCGCGGCTCGCACGGCCGCGGCGTAGTGCCTGCCCGCCACATCCTGCCGGCCGAACGCCACCATCGGAGGGGGCCGTGTCATTCGGAGCGTCTCCGGCAGCTCGCCGGCCGCGACCCGGTCGAGGATCGCGCGCGAAACCGCGACGTCCAGCGCCGGGTCGTCCTGGAACGCCCGGCGGTGGAGCCTCAGCGGTTGCGACAACCTACGCGCGCGGGTCCAGGTCGAGCGCGCAGGAGTTGATGCAGTAGCGCTGGCCGGTCGGGCCGGGGCCGTCCGGGAACACGTGGCCGAGGTGGCCGCCGCAGGTGCCGCACGTCACTTCCGTGCGAACCATTCCGTGGCTGCGGTCCTCGTGCACCTCGATGTTCGCGTTCTGCCCTGGCTCGGTGAAGCTCGGCCAGCCGGTGCCGGAGTCGAACTTGGCGTCCGAGCTGAACAGCTCGGCTCCGCAGCCCGCACAGCGGTAGATCCCATCGTCCTTCACGTTCACGTACCGGCCGGTGAACGGCCGCTCCGTGCCCTTCTGACGCAGGGTCTCGTACTGCTCCGGCGAGAGCTGCTCACGCCATTCCTGATCTGTCTTCTCGATCTTCGTTGTCATGAATAGATCGTAGTCAGCCGTCGGGAAACGGCTGGATCGGAATGCCGTGATCGGTCTCGCGCATTCCGATCTCGTAGGTGGCGCCGCTCGGGGTGTGGAGCTGGAGGTCCGGCTGGCCGTCGCGCTGCACGGTCAGGCGCATCTCGGCGATCGAGCAGTTGGCGGTGTTGTGCTCCGAGCCGCCGGGGTCGGCGTACACCCAGCCCACGAAGTTCTTCTTCTCCGAGCCCACGTTGCCCAGGACGGTGATCCCGTCGCCCGGGAGCTTGAACTGGCACCCGGTGGGCGACTCGTTCATCTCGGTCGAGCGGATGCGCTCGGCCCCGCCCAGCGGGTAGCGCTTCCCCTCGAGGGAGATCGCCCCGCTCGCGATCCACGGCGTGGTGAGTGGGCCCACCTTCACGCGGCCGACCGCCACGTCGAGCCAGGTGTCGATGCCATCGCCCTCGAAGCCGATGCCGTGCATCCACACCCAGCGCTCCGCATGCTCTGCGCCCCAGTTGTGGCCCACCATGCCGGGCCAGCGGTCCAGGTCCACGCTGCGCCCGCCGATCGACACGCCGCCGCTGATCAGCGCCGCCGGGTGCGGGCTCAGCGTCTTGGTGCGCGGGATCTTGGCCGTGTACATCCAGCCGCGGGGCAGGTGGAGCAGCGCGGGCGCCCCGTCGCCGATCTGGAGGTCCCAGGTCGCCGGGCCGGCCGAGCCGAGCACGCCGTCCCTGGCGAACCTGCTGTGCGCGATCTCTATGTACCTGTCCCCGCCGGCGTCGAGCTCGGGGACCGTGACCTTCGTGGCCTGCGGACCGTCCGCGTTCGCGTCGAACAGCGTGAACCAGAGCGAGCCGTTGGGCTGCGCGCCCGGGCGCTTGTGCACCGTGTAGCGGATCCAGACTCCGAGCGGCTCGGCTGGATGCGCTGCACGCAGGTAGTAGCTCTCGTAGAAGCCCGCCGACGGCTGGACGTCCGGGAAGCGGGCGCGAGTTGGGTCCTCCATCCCGCGCGGAACCCTAAGTGATACAAACGCGCGGATGGCGGGACCCGGCGTGATGCTCATCACCGGTGCAAGCACCGGCATCGGCGCGGCCACCGCGCGGCAGGCGGTCGCGGCCGGCTGGCGGGTGGTGCTCGGCGCGCGCGGCGAGGAGCGGCTGGCCGAGCTGGCCGCAGCTCTGGGAGGCGAGTCCGCGGCTCGGTACCGCCGCTGCGACGTCGCCGACTGGGACGACCAGCAGGAGCTGGTCAAGCTCGCGGTGGACGGCTTCGGCGGGCTCGACGTGGTCTTCGCCAACGCCGGCTTCGGAGCCAAGCGCGGCTTCCTGGAGGAGAGCGTCGAGCACTGGAAGGCGATGATCGACACCAACGTCCTCGGCACCGCGTTGACCATCCGGGCGACGCTGCCCACGTTTCGCGAGCAGGGGCACGGCCAGTTCGTGCTGACCAGCTCGGTGGCGGGGCGGCGCGCGCTGCCGGGTTCTCTGTACGCCGCCACCAAGCACGCGGTCACGGCGATGGGCGAAGGGCTGCGGCAGGAGGTGTCGGACTCGGACATCAAGGTCACGCTGATCGAGCCCGGCATGGTCGATACGCCCTTCTTCGAGAACCGTCCGAACGGTGCGCTGGAGGCCGACGACATCGCCTCCGCGGTGATGTGGGCGATCTCCCAGCCGCGGCGCGTGGACGTGAACGAGGTCCTGATTCGCCCGGTCCGCCAGGCAAGCTGAGCCCTCTGCCCCTCGAACTCACGCATTTGGGGTAGGGGTCGGACAAATCCGGGCTCGGCCTCTAAGGTTGCCGACTTGCTGTTTTGTTGGACCCGCAGCCAAGGATGAGGCGCGCGTTCTGGGGGCGGAATGTTGCGGCTGCCGCATGCGCGGCCGCCTTCGTCTGCCTCGGCGCAGCCCCAGCGAGCGCGGCGCCGGCGCTGAGGATCCAGCCGGCCGCGCACGGCAAGGTCAAGGTCGGAATGATCGGCGCGGCGTCGCGGGGACGGCTCGTCTACGTCCTCGACCGTCGCCGCGTGCGGGTCACGCGCAGGCATGCGATCTCGCTGTCGATCCGCCGCCACCGAGGCAGTGCGCCGGCGTGGCACCGCATCGCGATAAGGCGTGCCGGCTCCAGACGCGTGCTCGCCAGCACGCGCTTTGCGGTCGCCCCACGCAGCTCTCGCTACGCGCCCACGCTGGTGCTGCTCGCCGCGCCGCCGGCGCGGACGGGGGCGAACAGCGCGGTCCTGCGCTTCGCCGCCACCACGAGGGTGGTCGCCTGTAGCCACGACGGCTCGGCCTTCCAGCGCTGCAAGAGTCCCGTGTCGTTCGGCGGTCTCGCCCCCGGGGCCCACCACTTCACGATCCGCGCCGGGAGGCGGCACACGAGCTCGCTCACGGTCGCGTCGGAGGTCCTGCCGCAGCAGGCCCCGCCGGCCACCTCGACCCCGCCGCCGTCCTCCAAGCCGCCCGCCGATTCAGCGCCGCCGCCCATCGGGTCGAGCGTTCCAGGCGCCGACGGACGCCGGCTGCTTTTCGAGGACGACTTCAGCGGCACGCAGCTGAGCACCGCGTCCTGGAGCCCCTACAACGGCAGCGGCTACAACGGACACGGATTGCGCCGGCCCTATGCGATCACGGTCGACGGCCAGGGCCACCTCGTCATCACCGCCCAGACGATCAACGGCGCGACGGTCTCCGGCGGGATGGCCAACCGGCTCAACCGGCCCTACGGGCTGTACGAGTTCAGGGTGAGAACCGATCTCGATCCCACGAAGAACATGAGCGGCGCGATCCTCACCTGGCCGCAGTCCGGGCGCTTTCCGCAGGACGGCGAGAACGACATCTACGAAACGGGCACGTACAACCCCCGCGACCCGTTCTTCTCCTTCATCCACTACGGCGACTCGGCCGGCTCGCAGGCCTCCTTCAAGCAGCAGGCCGACGCCACCGACTGGCACACGATGGCGATGGACTGGAGCGCCGGCGCGATCAAGATCTACCGCGACGGAGCGCTCGTCTGGACGGTCACCGACCCGAAGGTGATCCCGCATGTGGCGCACCACATGGCCATCCAGCTCGACGCGCTTGGCAGCGGCAAACTCTCCGGCCCGGTGCGCATGTACGTGGACTGGGTGCGGATCTATCAGTAGCCGCTGACCGTCCGCTTCTCGAACTAGCGTTCGGGTGGTGCGGCGCTGCATCGCTCATGTCGACATGGACGCCTTCTACGTCAGCGTCGAACTGCAGCGGCGGCCCGAATTGCGCGGCAAGCCGGTGGTCGTGGCGGGCAGCGGCGCCCGCGCGGTCGTGACCACGGCGTCGTACGAGGCGCGCCGGTTCGGGATCTTCTCCGCCACTCCGGCGGCATGGGCCCGGCGGCGCTGCCCGGACGTGGTGTTCGTGACGCCCGACTTCGAGGAGTACCGGCGCCGCTCGCGCGAAGTCATGGCGGTGCTGCGCGAGCACATCGAGCGCGTGGAGGTGGTCGGGCTCGACGAGGCGTATCTGGACCTGTCCGGTATCGGGCGGCCACGGGCGGCCGCGCGACGTGTGAAGGCGGCGGTGAAGGAGCGCACGGGGCTCACCTGCTCGATCGGGATCGGCCCTTCGAAGCTGGTGGCGAAGATGGCCTCGGATGCCGAGAAGCCGGACGGCTTCGTGGTGCTCTCCCAGGAGGATGCGCAGCGGCGGTTCGCCGGCTCGTCACCGGGCCTGGTGCCCGGGATCGGGCCGAAGAGCGTGGAGCGGCTGAAGGAGAAGGGCATCCTCACGCTGGGCGCCCTGGCGTCGACGCCGGAGGCCGATCTCGCGGAGATGTTCGGGGCGCGGCTCGGGCCTCATCTGCGCTCGCTGGCGCTGTTCGAGGACGAGCGAACGATCGAGACCGTGCGGATCGCGAAGTCCGAATCCCGCGAGACCACCTTCGAGCAGGACCTGCGCGGGCTGGATGCGCTGTCGCCGGTGCTGGAGCGGCTGACCTCGGAGCTCTGCTCGACCCTGGTGCGCTCGGAGTCGGCCGGCCGCACGATCGGCATCAAGGTGCGGCTCGACGACTTCTCGACGCACACCCGGGCGCGGTCGCTGTCGGCGCCGACGAACGAATTCTCCGTCGTCCACCGAGTGGCGTCTCAGTTACTCGCGGAGTTCGACCCGCCGCGCCCCGTGCGGCTGCTGGGCGTCCGCGTGGCCGGGCTCGACGAGGCCGCGCTGCGCGATCCGGGGCAGCTCGAGCTGTCGGTGTAGCCCGCGCCGCTCGTCGGCCCTCCGAGCGGCGCTTTGTTGATCTGACCGCCGATCGACGGTCGAAGCAACAAAGCGGTGGCTCTGCCGGTCGCTTTGTTGATCTAGGCCGCCATACGGCGCCCAAATCAACAAAGCGCGGAGCCGGACCCCCGCTAAGGAGCCACTCCTTTTTGCTGTCGTTCGCGGGCGGCGCGCAACGCCTACGCGGTGAAGCTCAGTGCCGACCCGTTCGCGTTGCCCTCAGCGTCCCGCGCAGCCCCCGCCGCCACCACGACCGAGGCACCCGGCGGTGCCGACACCGACGCCGTCCCGTCAGACCCAACCGCAGCCGACACCGAGCGGCCGTTCACCACGAACGTCACCCGCCCCGCCGACGCGCTCCGGGGCCGCCAGGTCAAATCCGCGCTCGAGTCGCCGGGCGGGTCCCCCACCGCCTCGTGCGACACCGGCGCCGGGTAGTCCAGGCGCACCGAAATCCGGCCCACCCGAGAAACCGCCAGCGACCTGGCCGGCACCAGCGAGAACGGCGAGGACGTCCACGAGTAGTTGTTGGCCTGCACCACGAAGCGATATGAGCCGAGCCGAGCGTCCAGCGGCGGCTCCCACTCGGCGCTGTACTTGCCGTTCTTGTCGACGGTCCACAGGACCGCAAGGCCGAGGTCCGAGTCCGCGGTCTGCCAGCCGCCGGCGTCGGCGCGCTGCACCAGCACGAAGGGGCGGTCCAACGGACGGTCGAAGCCGCGCAAGCCGCCCTGCCACCAGATCTTCGGATGCCCGAGCCGCGCTGCCGAGGTGGGCGGCTGCGCGAAGCCGCTCGCGGCGGAAGCACCCGTGGAGAACGGCGCCGCCGAGGCGTCCCCGCCGATCCCGTTGGTCGGGTCGTACGAATACGGCGGCGGGGCGGGCCTACCGGCCGCCAGATCTCCCGCCAGCCCCGCCAGCACCTGCTCCAGCGCGTCCGAGCTCGTGCGACCGTACACCGTGGCCGCGCCCTCGTAGTGCTGGGTGTCGTACTCCTGCGGCGTCGTGAAGTAGTCCTCGTACTCGTTGGCGAGCCCGACGATCACCACGTCGTCGATCCCGGACCCCGCCACCGCGTTCATCACGGCGGAGCGCACGCGCCGCCCCATCTCGACCGTCATCTCGCCGGGAATGGAGACGAGCAGGCGGTCGCCGATCCGCAGCGTCATCAGCGGCACGGCCTTGGGAACGTCGAGCGGGAGCGGCATCTGCACCTTGGTGCCCTGCGGTCCGATCCCGACCGGCAGGCGACTGCCCTCGAACGGCAGGCGCGTGATGTCGAACAGCGGTCCGCGCCCCTCCTCGGAGCCCGTGAACTCCGCCTTGCCGAACGCGGGAGTGGTGGCCGTCGGCCCATCGGGCGTGTCCTGACCGCACCAGCACATGCGCGTCCAGCGCAGGTCGATCGAGGGCGACGAGCTCATGTCCGCGCCGGCGGAGCGCCACGCTCGCATGAACGCGTTCGCCTCCACCGTCCCGACCCAGTCGGCGCCGGCGGGTCCGGAGCGGTCGAGGCCGGACGAGATGTCGCCCTCGTTCGAGTTGCCGAACGCGGTGACCACGTCCTGCGAGGCGGGCACGTTGCCAAGCCGGCGGATCTCGGCCTCCGACCTGTGCATCGCCGGCCCGTGGTGGTCCTCGTTGTAGTAGGTGAACTGGAACTTGTTGACCGTGCCGTGGTTGGCGAACGAGGCCCACATGCCCACCGGCGCGTCGCGCCCGCCGATCGTCTTGTCCACCCGCAGCACGCTGGCGTTCGGATCGATCGTGTGGTTCACGCCCTCGGGGTCCATCGACGGATTGCCGTTGCCCGGCTGGAGATGGATCCCGTGATCCGCGAGGTGCGCCTCGATCGAGCGGTTCTGGGTGAGGTTGTCGATGTAGACGTGCCCCCACCCCACCTTGCCCGGCCCGAGGTTCTGGTCGGCGCGCCGGATCGCGAGGGCGAGTTGCCGGACCATGAACGCGTAGAGCTGCGGATCGACGCTGCCCTGGAGGTCGAAGTCCGTCGGCGTCCGGATCGTCATGAACACCGAGTTGTAGGTGGAGAAGTTGTAGAAGGACGTGGGCGCCGCGTGCGTGTGCGAGGCCGAGTCGAGCACGTTCTGCTCGCTGTAGCCCAGGTCCTTGTCGAGGGCCGCGGCCTGGGCGAGCATCCCGCCCGGGATGCCGTTCAGATCCTCGCTGACCAGCGCGACCTTCCGGTCGCCCTCACGCAGGACGATCGCCTTGGCCCAGAGACGCGTGTGCTGGCCCTCCACCACGCCGTCCGAGCGAACCCAGCCCATCATGTAGTAGCCGGTGGGCGGAGTGATGTCCGCCCGCCCGACGCCGACCTCGAGGGAAGGTGAAGGGGTGGCCGCGCTCGCCGCGTGTGGCAGGGCGAGCGCGACCAGGACGGCCACGCAGGCCGCGAAGTACCCCTTCGGATGTAGCGCCCCCCGCTTCATCCGGCCGGGATTCTGCCCGGCCGGATACCGGCGCGCGCCGGTTCAGCGCGTGGACCAGACGGTGCCCGTCGAGCCGAAGCGGAGCTTCGCCTTGGTGGCGGGCGTGAGGTCCCACTCGCGGCCGCCGACGAACGGGCCGCGGTCGATCACCTTCGCGGTCACGGTACGGCCGCGGTAGTGAAAGGTCACCTTCGTTCCGCACGGGAGCGTGCGGTTGGCCACGCCCAGCGTCGTCGAGTCGAGCGTCCCGCCGCAGGCCGTGCGTCCGCCGTAGAGGCCTGGCCCGTACCAGGACGCGTTCGTCGGCCGGTACACGCGTACACGTCCACGCTGCTGCTTGGCCGACACGTGCGTGCCGGACGCGCTGGACGCGGCGGCGCCCACCAGCCGCACCCGCAGCCTGTAGCTGCCGAGTGCCCGCGGCTTGAAGGCGATGCGGAAGGAGCCGTTCCCGCCGGTCTTCGTCCGCGCCACCGTGTGCCAGCCGTGGCCGTTCGCGGCCTGCAGCAGCACCTTGCGGCCGGCCTGATGTGTCAGAAGCATGCCGGTGACCGGCACGCGGCCACCCGCGAGGACATTTCGTTTCTTGAAGTGTGCGCTCAGCGGCTGAGTCTCAGCCTCCGCGGTTCCTCCCGCCGCCACGAACGCGAGCGCACCGATTCCAACGCTGCGCACGCGCGCAGCGGCATTCCAATCCACGTTGGATCCGTCCTTTCATGGCCCTGCCTGTGGAGCTAGCCGGCGGGCTCGCGCCGCGCTCCGAAGCGCGGCCAGAACCTGTCCCCCGCCCGCCGGTCAGACGTCCCGGCGACTCGGCAAAGCCGATCGAACAACCGTTCGCAGGCTAGGAGCTCACAGACCAGCGTCTGTGCGTCTCATCACACAAAAAGTCTTCAGCCGACGCGCTCGGAGACGTCCGATTTTCCGTCCCCCAGGTGTGGTAGCGGCACGTTTCCGGTGCGCGCCACGCACAGCGCGAGGATGATCAGCCCGAGCTGGATGGTGCCCCGCCGGGCCGTCTCCGCGCCGCCCATCTCGTCGAACTGGTCGAGCAGATCGAGCACGGCCTGGCACGCCTCCGCCTGCGGCGCCTCGTCCCCGACCTCACACGCCAGACGCGCGAGCGCCAGCCCCTCCGCGACCAGCGGCGGGACGCCGCCGAACGCCGGGCCGATGGAAAAGACGAGGCACGAGGCCACCCGCTCGAGCAGCAGGTCGACCTCCGCCGTGCCGTTGCCGTTCGGCGAGCCCAGGTCAAGCGGCGCCTCGCCGTCCAGCAGGCGGGCGAGCTGCGCGCCCATCACCCCCTGCATCTGCTCGACGGTGAGCCCTGCCTGGAGCCCGCAGCGCACGGCCAGCGTCACGCTCATCAACGGGCGCCCGTACGGCGCGTCGCTGCCGTAGAGGATCTGCGAGGGCGGCACCAGCGAGTACAGCGTGATCAGGTCCGCCGGGTTCCACCACGAGGTGTCGTAGTAGACGTTCGGGCGCTCGGCTGCCCGCCGCCAGATCCACGCCAGGTCGCAGATGCCCGCGTGGGCGAGGATCACGTTCGCGCCCGGGTGGTCGGTGGCGTGCTCGATCACGTGACGCCCGAGCGCCGGGATGCCGCGGCCGGCGTGGATCAGGATCGGCACCCCGCGCTCCTCGGCGAGCGCGAACAGCCCGTCCACCGCCGGGTGGTCGAGAGTGAACTGCTCCGCGCGCGGGTGCAGCTTGATGCCCCGCGCGCCGTTGTCGAGGCAGCGCCGCGCCTCCCCCACCGCGTCGTCGTGCGGGTTCACCCGGCAGAACGGCACGAGCCGGCCGTCCGACTGCTGCGCCTCCGCGAGCACGCGGTCGTTGGCCTCGGGATAGCCCGACGGCTCGTGCATCGTGAAGAACACTGCGCGGGAGTCCGCTGACACCATGGTCTCGAGCAGCTCGGCGAGGCTGAAGGTGCGCCCGTCCGGGTCGTTCGATCCCGTGTGCGTGTGGGCGTCGAACAGGTCGACGTCCCCCAGGGCTCCCACGCTGTTCTCGAAAAAGCTCTGGAACAGCTCCCCGGCGTTCACGCGTGGAAGCGTAGAGTAGGCCCGACGCAACGATGGCTACGGATCGCCTCACCGGACTGGACGCGTCGTTCCTGCACCTGGAGAACGGCGGCGCACACATGCACGTGGCGGGCGTGATGCTGTTCGCAGGCAGCCCGCCCGACTACGACGAGCTCGTGGAGATGACGGAGCGCCGGCTGCACCTCGTGCCGCGCTACCGGCAGAAGCTCGCGTTCGTGCCGTTCGGCCAGGGCCGGCCCAAGTGGATCGACGATCCGCACCTCAACCTGCGCTACCACATCCGCCGCACCGCGCTGCCGCCGCCC
>Ga0134126_10005044_pt1 | contig 16490 bp, 9 predicted proteins | sample KB31752_FD_96881 | JGI IMG/M metagenome (GOLD analysis project Ga0134126, IMG submission 96881) | Terrestrial soil microbial communities with excess Nitrogen fertilizer from Kellogg Biological Station, Michigan, USA - KB3-175-2 | ecosystem: Environmental > Terrestrial > Soil > Unclassified ...
GACATGCAATCCATGTCCTTCTTCCATGAGCTCAATGGTAAGTTCTGCGGAGCCGTTCTGAATATGGTCAACCTGGATGACGTCAACGCGAGTTAATTTTATTCCGCTAACCAAATGATATTGACTAATACAGTAAACTCCGTCCACATGTATCTCCGCTCCTGCTGTCTTGCCGGTATCCCGGCCGCGCTTTTGCTTGTCCTCCTGGTCGGCGCAACAGACGCCATTGCTCAACGCCCTACCTCGAATGCGAACCTTTACCGACGGAAAACGGACAGCATGGCCGCCATCCGGCGCGGCATCCTTCCGGACTCGGCTATCGAGCACCGCCTGGTTGCGTTGGCCCTACAGGCGCCTCGCTACGATGCGGCAGGCCACCAGATCAGCATGGCGAAAAGCAACCTCATGCTGGCCAGGAGAGCCTGGTTCAACCTCCTCACCTTCTCTGTGAACTACAACGACCAGACCTTCGCCAAACAGAGCCCCACCACCTCGTATGTCTATCCCAAATATTACTTCGGCCTTATCATCCCCGTAGGCCTCTTCTTTACTATGGGACCACAGATCCATGCCGCCCGCGAGAACGTCCTGGTAGCCGAGGACACCCGCGAAGAACTGGCCCGGACCATCCGCATGGACGTCCTCACCAAATACCACACTTATAAGAACTATGAAGCCCTGATCCTGCTGCAGAATACCATCGTCGTCGACAACCAGGCCGCCGTCACCCAGATCGAACAAAAGTTCCGCGATGGCACCGTCTCCATCGACCAGTACAACGCCGCCGACAAAGCCTTTAGCGACGAAAAAGCCAAGCTGCTCAATCTCCAGCTGGCCCAGGACCTTGAACGCCTCGATATCGAAAGGATGATCGGCGTTAGCTTCGATTCCGTAATAAAATAGACCATGAAAGCGCAAGCCACCAAACCCGGATTCTTCAGCAAGGCCTTCAACCTTCCCATCCTGGAAAAGAAAAGGCTGGCCTGGGTGGATTATCTCAAAGGGATCGCCATCGTACTCGTCGTCTACCGGCATGTGCTCGTCGGCATCCAACGCAGCGTGGCCACCGCCATCGAACACGGCTCACATATCCCACCCGTTCCGGAATACCTGGAACATGCCAATATGATCTTCTTCAGCTTCCGCATGCCGTTGTTCTTTATCCTTTCCGGCATCTTCATCAGCGGCAGCCTCGCCAAGAGAACCCTCAAACAGGTCCTCGGCATCAAATTCGAAAACCTTCTCTACCCCTATTTTATCTGGGTCACGCTCCAGATCACAGTTCAGATCCTGCTGGGTGGCAGTACCAACGCAAACAGATCCTGGATCGACTATACCTATATCTTCTGGCAGCCCCGCTCGCTGGACCAATTCTGGTACCTGCCGGCCCTGTTCAATACCACCGCGATCTACCTGCTGGTAAAGACCTATCTCAAACCGCCCATGTGGGCCCAGTTCGTCATCGGGGCAGCGCTCTACTTTGTTTCTCCATGGTGTCACGGGATCAGCATGATTGCCGACTGGATGGAGTTCTACATCTTCTTCGCGCTGGGCGACGCCATCGCCCCCTACTTCTGGCACGAACGCACGGAAAGGCTCCTGTCCAACGGCTGGCTGCTCCTGGCGATCACCCCGGTGTTCTTCATGACCCAGGTCTACTATCTGGCCCATATCCCTACTCCCGGACCCGGTGACGCGGACTTTCTCGCTATCGCCCTTATAGGCTGTCTGAGCATGTTCATCCTCGCGTTCCGCATGCAAAGCTGGAACGTCCTGCGCTTTCTTCGGGTCATCGGCTATCATTCGCTCTATATCTATGTCACGCATGTTTTCGTGGCCGGACTCATAAGGTTGGCCCTAACCCACGCCGGTATTCACAACCCCTTCGTGCTGCTGGGCGCCGGCATCTTCTTCAGCATCCTCATCCCCATCATGTTCTATAACCTGCTCGTCGTGAATGGACCGCTCTGGTGGATGTTCGCCTTCCGCAAGGAAAAACCCCAGCCCAAAAAAGTCCCCCCGGCCACGATCCCCGCCGCCACTACCGCATGAACCGCCGCAAAGCCATAACACGTATTGTATACACCGGTATCGGCGGCACCCTCCTTTTCGGCGGATACAAATGGTGGGACTGGCATAAAACGCCCGACATCGCCTGGCTGCAAAACCATAAAGACCTGGTGGCCGCCCTGTCGGAAACCATCATCCCCACCACCGATACGCCCGGCGCCCGCGAAGCAGGCGTTGCAGACTATATCTTCGTTATGCTCCGCGACGCCACCGATGTGAAGACCGCCAACAAATTCATCGACGGGCTCAAGGACCTTGACCACTATTGCCGCTCACACTACGACCGCTCTTATCCCCAATGCTCAGCCGAAGAGCAACGCACCGTGCTCCAACACTTTGCCGATAAAGCAAAACCATTCAACAATCTTGCGGGAAAGATCGAGACCGTCTATCTCGGGGCGCCGTTCTTCCACACCCTGAAAAGATTGACGGCGGAAGGCTACTGTACCTCGGAAGCCGGCGCCACAAAAGGACTCGCCTACCTCTACATCCCCGGGCATTACCAGGGCTGCATCGCGCTGCAACCGGGCCAAAAGGCATGGGCAACACGCTAAACCGGGCGAACCACCACGCTAAACACGCGTGAAGACGAGCTCGAACTTCCGCTTCTTCTTCAGGAACCACATTTCATAATAGTTATAGGAACACCAGGCGATCACGCCCGTAACGGCCAGACAGGCCAGGGGATAGACAAGATCATAGACCAACCGCCATTCCGGATGACCGATCACCTTGCGGAAGAACAGCAGTACAAACTGGCACACCGCCGTATGGAACAAATAGATACCGAACGACACCCGCCCCAGCGTCTTCAGCAACGGCTTCTCGAGCCGGTAAATGGAATTTCCGGCAACCGCCGCCAGCAACACATACCCGTAAAGGATATCGCAGACGTAATGACCCACGAAGAGCTCAAAATATTCGCCATGGGGTTTGATCAACGAAAGCGTGTACAATAGCGCCAGCAGCGTCATCACCACCTGGATCCAGGGCCGGAAACATACCCGGAAAAAGGTTGCAAAACGTTCCCGTTGCCGGTATAGCATGGCGATGAACAGCCCCCCGCCGAAAAGATCCAGCTTGTCGAACAACAGCAAATGGTTCATCAAAGGGAACCGGTCCGGCGTCCACGACGTGATCACATGCGGCAACAAAAACACGATCAGCACCCGCACCAGGATGCTGATGCCGAACATCACCACCAGCAATCCCACCAGCTTCTTACGGAAATTGTTCATCAGCAGGGGCCACACCAGGTAAAACTGTTCCTCGATACAAACGCTCCAGCTGATCTCGAACATCCCGCGATTCGCACCTATAAAAGCGATCTGCATATTCACGGAGAAGATCAACAAAAAAACCAAGTTGAGCATCATCAGCGGAAACGTAGTATCATTGCCCCATCCCAGCTTGTCCGCCACATAAGGCGAGACGAACGTGAGGATCAGCCCATACCCCAGGTACAACGGCCAGATCCGCAGGATCCGCCGGACATAAAAACTACGGTAGCTCACCGTTCCGGTGGCATCCTTTTCCACCAATAACAGGTAGCTGATCAAAAAGCCGCTTAAAATAAAAAAGAGATTGACACCTAAATTGCCGGTATCGCTGAAAAGCCGGTCTACGAAAGGCACAGAGTCGGAATATCCTTGCTTGAAGCCGAACGAATGCTGCAACAGCACCAGGAAAGCCGCGCAAAAACGGATCCCGTCGAGGTTCTTGAAATAGACTTTCACAAGTAAAAGTAACGTGAAATCGCTATATTTATGCGCGAAGGAAACAAAAAGATTATGGGCAATAGTTTCGACGCCATTGTAGTAGGTTCGGGTATCAGCGGCGGATGGGCAGCTAAAGAACTTTGTGAAAAAGGCCTCAAAACACTGGTAATCGAAAGAGGTCGTAACGTCGAACACATCAAAGACTACACTACCGCCTTCCTGCATCCCTGGCAATTCCCACACCACCTCGAGATCACCGAAGAAGATCGAAAAGAAAACCCCGTGCAATGCCAGGCGTACAACGAGGCATCCAGACAATTCTTCGTCAACGACCGCGAACATCCCTATATTCAGGAAAACCCTTTTTATTGGATCCGCGGCTACCAGGTAGGCGGCAGATCGCTCACCTGGGGCCGGCAATGCTATCGCTTGAGTGACCTCGATTTCGAAGCCAACGCCAAAGAAGGCATCGCCGTAGATTGGCCCATCCGCTATAAGGATATCGCTCCCTGGTATGACTACGTGGAAGATTTTGTCGGCATCAGCGGTAAGCCCGAAGGGCTCCCCCAGCTCCCCGACGGCCGCTTTCTCCCACCTATGGAGATGAACTGCATCGAAACTTATTTTTCCAATCAGGTCCGCGGGCATTATAACGACCGCATCGTTACCATCGGCAGAACAGCCAACCTGTCTCAGGGTTGGAAAGGCCGCGGACCCTGCCAGTATCGTAATCTCTGCGATCGCGGCTGCCCCTTCAGCGGTTATTTCAGCAGCAACGCCGCCACGCTTCCCGCAGCAGCAGCCACCGGCAATATGACCCTGCTACCGGACTCCATCGTGATCGAAGTGCTCTTCGACGAGAAAACCAATAAGGCCAGCGGCGTCCGCGTAATGAACGCACACACCCACCAGGTCACCGACTATTTCGCCCGCATCATCTTCCTCAATGCTTCGACCATCGCTACGGCAGCCATCCTTCTGAGCTCCGTCTCGCGCCGCTTCCCCACCGGGCTCGGCAACTCCAGCGGACAGGTCGGACATAACCTCATGGACCATTTCACCGGCACCGGCGCCATTGCCGAATACGATGGCTTCCCCGATCAATATTACTCCGGCCGCCGGCCCACACCCATCTATATCCCGCGTTTCCGCAACCTGCCCTCCGGTGTGCAACAAAAAGATTTTATCCGCGGCTATGGCTTCCAGGGCTCCGGCTCACGCCAGGAATGGCAGGACAAGCTCCTCGCCGGCGACTTCGGCATCAATTTCAAACAACAGCTCACCCACCCCGGCCCGTGGATGATGTGGCTCGGCGCCTGGGGCGAGACCCTCCCCTACTACGAGAATAAGGTCACGCTGGATAAAGAAAAAAAAGACCGGTGGGGCCAGCCCCTGGTGCGCATTGCCTTCGAATACCACGACAACGAAAAAGCCATGCAGAAAGATATCAGGAACACCGCCGTTGAAATGCTGGACAAAGCAGGATTCAGGAATATCCACCCTTATTTCCATCTCGCACCCGCCGGCTCCGCCGTCCACGAAATGGGCACCGTCCGCATGGGCCGCGATCCCAAAACCTCCGCCCTCAACGCCTTTAACCAGCTCCACGATGCACAGAATGTATTTATAACCGACGGCAGCTGCATGACCTCCGCCGCCTGTCAGAACCCTTCGCTCACCTATATGGCGCTCACGGCGCGGGCCTGCGATTACGCGGTCACTCAGCTAAAAAAAGGCGAACTCTAATAGTATTTTACTTCGACACCCGCGGGAAGCTGCTTTTCGAAGGCCTGCAAATGGCCCTTCAACACCGGCGCATCCGCCGGCCGGATGGCGAAAAAGCTCACACTGTCGTCACCGCAGATCACATTATTCGGTATCTGCCACGTCGCTACCTTGGTCCACCGGTACCGCATCGAATCATTGAACCACTTCTCATAGAAAATGGCCGTTCCGGCACCCTGCGCGCGACACAAACTGTCGAGGAAACCCGGATTCCACCGGCCGCTCTTTCGGCTTCGGGCGACCTGGATATTCCCCAAGCCCCATAGATCGATATTGGCTCCTTGCGTCAGGAACGATACCGCCCCGATATCATTGACGGCATTGACATCCGAATCATAATAGGTCCGGAGAAACCGTCCCATTTGGTATTGCTGCTCATAGATGTTCACGCAGGCATCTCCCGTCCGCGTAAAAGCGGCGGCGCTGCGCAGCACCAGCGGAAACACCGCGGCAAAGACCACCACCGCCATCATCCACCGAACGGCCACTCCCCGCTCCAGCCATACCTTCCGCCCATATTGCCAAACTAACAATCCCACGATCACCGTCGAACAAAAGATCAGGTACGCCTCATACCGGTACAACCAGCCCGTTGCGGCAAAACAAAGATGGATCAAAGTAACGGCCAACAATATTCCCAGGATATACCCATAGGCTATTCGCTCCCGGATGTATCTCCAGAATACCACAAAGCTCAGTGGGAGGATGATCAGCAACCGCTGCGTCGCGAGCAAGCTGATGCCCGGCCTAGGCGAACCCACGGGAACGCTATCCGTTTTTACGATCGTCAGCTTGTCGACCAGCAAACTATTCACATAGTGCAACATCCCGCTGATGTTCAACGGCGCACCCGCCGATTTCAACAGCACACTGTTCGGTAAAAAATAGCTCCCTTTGGCGACGGAGTACGCACCGAATACCACCAACGGCAGCGCCGAGACAAGACCCAGGCTGATCGCCGCCCCCAGTTTCCGGTGATGCAAAAGCAGCACACCGGCAACCGCGATCACAAAAAGCCCTTCATACCGGATAAACGTCACCAGCATGCCGTAGACGAACAAAGACCACGGCATTTTCCACGACCCCGTCCTGGAAGCCTTCTCCAGCCAGCCGGAGAACCCATAGATAAATAGAAAACAAAACAAGCTTTGCAACGTATGCTCCATCCCGCAGATCACGAGGATCGGCAACGGCGTTAAAAAGATCAACGCCAGCAGGATCACCAGCTGCCCCGCACCCGAAACGCCCTCGTTCTCCAGCCAGCGCCGCACGATCACCAACACCCCGATCGCGACAAGGGCATTGATCACGAAAGGGATCAGCACCTGCACCGAAAAAATCTTGAAGAGTGCGGCCAGCAAAATCGTATAAAGCACAGACGACGAGGCGCTCGCGAACGCATAAGGGTTCATGCCCCACACACCATGGAAGGCCAGGTTCCTGGCCAGCGCCATATGAATAAACGTATCATCCAGCGGATACATAAACGTTCCGCTCGTATGCCTGAGCACATACCACTCGATGGCCGCCACAGGCAATACGAATGCGCCAAGAGCCAGGATCAAAACGGTCGCGGGGGAAAAAATTTTAGGCATTAGGGTTCTCATAAAAGTTATAGCGCAAAAAGATCGCGATCACGGGGTAATAAAAAGCCATATCATCCAGGTGGCCCAGCGTATTCTGCGTGAACATGCCGACATAGTAGGTGAAAATAGCACAGGTGGCGGCGGCATACACGGGCTTCACATCCTGATCCGAACTTCGAAAATAACATCGCACTCCTCGTCGGAGGATCATATAGAACATCACACACATCAACGCCAAGCCCAGCCAGCCGATCTCCAGCGCCAGCTGCAGGTAGCCGCTGTCCGTTTGAAAACCCGCCAGGAAATGGCCCGGATTCATCGTGAGCCCAATGTTGTTCGTCGTCATTAACCCCCCGCCAAACGGATGCGACAGCATATACGGCCGGATATAGTTCCGTGCACGCACCCGCACATCGAACGACTCATCCTTGGCGCCCACAAAGCTGCTCCGAAATCGGTTCAGCGAATAATTGTTATAGATCGGTACATACAGGACCGCGAGCAGCCCGAACGCCATCACAAAAGCGAATACCCTCGTCCCCTTGCGTTCAAAGGTCAGCAGGCAATACATCACCAGCCCGGCGAGCAGCATAACGTTTGCCGTGCGGGTCCCCGAATAGATCATTCCCAGGATCATCAGCACCACACCAAAGAACAACACCCGCTGGACACCCTTATCCCGGTGATTTAACGCAAGGACGATAAAGAAAACACTGCACGCCGCCATCATCCCCCCAAAAGCCGTGGGATCGTTGAAGGTGGAGAACTTCCGGAATTCGCCATTGATAAAAAAAAGTCCATACCGGATCTTGTCCGCCAGGACCCAGTTGACCTCGAAATCGAATAGCCCATGCCACTGCTGGAAACAGCCATAAAAGCCCACCAGCACGCACATCACGAAAAGGAATTTGATGTAACGCCGCAAAGCCGCCTTGTCACCCAGCGCCTGGTAGGTGACGAACAGAAAAACAAAGACCTCCACCGCCCGGCGTACCGCCATGCCCCAGGCCGCTACCGAATGCCCTTCCGGATTGAAGATCTCCAGGATACCGTAAGAAAAGTTCAGGATGATCAAAACCACGATAGGCGAACGCACAAACTCCGCAAGTTCCTTCTTCACCGAAGAGCCTTTGATAATATAGCCAAAAAGGATCGCCAACCCCAGCGCATCGATGACAACGCCCACCTGCAACTGGTCATGAAAGATCATCCTGTTTAGCTCGTAGATCACCAGGCAATAGACCATATTGATGTAAAAACCGGCAGTTGGACTCAACAGGCAGGCCATGACGATCGCCAAACCTATCGACAGGCCGAATACCGCCAGCCCTATCACCGTATACCGGGCCAGCAGAAAACCCATGGATACGGCGATCATACAGCCGATCAACGCACCCAGCCAATTGTGAAGCTTGCTGTCCAGGAACAGCCTCGTCAACGCACTAGGTGGCCGCGAATACCTCCGCGCTTCTTTGGAGATTTGCCTGTTCGCCATGTCGGGTTAAAAAAATAAAGTCTTGATAAACAAGCCGGCGATGATCGCAGCAATCACCAGGGTAACCACATTTTCATGAAAAGATGCCTTCTTTTCCGTCATAAGTCCTTCAAAGTTAAAGAATATGCGGCAAACGTCCTAGCTCGAAAAATAGGCCGTTTGCCGCATACCCGCTTATGATTGTCCTTCGGACAGCCGCCCCGGGGCGGCACACCAAAAAAAGGACAGGGAGCAAGCTCCCTGTCCTGTATTCATATACCCGTAATACGTCTTACTGCTTGATCAGTTTGATCGCTTGTGTGGCCCTGCCACTGCCAAAGCTTATCTTACCGATATAGACGCCCGGCCCGCCTATCGAGCCGTCCTCGCCTACCTGCAGGTAGTTCATCCCCTGCTGCACATCGTCGAATTCCTTCCGGTAAACCAGCTTCCCGCTCATGTCGTAGAGGGTGACCATCACCTTCTCACCGATGTTGAACACCGGCACACTCAAGGTAAAGCTGGTGTGGAACGGATTCGGATAAGCCGTGACCACACTGTCCATCGACATCGTTTGTGTTCCATTGGTGAACTGTGCCGAAGCAGATACACCCGTTAATATCGGCGACATGATGCCACCCGTAACACCCGGTACCGTTGGCGCATTCTGCGCGATGGGCGTGTACCCGTTGATCACCATGGCATTGAACCAGCCCGCGACCGCCGTACCCTGGCAGATCATCTGGAGGCTCACCTGGCCCAGCGCATTCGGCGTAATGCCGTACAAGGTGACGATGGTCTGCTGATTGTACAAGGCATTCAGGTACACCGTATCTCCATTGACGATATAAGCCGTGTTCTGATTGCCGCCCTCATAGTTCTCCGTACCAAAGAAAGTGAAATCATACGTCTTGGACAGCGTCAGACCGCTTACCGTGAATGAACCATCGTTGCCCGGGAACAGTACATACTGCTGCAACAGGACGGGATCGGGATAAACGCCCGAGTTGTTGCCCGTGACATCACCCAGCGAGTTGGGGCCTGCAAATGCTCCCGTCTGCACCATGCCAATGCTCGTCACGATGCCCGTACTGTCGATCCAATTGCTCCAGCTTGCGCCTACCCGGCCCGAATTGTTCAGGTTGTTCCATGGTGGCGTCGGGCCATTGCCGGCGCTTGTGTAGCTCGGGTGCACATAGATCGCATCCTGGTATGTCGTAACCGCCAATACGCTGCTGTAGTTCGAATGCGTCGCACCATTTACCGCCCGTACGATATAGTAGTAGTTGGTGTTCCTGCTGAGATGGGTATCCATATAGGTCGTCGTTTTGGCCGGCAGGCTCGCTAACAACGAGTAGGTACCCGTGGCGTCGGTCGCCCTCCAGACATCATAGCCGGTTTCGATGGCGCTCCGGTCCTGCCATTGCAGGCTTACCGTCGTCTGCGTCATCCTCGTGGCCCGCAGATCCGCCGGGCCGATCAATGTACCCGCCGTGGTGTCATACGCCTGCAGCACGATCGAGCACAGGTAGGCATTGGCGGCAGCGGCAGCCTTATGAACAACCACCGTGATAACGCCATTCACCGGGCGGTAGCCGTTGAGCTGTACCGTATGGTTGACGTTCCAGTCGGCTTGCAGACTCACCGAATCACCGTTGACGTTAAACCAAGTCAGGCCGTTCGTGCCATCCCACATGCTATTGAAGAAGACAAAATTGTACTGTTTGGCATTGTTCAGCCCGCTGAACTGTATACGACGCGTGTTGTTCGACGGGTCAAACAGGAAGTTCTGAACAACCGTCGGCGGATAGGTGCTTTGCGTGGGCAAGGTACCCTGGCCGTTCCCGGCCATATAACCCGTAACACCATACCAATACCAGCCATCTACCAGCGTCGCCGAGATTCCGGTGGCCGTGCCGCCGTCATCAGTGAGGTTCGACATGACCGTTCCCGCGAACGGAGGCGTCGTCAGCGAATTCCATGGCGCCGGCGAGACAGCGCCACCCGAAAGGCTCACGTAGACGCTCTGCACATCCGGCTCGGTTACGGCAACCGAGAAGCTCGTAGTAGCCGTGGAATCGTACTGGTCGGCAACCGTCACCGAAACATTCGAATAGATACCCGTGGTTCCGGCCGACGGCGAGAACGTCAGGACGCCCGTACCGTTACCGTTGTCCGTAAAGGTGGCGAACGGCGGGAGATTCGTAGCCGTCAGGGTGAGCACCGATGTCGGATCGGCAGTCGTCGTCACATTCACCGTAAGGCTCGAAGTATCCTTCATCACAACGTTCTGGATAGCCGTGATCTTGGGCAAACGGCGCTGTGTTACGATCGACACGCTGTCGAACGCCGAGGTTCCATGGGTATTCACCGCCTCCACCTCATACGTATAACCCGTGCCGCTGTTCACCGTACTGTCGACATAGCCGTTGGCCGAATTGCCGGTAACCGTCCCGAGCAGGCTGTAATTGCCGGTTCCCGTGAGTGACCGGTAGACCTGGTAGCCCGTCGCGTTGTAAGCCGAATCCGCCCAGCTCAGGCTCACCTTGCCCGGCGAATTGCTGGCCGTCAGCCCGCTGGTGCCCGCAGGGGCCGAGCCGTCATCGAATTGCTTGGTGATCACCAGCGCATTGATATAACCCAGCTGGGTATTGTTCTGCCCCAAGCCCATCGCAAAGGCGATCGTGCCATTGGAAGCCGGCTTGATGCCCGAAATGGTCACCGTATTCCCGGTATTGTTCTGTACATGCAGCGTCACCGTTTGGTTACCTACCGTATAGGTCGTCCAGCCATTGTCCTGCACGCCGCTATACACGCTGTTCGCAAAGAACGTCAGATTATACACCTGCGAAGTATCTACGCCCGAAACCGTACCATTGATCACGTCCGGACCACCATAGATGGAACCGAACCAGTAATAGTCTTTCAACACAACATCCGGATAGACACCCGAGTTGTTCCCGGTAGACGATCCACCGCTATACGTGTTCCACCACGTGGTCGGACTAAAACTCAGACCTACCGTCGTTGTATTGCCATTCGAATCCAGCAGGTTATTCGTCGTCGCACCCAGCAGGGCATTCCACGGCGCGCCCAGCGCACCCGCATCATTGTAAGCAAACCGGCTATAGATCGTCTGGTTGGGATTTTTATTTTTCACCGTCACCGTGAAAGATTGCACAGCCGTCAGGCTATTGGCGTTATCCGTCAACGTTACCTGCACCGTGTATACCCCCGCGGCGGCAAAGCTCGGCCGAAGGACCAGCGTGGCTGCACCATTCGACACCGCCGTCAGCACGGTCCGCGCAGGCGCGCCCGCTATACTAAAGACCAGGGTATCGCCGGGGCTCACAGTATTGGCCCCCGAGAGCGCAATAGCCAACGAATCACCTTCGTTCATGATAACATTCGAGATAGCGTTCAGCGTCGGCGGCGTATTGTTGTTCACATTCAATGCAAACGTCGTCGTATCGGCCCCGCCAACAGCATCCGTGACCACAATATAAAGTCCCGGATAATTGCCCCCCGGTGTCGTCGGCGTAACCGTCAGCGTACCCGTCCGGTTCCCATTGTCCACGAAGTTGACACCCGTGGGAAGCGCAGACGCCTTAAAGGTCAGCGGACTCGTACCCGGCTGCGTCGCACTCACATTGAACACCGTCGTCGATCCGATCTTCGCCTGCAGGATCGCCGGCAAATTCGTAATGACCGGCAAATTGTCCAGCGTCACCACCGCGATCTCCGGCGTAAAGGCCGAAGAACCACCCGGATTCACTGCCTGTATTTTATAATAATAGGTCGAATTCGCATATAACCCGGTATCCGTAAAGGAGGTCGCGGTCCCCGGCAACACAGCCCACTGCACATAGGTTTGATTATTGCCCGTACTCCGGTCGATCACGATACTCGAGGCACCCGCCACACTACCCCAGCTTAGACCAATCGAAGAATAGGTCAACGCCTTGCCCGTGAACCCACCCGGCACCGGCGGGATAGCCGGCAACGGCTGCGTAGTAGCATTCACCGCGCTCGTCAGCGCCGATTCTCCATACAGGTTGTCCGCCTTGAGCTCGTAGTAGTAGGTCTTGGCCGCCGATACCGTAGAGTCGATAAAACTCGTCACACCCGCCGCAGTATTCCCTACGACCGCAAAACCCGAGGTCGCGGACGTCGACCGCCAGATCTCCGTGGTCGCCGTGCCGCCGCTGTTATCCGTCCACGAGAGACTCACCTTGTTAAAGGACAAGGTTGTCGCTGCCGGGTTCGTCGGGATGGCCGGGATCTGCCCGTTCACCACCGCCTGATCCACCCACCCGCTGGTGGGAATGGAGACATAGCTGCCCGTCCCCGGAACCTGCCAGCTCAGACCAAGCGTACCCGTACCCGTAACACCCTTGAAATAGGCAACCGCAAGGGGATAAAGCCCAACGCTCAGATTGACACTGGCCGACGTGACCGTCGTTGCGGGATTGTGCACGCCATTGTTGTTGATGAACGGCGTACCCGTGGCACTATAAGGGCTGGCTGGCCCATTTAACGGTCCCAGATAAACATTCGCGCCATCCGAAGAAGTCAGCTGGAAGGTATAGTTACCGGCTACGGTGACATGCAAAAAGCCATTGAACAGGAACCCGTATTCGGTGGTCTTGGTTGCCGGGCTCAACGAGATATTCGTTAACGACCCCGTAGATGTCGCCCTTGTAGTGGTATAGTTCGGCATGGTGGTCGTAGTACCGGTCAACGAAAAATAAGAATACGTCAACCCGGAGACGATCGGCTCTGCGCTCACCTGGTTGCTGGCTGGGCTCAGGTTGCCCGCGGCGTCAGCTGCCACGACATAAAAGCTATAGGATTGTTGATAAGTAAGCCCATTCAAGGTATAGGTCGTGGCGCTGCCCGTCGCCACATTGGACAACGCACCATTGACATAGATGTTATAGGCGGTCACCCCGACATTGTCGGTAGACTTCGTCCAGGCCAGGGAGATCGACGATTGCGTACTTGCCGTAACATGCAAATTGCCTGGCGTGGTCGGCGGCTGGACATCGGTCGACGTAGCACCACTCGCCTCATTGGAATTGGCCGCAGCGCCCGTGTTGTTGACTGCCCGTACGATATAATAATACTTGATCCCGCCCTTTAACCCCGTAACCGTATCCGCAACGGCGTTGGCTCCGGTGATCGCTATCAGCTTATAGGGTCCGCCGCTTTGCGTCCCCTCGTAGACCTCGAAATTCGTTTCCTGGTAATTAGGATTCGGGTTCTGGTTCCAGTTCAGGCGCTGCGAGGTCTGCGAAAGATTCGTGACCACCAAACCGGTGGCCGGGTCAGGCTTGTTCGGTCCGCCCGCATTGACCACCGTGAATGGCGCCGAGAAACTGGTCGAGCAGCCGTACTGCTGTGTAACCTCGGCCACATATTGGCCCGCCGGCGCATAATAGGTATTGGTGGTCGACAGCGCGGTATTGCTGCCCACCGCGTTCCACACGTAAGTCTGATACCCCGCAGGCTCCTGTAACGTCACCCCCGTATTTCCATCCGGCGCGGGAACAACATTGCTCATGAGCCCCTGTATCGTAATGGCCGGCGTCACCGTTTGCGGCGGATTCTCGATCACCACCGGCGTGTGCGACCAGTCGGACCAAATATTACTCCGCTCGACCCGGCAATCATACGTACCCACCGTGGTAACATTGATCGAATTCGATGTCGCCCCATTGATCAGCGTCCCATTCTTTCGCCATTGATACGCCTGGTAACCCGCTTCCACCCCTACGGTTACATTAATGGTTTGACCTGGACAGAACCACGTTCGCCCGAACAATGTCCAGGGATTGGAACAATATTGCGCCGCTAACCAGGGCCAAAATGCCGGCATCGACCAGGTACTGTCCCAGGTATCATGCCCCTGCGTCGTCATATTCAGATCCGTATAGTTCGCCCCGCCCGCCTGCATGGCCAATAACACCTGCTGCGCCGTATACGGCGCAGGCGAACCATCTTTCCCTCCATGGATATTCCATATCGGCTCGAACTTCCATTTATTGACGCTGTCGGGGCTGTCGAAATTAATAGACACCGACGACATCGGTATCAAACCGGCAATATAAGATTCCTTGGCCTGGAACAATTGCCAGTCGCCGGAACCGCCACCGGAAAGACCGTTGAGCACGACCCTGAAGGGATCCAGCTTATTGTTCTTGATCATGTAGTCAATGATGAACTGCTGCGCAGCCATCTGATTAGGCCCCCAGCCGCCGCCCGTTTGCATCACCAGCACATAGCCGGGCCAGGATCCATTTGCCACAGCTGTATCGAAGATCTGACCGCCATGGAATAAGGAATATTCATTGTCATACACCGTTCCCGCCTCGCCTTCGCCATGCATGAAGATCATCATCGGGTAAAGCTTACCGTCATTCGCGGTGGGGTTATACCCGTTAGGGAAACGAAGCCGGAACTGGTTGCCATTGTAGATATAGCACTTCCAGTTGTTCGTGTTCCAGGTCATGCGTACGGTGCGCACCCACTTCTGGATACTTCCATAAGCAGGGATCGCTGGACGGTTCGCAGGATACGTAAGAACACTGTCGTTAGGGTTGAGGATACTCTGTCCACGTACAGCCGTACCACATAGGAAGATAAGGGCAATAAGGAGCCCCGTGAAATGTCTCGTAAAAACTTTCATGTTCAGACTTTTAGGGTAATAAATGTTGCATCCTCAAGGGTTTCGCACGGTAAAATGCCATGGCATTTCGAAGTTTTTACAAGGATGTTAAATGCGGTGAGAAGATCTGGGACAGGACAGAGAGACAGGACAGAGAAACAAAACAAACCTCTAAGAAACCAGAATGAACCTTTTGCTTAGCAGAATACGAAGGGAAGGAAAACGTCGGTTAGACAAAGGGAGATTAGACTTGGACTCTAGCATTGAGATAGCTAAAATATATACTTTTCCCCGTACGTACAAGGGATCGATGATGTTTTTTCTCAATATACCACGAAGTGGGTAAAATCAAAAAGCCGGCGCTTCACAGCGCCGGCTTTTATTGTTAAGGATCGTATGATCAGTTCTTCAAAACCTTGAAGGTTTGAGCCGCTCTGCCACTGGAGAAGATCACTTTACCCAGATAGATACCAGGTCCGCCGATACCGGCATCCTGTCCGATCTGCATATAGTTCACCCCTTCCATCACATTGTCGAGCTCTTTCTTGTAGACCAGGCGTCCGCTCGCATCGAACAAGACCACCATCACCTTTTCGCCCGTGCTGAACACCGGAACACTCAGCGTAAAGCTGGTATGGAACGGATTCGGATACGCCTGGATCACGGAATCGAGTACCGGCGTCGCGGTCGCGGCCGCCATGAAGGAAGCGCCCGTAGCCGTATTCACCGTCGTATTGCTCAAAGCCCCGGCCACCTGCGTCTGCGGCACCGTCGGCGCATTCTGTGCCAGCGGAGTGTAGCCATTGATCACCATCGCATTGAACCAGCCCGCAATCGAAGTACCCGGACAGAACATGGTGATATTGGCCTGACCCATGCCATTGGGCACTATCCCGTGCAAGGTCACCGTAGCATTGGTATTATCCAGGGCATTCAGATAAACCGTATCGCCGTTCACAACATAACCGGTGTTATTATTTCCACCCTCATAATTCTCACTTCCAAAGAAGGTAAAGTCGTACGTCTTCGACAGGTTCAAACCCGAGACGGTAAAGGAACCAAAGTTGCCCGGGAACAATACATACTGTTGCAGGAGCACCGGATCGGGATAGACACCCGAGTTATTACCCGTCACATCACCCAGCGCATTGGCACCCGCGAACTCACCCGTTTGTACCATGCCCACACTC
>Ga0134126_10005046_pt1 | contig 16485 bp, 14 predicted proteins | sample KB31752_FD_96881 | JGI IMG/M metagenome (GOLD analysis project Ga0134126, IMG submission 96881) | Terrestrial soil microbial communities with excess Nitrogen fertilizer from Kellogg Biological Station, Michigan, USA - KB3-175-2 | ecosystem: Environmental > Terrestrial > Soil > Unclassified ...
GGAAAAAATCATTCTGGAAGAAAGCCGCATCCCGCCGGCGATAACCTTTCTCAAACCTTTATCGGCGGCCCTTTCCATCGGGACGGGCGGTCCGTTCGGCGCCGAAGGTCCGATCATCGCTACCGGCGCCGCTTTCGGTTCGGTGACGGGTCAGTGGATACATATCTCCTCCTCCGAACGTAAGATCGTTCTGGCGGCCGGCGCCTGCGCCGGTATGGCAGCCATTTTCGGCAGTCCTCTGGCGGCAGTCCTGCTGGCAGTTGAGCTTCTCCTTTTCGAATTCTCACCGCGTTCGGTAATCCCCGTCGCGCTGGCCTGCGTCACCGGCGCGGGTATGCATTATCTGTTGTTCAGCACCCGTCCGGTCTTCCTGATGCCTGACATCCCCAGCCCCAATACGGATGCGCTCCTGATCTATGTGGGATTGGGCGCCTTTGTCGGCGTGATCGCCGCTATGGTAAGCCGGAGCGTCTATTGGATCGAGGACATGTTCGAGAAACTACCCGTCCATTGGATGTGGTGGCCGGCCATCGGCGCCGTCGCCATAGGCGTCATCGGCTATTTCGCTCCGCATACTATGGGTGTCGGCTATGACAATATCCAGCTGCTGCTCACCGGAGTCGCGCCCCTCGCCATCGTAGGATCGTTATGCTTTCTGAAATACCTGTCCTGGTCGATCAGCCTGGGCAGCGGTACATCGGGCGGTACGCTGGCGCCCCTGTTCACCATCGGCGGCGCGCTCGGCTGTCTGCTCGGTGCAGCCATTCTGCACTATTTCCCGCACAGCGGGATCAATATCGCTACCGCTGCGCTTATCGGTATGGCAGCGATGTTTGCAGGAGCCTCCCGCGCCTGGCTGACCTCCATCGTCTTCGCACTCGAGACGACGGGCCAGATCCATGGCCTGTTACCGTTGCTCGGCGGGTGCGTAGCGGCATATTTCGTCAGTTTCTTCCTGATGAATGGTAGCATCATGACCGAAAAGATACAGCGTCGCGGCGTCAAGACACCGGATGCCTATGAGCCCGACATCCTTCAGGGCGCATCCGTCAGACAGCTAGTAGAACCACTGGAGAGCGATCAGACGCCCGTGGAATATATCCATGCCTCCGAAGATGCCGGTCTGGCCGCTGAAATGATGGGCCGGCATAACACCGGTAGCCTCGCCGTCAGGGACGACAAAGACGGGGACAAGGTGATCGGGATGATCACGGCACACGGTCTCCTGAAGTTCTACAGCGATCACCGCGAGAACGAGCGGCATTATGAGTCGCCCGCCCGCACCCGGCGCATGCTGGCACGCGGAAGAAAATTATTGAGAAACATAAATCACGAAAAATATGAGTAAGGAAACCTATCACCTCTTTCACAAAGCGATAATGACCGGGCTGTTCGTCGGTATCATCGACACCCTCATTTGCCTGGCCTATAACATCGGCTACCGGAACTACACCGGTTACATACCGAGTTCATTCATTAACGTCTCTTCGCTGATCTTTGTCGTGAATCTGACGATGACCATCGTCGGTATCGTTTTTTATGCCTTCCACCGGAACCTCAAACAGGGAGACATCGTCTTCTTCATCTTTTTCCTGGCGCTGACGGCCTTCCTGGCCTGGAAGATCTCCGGTATCCACCGTTTTGACGATGTCAAGGACAATTCCAGCTTCAAGGGTCTTTTGGGCGGGGTCGTAGTCGTCCTGGGTATCAGCGGCGCCTGCCTGCCTTTCCTTTTCAAAAGCCAGAAGTTCGTAGACGCGATCATCTAGGGACGGCTCTTGCGCGGATGGGTTCATGCCGGGGGGGCGCGATGGCCGGAGCCGCGGGCGAATGGTCCGGAGCCTATGCATGGAGCGCCTCTACAGCGACTCCAGCGTTTTCAGCGTCTTCTGCATATCGATCCCGCGTCCCAGCACCGGCTGGAAAAGGTCGCCCATTTCTTTTACCCTCGCAGGCATGGTCGCGATGGTGAAATCCTGCATCCTCAGTCCTTTCTTCACTTCATCCCAGTGCAGCGGCGCGCTGACGGTAGCGCCGGGTTTGGGTCTCACCGAATAGGGCGCGGCAATCGTCGCCTGCGGCCTGTTCTGCAGGAAATCGAGATACATCTTCCCCTTACGCGCCTTCACGCTTCGTTCGGTAGTTGTATAGTCCGGTATCTGACCCTGTACCAGCTGTACGACCAGCCGCGCGAATTCCTTGGAATGTTCATAGCTGTATTTGGCGCCCAGGGGAAAGTATACATGCAATCCGGTGGAACCCGAGGTCTTGCACCAGGATTCGACACCTGCGGCATCCAGCACTTTTTTGGTGACCTGTGCCGCCTCGATGACCTTATCGAAAGGCGTTTTTTTGTCGGGGTCGAGATCGATGATACACCAGTCGGGGTTATCGGGCTTTCCGACACGGCTGCTCCAGGGATTCACCTCGATACAACCCAATGAGATGATATATAGCAGGCTCGCCTCGTCGGTACAGACCAGGAATTCCTTATCCTCGTCATCTTCGGCTGTGCGATAGGGAAAGGTCTCGATCCACTCCGGAACTTTCCCGCTGACATTCTTCTGATAGAAACCGGGACCGGTGATCCCGTTGGGATGCCGGTTCAGCGATTGCGGGCGGTCCTTCATATAGGGCAGGATATAGGACGCCATCTCATAATAGTAATTGAGCAGATCGCGTTTCGTGTATTTCTCTTTTGGCCAGAAGACCTTGCTGAGATGAGTGAAAGATAATTCGTGTTTGTTCAGCCGGACCGTTTGCGTATCGTCGTCCGGGTTGAGCAATTTGTCTTTCGGGGAGGTCGTTGCCGGTGAAGACTTCGAGGTGCGGGCGATGGCTTTGGTCGACCGGGAGGCCGGGGCCGGAATGGCGTTGCGTTGCGGGCGGGTCGTGGTCTTCGCTGTCGCCTGCTTGTTGCTTTGCCATTGTTTGGCCCGGGGATTATGCGCTATCTGTTCGATGGTCTTTTTCGACAGTACCGATTTATCCTTGTCCGTTACGGGAGAGTCCGTCGCATAGCGGTCGCGGTGTTTGATCAGAAGCCAGGCATTGTCGCCCCTTCCTTTCGTATGCACCAGCGCGAATTCGCCCTTCAGCTTTTTACCGTTGAGCCGGAATTTCAGCGAGCCGTCGCGCAGCTGTTTCAGCAGGGCGCGGTTTTGCACCGTCTTCGATGCGCCGGCCGGTTCCAGCGGTTCATAGGTTCCTTCATCCCACACCATTACCGTCCCGGCGCCATAGTTGCCCTCGGGGATGATGCCCTCGAAGTCTTTGTAATCGAAAGGGTGATCTTCGACCATCATCGCCAGCCGTTTGTCCGCCGGATTCAGCGAAGGACCCTTGGGGATCGCCCAGCTTTTCAAAACGCCTTCCATTTCCAGGCGGAAGTCATAGTGCAGATGCGAGGCGTCGTGTTTTTGAATGACGAATTGAAGAGAGTCCGAGGAGGGTTTTCCCCCTTTTGGCTCCGGTGTGGCGGTAAAAGAGCGCTTTTTCTTGTATTCCTTTAGTGGCATTCGATTGATCGCTTTATAGGTTAGCTGGCGGCAAAGCGAATGCCAAAGACCCGCTACGGGCCGGGCTATGGCCCGCTATTTGTGACGTTCACCAATATGGCTAAGCACAAAAATACCACGCCGCACGACCCTGTAAAGGACGCGCAGCGCGAGGCGGAAAAAGATATTCATCTCGACCCCGAATTCGCCGAAGGCGATCCCACCGACGATCTTGACGAAGGCGAATTGGCCCGAAGGGACAACTCCGATGAAGAAGGGCTGAACGCGCTGGACAAGAAACGCCCGCGTGGGGGCAATGCGGGCACGGGTCATGCGGGCACGGGTCCGGCGGCCAAAGGCGGCAACGCTCATCACCCTGCCAAAGGCGGCGGTGCTCCTCACTCCGGCAAAGGCAACAACGCCCCTCACTCCGGCAAAGGCAGCGAAAAATAGAAGACAGAACCAACACCTTCCTGGCTGTCCACGCCGATCGTGCCGCCATGTCTGTCTATGATCTCTTTGGCAATGTATAAGCCGATGCCCATACCGCTGACAATGCGGTCCGAATGGGCCCGATAATACCTGTTGAAGATATGGGCCTGGTGTTCTTTCGGGATACCCATTCCCCAATCCTGCACGCTGACGATCACCCGAGCTTCCTTTACCATGACCGAAAGACCGATCTCACTGGCATCCGGCGAATACTTGATGGCATTCGTAAGGAAATTGATCAATACCTGTTCGATCCTGGTGCTGTCGGCGGTGACGACGATGTCCTCATCCGGCAATTCGGCCACGATCCGGTGCGTGGTATGCATTTGTCCTACGGTATCCAGGCTTTCTCTTATCAGCGGAAGCATAAAACAGGGCATCATGGTATATTCGAGCTTGCCCGCCTGGATTTTGGTGACATCGAGCAGATCGGCGACCAGCCTGTTCAGTTTGTTCACCTGCCGGATCGCCTTTACCGTAAAATCCTTCGACAGGCCTTCCGGCATCTGGTCTTCCAGCAACTGGAGATACCCCTTGACGGTAGTGAGGGGCGTTCGCAGCTCGTGACCCGCTACGCCGATGAATTCGTCCTTCCGGGTATTCAACTGCCGGATCTCCTCGTAAAGCTTTGCATTCTCGATGGCCGCACCCGCCTGTGCGGCGATGCCTGCAACCAGCTTTTCGTGTTCCTCCCTGAACATGGCCGGTTTGGAATGACCGAAGAACAATCCTCCGAGCGTTGCCGTGCCTGACGGCGAGCTGACGGGCACCGCGAGATAGCTGATGATGGGCAGATGCCCGTCGGGCATTCCGTTATACGGGGCATTCCGGCCATAACGCGGATCCTCGCGGATATTGTCCGAGCGCACGATGGCTTCGCCGCTGAAAGTCGGTTGGAATAAAGGTGTATTGCGCGGCATGGGGAAATCCTTAAAGTGATCCTTCGGCACGCCCGATAAGGTATACAACATGTAGGTTTCCCCGTTGGCATCGGTCATGTTGTAAAAGAAAGAGCCGAATTCCGCGCCCGACAGCTGGGTCGTGATATCGGTCACTTTCTGAAGAATGGATCGCAGCTCCAGGTTTTGCGATAGCAGGGTGCCCGCAGATAACAACAGCTCCTGGATATGCGCATGGGTCTGTAGCTCCTGCTGCGCCCTGACCTGGTCCGAGATGTCCCTTGCGATCTTGGAGGCGCCGATGATCCGGCCGTCGCTGTCCTTTATTGGAGAAATGGTCAGCGATATCGGGATGATATCCCCGGTCTTGGTGAGCCGCTCGGTCTGAAAGTGCTCTACGCGCAGACCGCTGCGTATCCGGCCGATGATCATATCTTCTTCATCCAGCTTGTCCGGCGGGATCAGCAGCGAGATATGCCGTCCGATGACCTCATTTTCGGTATACCCGAACATTCGCTCCGCCGCCTGGTTCCAACTGGTGATATAACCCCCCAGCGTTTTGCTGATGATGGCATCTACGGACGACTCGATGATGGCGGCAAGCATCGCCTGCTTGTTCACGGCTTCGAACTTTCCGTTCGCTTGCGGTAGGGCTTCCTCCATAACCGCAATTTACGTGAATGGCCGAAGAATCCCGCGCTCCCCGGGAGATTTTCATACGGCTGGCTGGCTCGGGAATTGCTGCCCGAGGCTGATAGAAGAGGTCCCGGTCATCCAGCCATAATACCTATATTGCGCATCCTAAAAGGCTATACAAATTCGCATCATGCCGTTACTCGAGAAACAGCTCGTCGTTCGACGATCCACCCTGAAAGGCGCCGGAAAGGGCCTCTTCACTACCAAAGCCATTCCAGTCGGAAAGAAGATCGTGGAATACAAGGGGGAGATCACCACGTGGAAGGAAGTGAATGATAGCAAAGGGTTCAACGGATATATCTATTATATCAATCGCCACCATGTCATAGATGCGGCGACAGCAAAGGAGGCGCTGGCCCGCTATGCAAACGATGCGAAAGGTATCGTCCGCACCAAAGGTCTCCTGAACAATTGCACCTATCAGATAGAAGGATTGCGCGTATTCATCTATTCCATGCGGGACATCCCCGCGGGAAGCGAGCTGTTCGTGGGTTATGGCAAGGAATATTGGGACATCATCCGCGAGAACCGGCGTCTCGACTCCGCCGGATCCCGACCGCCAAAACGCACAAAGGTCCACTGAAAGATCATTCGGACCTTAAACTCTTCACAGGATTCATCCGTGCGGCTTTAATGGACCGGTAGCTGACGGTCGCCAGTGTTACCGCAAGGATGCCGACGCCGGCGGAGACGAAAATCCACACGGACAGCGGGGCCCGGTACGAATAACCTTGCAGCCATTGGCGCATGGCGTAGTACGCGATGGGTACGGCGATGAGGATGGACAGGACCGTTCGCTTCGTATGAACCGGGGCGCCGGGCCGGATCCGGAGGGTGATCACGGTGTGGTAGCCGCTTCCGAGGAAGGCGGTGGGCTCGATGGGGTCGTAGGGGGAATTGGAGATCATGTCCTTTCGTACATTTTGTGTGCCTGTTTATGCTAAATGCCCTCGCGGAATGGCTGGGCGTCAGCGGGCCGATTGCGATGGTCATGGCTCATCATGTGGAAAAACCTGTACAAATTGTCGGCAATTCAGACCGGGCTTGCGAGTGACCCGGATGGCATGATTTTCCTTTGGGTAATACAAAACCAATTTTATGCAGAAAGCAAATACCGCAAAAAAAACCGCGGCCAAAAGCACCCATGCCCCTGCGAAAGGGAATGCCCATGCCCGAAGCACCGCCGGAGGGGCTGAAGATTCGAAGCTGAAAGAATTTTTTGTAGACGAGCTTAAGGATATCCTTTGGGCGGAACAAAAGCTCGTCAAGACGCTGCCAAAGCTTCAGAAAGCGGCGACTTCGGGGGAATTGCAGGACGCGTTCGAAAGCCACCTTGAAGAAACAAAAACGCATGTAGACCGGCTCGAACAGGTGTTCAAGCTACTGGGAGAAAAGGCCACGGCAAAGAAGTGCGACGCCATGGAAGGGATCACGGAAGAAGGAAGTTCCGTGATCGAAGATACCGATGAAGGTACGGCAACGCGCGACGTGGCGCTGATCATGGCCGGTCAAAAGGCCGAGCATTACGAGATCGCAACCTATGGCGGCCTTATTCAGATTGCGCGGACGCTCGGACAGGAGGATGTCGCCGACTTGTTGGAGGAGACGCTCGAGGAGGAAAAACAGGCCGATCAGAAGCTGACGGAGATTGCCGAGGCGGGTGTCAATAGTCAAGCCGGTAATGAGCCGAGAGACTAGGAATATCTTTGGATACCATCTCATGAGCGCGGGCCCCTTCGGGGCCCGCGCTTTTCTAATCGAGCACCAGGTGCCGCAAGTTTTTGCATGAGTTGATGGAGGGTTTGGAGCAAAAGGTGGATGAGAGATTGTGAATTTTCTCCCGTTATGACCAAAGTATTGAAAAACTGTGTAGTCAGCGGCGCAGTAGCGTTGTGGTCAAGGCCGAGATTACATCTGTCGTAAATGGTGTCAAGAGCGGGCGAAACGGCGACATTTTCGTAAACGGAGTTCTTACAGAAATAGAGTCGATTAGCTCAGTACGCGGCGATTTGTCTAAAGCCATAAAGATTAGGCTTTCGGACGCTTCGTCTCAAGCGAAAAATGTAATAATAGATTTAACCGAACAACAAGGCGCGACCTTGGAAGAGGATTCCGTGCAATTTTTAATCAATTCCGAAAAAACAAATGACAGATCGTATAAAATATACACCAATGCTGGCGAAGTCTTAAAGGAGAGCGTCAGGGATCGAAGTGAAAAGCCCACAGGCCAAATAGGCCGAGGACTTGTAACAAAGAGCCCGAACCGAACGGGGACGCCCCAAAAAAAACATCCTCATTACTTCGGCTCCAGCGCCCGCCTGATCCTGTCCGCCAGATCCTGCAAATGATATTTACTTAGCCGGTCCGCGGTCAGCGGAATGGCCGCGGCGATCCGCGCCCGCAGGGCCGAAAGCTCGGCCTTCGCAATCGAAGGAAGATCGGTATTCTTCGTGTTGGGTCCGAAGAACAGGATGATACCCGGGATGCCGGAGGAGGACGGCGAAGCGGGATTGGCCAGCATGATCAGCGATTCGACATAGGTCTTTTGCAGGCCACGGCGATAGACATCGATGATACGATGGGTGGCCAGCTCTTTCCAGATATCGGTCCGGACGTCACCGAGCAGGTCCTCCACCGTATAAACGCGGGCGTCGCCATATCGTTCGGCAGACTGCAGCAGGCGGTTGAGCCGGCCGGCGGAAAGAAGACTGCTCAGGACACTCGTCTGGACGGGCGCGACGGGATCGCCGCCGTCGGGGTTGCTGATCTTATTCAGAATCGCAGTGTCCTGGAGCCACCGCGGCGTTTCGAACAACTGGGCATCGAGAAAACGGACGGCCTCGCGTTGAACGGCCTTCGGCGTAGGCTGGTAGACATCACCAGGCTGCTCGACGCTATGAAAGGTCTCGTAGACGCCACCGACATTCCGGAGGACATGTCCCATATACCGATTGAACTGCGCCACAAGCTGTTTGTACATCTCTTCGAGATTGTCGTATTTGTCCGCCTCTTCACGCGTCCAGACCGGCAACGACGGTAGTATCCGCTGTAAATTTTTGATGCCATATTCGCCGGCCTTCATACTGTTGTCGCCGAGATCCTCCATCTGCGCACGCGGGTCGCCGTTGAACCCCTCCCCTCCGAACCACAGCCGGGGATTGGTCCGCAGACTATCGATCACCCATTTGTTGAGGACCTTCGATTCTTTCTTCGGATCGCCATCACCGGCATAGGCATACCCCCACCGGATGGCCCATCGGTCGTATTCCCCGATACGGGGGAAAAGGTCGCTCTCGGGGAGGCTGTCCTGCGGCTGCGCCACATAGTTGAACCGGGCATAATCCATTATCGAAGGCGTATGCCCGTGGATATCCAGCCAGCTCCTGTCGCGGAGCCTCTCGACCGGTACAGTGCTGCTGCTACCCATATTGTGACGCAATCCCAGGGTATGCCCCACTTCATGCGAGGAGACAAACCGTATCAACTGACCCATCAGGCTGTCATCGAGATGCATCGTCCTGGCGCGCGGGTCGACCGCAGCCGCCTGGATCATATACCAGTCGTGCAGGATCTCCATGATGTTATGATACCAGCCGATATGACTCTCGATGATCTCACCGCTGCGGGGATCGTGCACGTTCGGGCCATACGCATTTTCTATATCCGACGCAAAATAACGGAGCACCGAATACCGGGCATCCTCGGGACTCATCGTACTGTCACCATCGGGCCACTCGCGCGCCTGTATGGCATTTTTGAACCCCGCCTTTTCGAAGGCCTGCTGCCAATCGTCGATACCCTGCATCAGATAAGGGACCCACCGGCGCGGCGTGGCAGGGTCGATATAATATACGATCGGTTTTTTCGGCTCTACCAGCTCTCCACGCAACCATTTGTCCCGGTCGTCCGGCTTCGGCTCCAGCCGCCAGCGTACGATGAACTCCTGGTTCTCCGCCTTCTGCTGTGCGTCGGAATAGACCGTATAGTCGTCGGCAAAATATCCGACTCGCGGATCGAACAACCGCTTGGCCATGGGGACGGCCGGCAAAAGGATAAAAGAAGTATTTAGCTCCAGCGTGACGGCACCGGCCGCATCCGTCGGGGTGGTAATGGACAGACCGAAGGGCGACGGCATCCCGCCGCCGGAAGAATATGTCTTAACGGTACGGACTTCGGTATTGATGGGATAGGTATGGATATGCCCGATGAAGGACCGGTCGGAGGCGATACCGCCGAGCCGCATCCGGCTCTTGACATGCTGCGGTATGCTGACCACCTGGTTGTCCCCTTTGAAAAAATCCGTCACGTCGATGACCACACTGGAGGAATCTTTGCCATAGGCCTTGATATCGAAGGCCGCGGCGATGGGGTTGACGCTGGAATTGGTGACGGCCTTGTATATCTTATTGGTCGAGTCGGCCATGCTGACGAGGGTGACCACCCGGAGGAATAAAGTGTGTGAAGGACCCTTTTCCCATTCCATCGTTTGCTGATTGGCGAGCTCGCCGCCATAGATGCCGCCACCGGCAGCGGTCTTGCTGAACCGCGTGATCGCCATGAATTCCTTCTCCATCATCGAATCCGCGATCTCGAAATACCATTTATCCTCTATTTGGTGGACGGTGAAAAGACCGGTATGCGTAATGGCCTTGTCGGTGATCACGTCTTTGTAGGGCTTTGGCCCTTGTTTGGGCAGGTTGAAACCGGGGAATCCGGGGATCCGGGGTTTGGTAGTATCGGTGGGGACGGGGTTAGCGCGTCTTCTTTGAGCCATTGCAGGAACTGTCGTCACTACAGCCAGGGCCGCCATCCAAATGGCATTCTTGATTGGGATCATATGAGGGCGGTAAAACTATACGATTTTTCCGTTTAAATTCGTTAAAGAGCCAAAAAATTGATGAAAATCATCCCTTTCGGTCTCGCGCCGGTGCTCGGTTGTCTCGCGCTGGTACTCGGTTTCGCCGCGGCCGCTCAACCCCCTTCATCTTCATCCACCTCCGGCGGTCAAACCCTTTCGTTCAATGGGGAAGAACACGCCGGTCTGCTTACCGGGCGGCACCACAGCCTGATCGCCTATGCAGGCAAGGACCACTCCTTTACGCTGGATATCGGGGCCTATCCCGCAAAACCTTCCGATATCCCGGGATTTATCAGCATCGACAAACAGATCGTCCAGGCCACGCTGGTGCCCGTTTCGGGATCCGCCGGGTTGAACGCGCTGACCACCGATAAAGAAAAAGAGATGCTATTGAAATACATGAACTATGAGCTGGAATTCTATAAGAAAAAACTCAAACAACATTACAGCCATCTCCAGACGGAATGGGTCAGCCTCAACGGCCGGCTTTTCCTGCTGTGGTATTTCGATATGCCCGAGAACTATAAGCTCGTAAGCCGGCAGGTTTATGTGTCTACGCTCTTTTACAACCGGGTGATGGACCTGAATGCGCCGGTGTTCAAATCGGATGACTGGGGCAGGGCGCGGGCGATATTGGTGAAGCTGGCTGGGACGATGAGGACGTATGATCGACGATTGGATTTGGAGGGGTTGAGGAAAAAATTGTAACCAATCGATCAGTGCACGACCAATTCGACCTTTTTTCCCAGGCCGAATTCAAGAAGGCGGAAAAGAGTAGAAAGCTGAATATCGCAATGCCCATTCTCGATCCGCGAGATAAAGCTTTTTTTGGCGCCGATCCTGTCGGCCAATTGCTCCTGGGTCATATTGGCAAGACGCCTTTCCTCCCGGATGAGTTCACCGATCATGAAGGCTTTCGCTTTTATCTCGAATTCCGTCCGCTTTTCGGTGCCCCGCCTGCCATAGCGTTTGAATAGGTGGTTTTCGAATGAAGTAACCGTCTTCTTTTTTGCCATGGGATTTATTTGCCTTTATTTATAAAATATTCCTTCATGAGCTTAACAGCCATCTTGATCTCATCCCGAGGCGTCTTCATCGTCTTAATCGATCTTCTCTTTCACCTTCTCCGGCTGCCGGTCGAAAAACTCGTGAAAATAATGCCGGTAAAACATCACTTCTCTAATCCTTTCCATACAAAGTTAACTTAAAATGGAACAATATCAAAAATTATTATGGGAGGGCAAATTTATCATCCCTACTTCGAAGCGGCAGAAAAAAATGAGTCTGCAAGCCGGCCGCGGCCTGCCCAAAACTTGTACCTTAATGGTATGAAGCCCTTTCTCCTCTTCCCATTACTGCTGATCGCCGTCTGCCCCGTTAGCGCCCAATCCAAACCCTCTAAACCAGCCACCTATTTTCCCCCAAAAGGCCAATGGGAACGCCGCGCGCCGGGGCAAATGGGGCTCGATTCACTGCAATTGCAGGCCGCCATCCGGTTTGCCAGGGACAACGAGAGCCGCGCTCCGCGCGATCAGGAGCTCGCAGCGGCGGAGAGCTTCGGAAAGAATGAACCGTTCGACGCGGGCGTCGGCCCCTTCAAGGAACGCGGCGATCCGACGGGTGTCATCATATACAAGGGATATATCGTCGCCGAGTGGGGCGATCCATCGCGGGTCGACATGACCCATAGCGTGACGAAGAGCTTTCTTTCGACGGTGATCGGCGTGGCCGTCGACCAGGGTCTTATCGGTAGTGTAATGGATACGGTCGCCGGGTATGTGCCGCCGATAGAGGTGTATGATCCGGCGGCTCCGCAGCGGTCGCCGGAAGACATCGGCAAACCGCAGCTGCTCTATCCGTTCGAAAGCCCGCATAACAAAGTCCTCACCTGGGACGTCATGCTGCGCCAGACCAGCGATTGGGAAGGCGTCCTCTGGGGTAAGCCCGATTGGGCGGATCGCCCCGAGGGACCCGCTAACGAATGGACCACCCGCAAACGTCACGCGCCCGGCACTTTCTGGAAATACAACGATGTTCGCGTCAATGCGCTGGCGCTGGCGGCTACGAGTGTGTGGCGTATGCCATTGCCGCAGGTGCTGAAGACGTATATCATGGATCCCATCGGCGCCAGCAATACGTGGAGGTGGAACGGCTACAGAAATTCCTGGATCGTCCTCGACGGACAACCCGTACAGTCCGTCAGCGGCGGCGGTCACTGGGGAGGCGGTATGTTCATCGATGCGTACGATATGGCGAGGTTCGGGCTGCTCACGCTGCATCGCGGCAATTGGAATGGCCGTCAGCTGATCTCCGAACAATGGGTAAAACAGGCGCTGACACCTACTTCCGTCCAGCCGGATTACGGTTATATGAACTGGTTCCTCAACACCAATCAAAAACTTCTGCCCAGCGCGCCTGCGTCCGCCTTCGTACACATCGGCAACGGCACCAATTTCATCTATGTCGATCCGCAGCATGACCTGGTGGCGGTGGTACGCTGGATCGCCAATCCGGCGATGGACGGGATGGTAAAACAGATCTTACTCGCACTGGGAAAATGAATAACATGGAACTCGCAAAGACATACCGGATAGATACCGAAAGATTGCTGATCCGGTGCTACGAACCGGCCGACGCTCCCAAGCTGCATCAGGCCATCACCGGCAGTCTCGAACATCTCCGCCCCTGGGTGCCATGGGCAAGACAGGAGCCCAGGGAACAGGAATGGATGGAAAGCTTTATCCGGATGTGTCGCGGACAGTTCGATCTCGGTCAGGACGCCATCTACGGCATCTTCGACGGCCGGACGGAACAGCTCATCGGGGGAACGGGACTGCATAACCGCATCGGTAAGGACGCGCGCGAGATCGGCTATTGGATCGATGCCCGGCATACGCATCACGGGTATGCCACTGAAGCAGTATGCGCGTTGATCAGGGTAGGCTTCGGGATCGAACGTCTCTCCCGTATCGAGATCCGGTGCAGCCCGGAAAATATACCGAGCCGGAGGATACCCCAACGGCTTGGATTCCGACATGAGATGACGCTCAAAGGGAACGCCACCGACTTGAAAGGACAACCCGTCGATACCATGGTCTGGTGCATGACGAAAAGCGATTATGATCTGAGCCCGCTCAGGGCGACGACGCTGCGCGCCATCGATTTTATGGGAAGAGAGATCGCGCTCTAATGCGCGGCAAGCTGCTTGTAACGCAACATCGCCTCGACAAAATAATAATCGGCATAGGTGAGCGGGACGTCGATCTCGCTGCGACCCGGCAGATTGCCGACGCTATGCAGAAGGATGAATCCGCCGTTGGAGCCCACTATGGCTTTATAGGCGTTGGATGACAGCGTCACGATGATCTGTTCGGCCACGTCGAGGTATCCCCGACCTTCGGACGCCGGCACGTCCCCGCCGAGCTCGATCAATGCCGAAGCCAGAACCGCCGCCGCCGAGGCATCGCGAAGCGGCCCGGGCGTTTGGGCAGAAGTTCCTGCGGGTATACCCGGCGCATTGTAATCCCAGTACGGGATCTTATCTGCCGGAAGATGGGTCAGGATAAAACGCGCGATATGACGCGCCTGTTGCAGATACCGCGCGTCATGTGTCCACCGGTAACACATCGTATACCCGTACAAACCCCAGGATTGTCCCCGCGACCAGGCTGAAGAGTCGGAATAACCCTGCGCGGTCTTTTTTGCGATGATGGCGCCCGTCGCGCTGTCATAATCGACGACATGGAACGAGCTGTAGTCGGGACGAAAATGGTTTCGCATGGTCGTATTGGCATGCGTCACGGCAATATGATAAAAAGACGAATCCCCGCTGACGGAGCTGGCCCAGAACAAAAGCTCGAGATTCATCATATTGTCGATGATGACGGGATAATGCCAGGGTTTGCTGTCCCATGACTTGATGCAACCGACGGTCGGGTTGAACCGCGTGCTGAGCGATCGCGCCGCGTTGAGCAATATCTCCTTGTAGCCCGGACGGTCCGCGACACGCAATGCGTTGCCATATGAGCAATACAACATGAAACCGAGGTCGTGCGTACCCTTATTGTATTGTTCGGGAGCCAAAAGTCGCAGCCGGTCGGTCGCCTCGCGGAGCAATGTCGTATCGTGTGAAAAGGAATACAGCTCGAAAAGGGTCCCCGGATAAAAGCCGCTGGTCCACCAACCCGGGTCGCTGGTCTCCAACCTGCCGGTATTGGCATACCAGGTCTTCTGAAGACGGTCCGGTGGAACACGTCCCATCAGTACTTTGTATTGATTGACAGCTTGCCGGAGAGAGCCGTCGATGAGCCGTAGGAGTGCCGGTTTGGGTTGGAGCTGATGGTGTTCCTGCGCCGTGACCGCGACGGTCAGGAGGCAGATCAGGGAAGAGACGAGAATGCGCATACCGCAAAATACCTATTTTTGCGCGTATGGAGGAAAAACTGAAGATCCTGGGAGGCGGGTTGGAAGGTGAGCTGTACTTTGACAAGACGATGCGGACCCTGTATGCCACGGATGCTTCCGCCTATCGGGAGATGCCGCTGGCAGTCGCTATACCGAAGACCACCGATGACATCAAACGGCTGATCGCATTCGCGAAGACGAATCATACCTCCCTGATCCCCCGTACGGCGGGCACCTCGCTGGCGGGACAGGTGGTGGGGAAAGGCATCGTGGTCGACGTATCGCACTATTTCACCCGGATACTCGAGCTCAATGCGGATGAACGCTGGGTGCGTGTACAGCCGGGCGTTATCCGCGACGATCTCAATCTATTCCTTCGGCCGCACGGGCTGCTTTTCGGTCCGGAGACCTCTACGGCCAACAGGGCGATGATCGGCGGTATGGTCGGCAACAATTCCTGCGGCAGCAATTCCATCGTTTATCGCAGCACGAGAGAACATTTATTGGAAGTGAAGGCTATCCTCAGCGACGGTACCGAAGCTACGTTTACTGCACTCGGGCCGGACGATTTTCATGCGAAATGCGAGGGCAACGGGCTGGAGGCGGAAATTTACCGATCGGTCCGGCAGATGCTGAGCAACTACGATAACCAGGTCGCCATCCACGAGAACTTCCCCAAGAAAAGTATCGAACGCCGGAATACCGGCTACCCGCTAGATCTGTTGGTAGAGACGGCGCCGTTTACCGCCGGCGGCCCCGATTTCAATTTCTGCTCATTACTCGCAGGATCGGAGGGCACATTGGCCTTTCTGACCGAGATCAAGCTCGACCTGTCTCCGCTGCCGCCGAAAGAGACGGGACTGCTTTGTGTCCATTTCCATAACATCGACGAATCGCTCCGGGCCAATCTTATCGCTTTGCGCTATCATCCCACTGCCAGCGAGCTCATCGACCACTTCATCCTGGAATGCACAAAGGACAATATCGAACAAAGCAAAAACCGGTTCTTCGTACAGGGTGATCCCGGCGCCATTCTTGTCATCGAATTCAAAAAGGATACGCGGGAGGAGATCGCCGCGATCGCCGCCGCGGCGGAGGCCGATATGCGCGCGGCCGGCCTGGGCTATCATTTTCCGCTGCTATTCGGGGCGGACACCGGCAGGATCTGGTCGCTACGAAAGGCTGGTCTCGGATTGCTGGCCAATCTGCCGGGAGACGATAAAGCGGTACCCGTGATCGAGGATACCGCGGTGGACGTACAGGACCTTCCGGAGTATATCCGGGATTTCAACAAGATCCTGAAGAAGTATGGTCTTTACTCCGTTCACTACGCACATGCGGGGAGCGGCGAGCTGCATCTCCGCCCGATCATCAACCTGAAAACGGCAGAAGGGAACCGCCTATTCCGCGTCATCGCAGACGAGATAGCCACCCTCGTAAAGAAATACCGGGGCTCGCTCAGCGGGGAACATGGAGACGGCCGTCTGAGGGGCGAGTTCATTCCCCGGATGGTCGGCGAGCGCAACTACAATCTTTTCAAAACTATCAAAAACACCTGGGACCCCGCCGGCATTTTCAATCCCGGCAAGATCGTGGACACGCCTCCCATGAATGAGCATCTGCGGTATGAACCGGGACA
>Ga0134126_10005047_pt1 | contig 16485 bp, 13 predicted proteins | sample KB31752_FD_96881 | JGI IMG/M metagenome (GOLD analysis project Ga0134126, IMG submission 96881) | Terrestrial soil microbial communities with excess Nitrogen fertilizer from Kellogg Biological Station, Michigan, USA - KB3-175-2 | ecosystem: Environmental > Terrestrial > Soil > Unclassified ...
AGCGAGACCGCGCTGCGCTACACATTTCAAGATGGCCTGGGCGAAATCGGCATTATCGCGCCGGTATCGCATCCTTTTTGCAAACATTGCAGCCGGGTTCGCCTCACTTCAGACGGAAAGCTTCGCACCTGCCTGTTTTCGCAATCCGATCACGATCTATACGGAGTGCTGCGGCGCGGCGGCGATGACGCCGACCTCGCCGAATTTATTAAGCAAACGGTGGACCGAAAAGAAGCCCGGCACCACATCGGAGAGCCGGATTTCCTGAAACCCTCACGGAGTATGGTCCATATCGGCGGATAGCAGCAATTCCGAATCGCCGGCCGGTAGCGGGTCAGTTTGAAAGTCGGAGTTATGGGCCGTAGGGACCCTCGCCAATTGAGTTCAAAGTTCGGCTCAGATCATTAAAGGGCTGACGGGAGAGTCGTACTGTGCAATAAAAAGGCATAAACATGGAAACCAAAGCAAACTTGCCTGTTCTCGGCTTTCCCGATGCCGCGGCCTTCGTAAGCTGGCTCGGCAATCAACCGGCGACTGCGCCAGGTCTGTGGCTGAAAATTGCCAAGCAAGGGTCGGGCATTCCTAGTTTGACGAAGGCCGAAGCAATCGACGCTGCGCTGTGCCACGGCTGGATCGATGGTCAGCTCGATAAATATGACGCTCAGTATTGGCTAATTCGCTTTACGCCGCGCAAGGCTCGCAGCAAATGGTCAAAGGTAAATCGCACACGGGCCATCGAGCTTATCGACGCCGGGAGGATGGTTGCGGCAGGATTGGCGGAAATCGAAGCGGCCAAAGCCGACGGGCGTTGGGATGCCGCCTATGCCCCTGCCAGCCAGGCGACTGTGCCGCCGGATTTGCAAGCTGCCCTCGATGCAAATACAAAGGCGGCAAGGTTCTTCGCCACGCTGACCGGAGCGAACCGCTATGCGGTGTTGTACCGCATCGGTACCGCAAAAAAGGCTGAGACGCGCGCGCGTAAGATTGAAAACTTCGTTGCCATGCTTGAACGCGGTGAGACTCTGCACGGCTAGAGATCCAAACCGAATTGGGCGTAGCGGGACCAACAAAGGAGAACGCAGAGCCACACGGTCTTCCTTCTGCCCTAAGCGAAAATTCAAACTCACCGCTACCCACCGGCCTGGAAATCTCTACTCCACACCGGCTGGGGCAGAGCATTTTCCCTATAGGTATTGACCGAAGCGGGGATGTCGGCGCAGCTTTTCCGTTAAGAAAAGCTGCATTGAGCTGAGCTCGGAAAGTTCCGAATAATAGGGAAATGCTCTAGAATGCTGCCATAGCCATGACTCTGATTTATCCCTCCCCTGCAGCGCGAACAATACCCGCGGCACGCGCCTAGCGAGCCCACCGAATACGCTGATAGAAGGGATTCTGCTGATGAAGACGATTCGCTTCCCGGACGGGCAGCCGGCACTGGAGATTCAGACCTTTCATGAGGTCGCGCGCGCGCTGACGTCGTCAGTCGACTTGACTGGCATATTGAACGGCATCATGCAGCAGATGACGCGTTTCTTCAGTCCCGAAGCATGGTCGTTGCTGATCGTGGACGAGAAGAATCGCCAGTTGTATTACGGCGTCATCTCCGGCGGCCAGACCGAAAAGCTGCGCAACAAGCGCATTCCGCTGGGGCAAGGGATTCCGGGCTGGGTGGCGCTCCATGGCGAACCGATGATCCTGGCCAGCGTTCCCGACGATCACGATCTAGCCGACGACTTGCCGGAGAGCAGCAAGCGGGTTGAGTCCATCGTTTGTCTGCCCTTGCGAGTGCGAAACCGCACCTACGGCGTGCTGCAACTGGTAAATTGCCACCCGGAGAACATGGACAATCATGAAATATTTTTTCTTCATGCCCTCTGCGACTATGCCGCCATCGCCGTGCAAAATGCGCGAGCCTTCGAACAAATCCAGCAATTGACCATCACAGACGATTGCACTGGACTCTTCAACGCCCGCCACCTCTACGATCGGCTGGAGCATTCTCTTGAGCGCAGTCGGCGCAGCGGTAAGCCGGTCAGTCTCATCTTCTTCGACCTCGATCACTTCAAAATGGTCAACGATACCCATGGACATTTGAACGGGAGCAAGCTGCTGGCGGAAATTGGCGAGATGGTGCAAGACAGCCTGGGGCTGATTGAGAGCGCGTATCGCTATGGCGGCGATGAATTTGTGGTGCTGATGCCGCATCAATCCAAGCAGCGCGCATTGGACCTGGCGAACCGGCTCATGGAGAAGCTGCGTACCACGGCGTTCCTGCCGGAGTCGGGACTGAATCTGCGCGTCGTCGCCAGCTTCGGAGTTTCAAGCTTCCCGGAGGACGGCCTGGATATTCACGCTGTCATTCGTGCCGCCGATGCAGCCATGTACCATGTGAAAAATACAACCCGCAATGGAGTTGCCGCCGCCGGCCAGTTCGCAACCGCCCCCACAAAGTGAAATTGTGGCCGAAGAGCGTATGTCCCCGCAGGTTAATCGTCGCTGTCGCCGCCAGCCTTATTCAAATGGACATCGCCCTTTTCGGCAACGATGTGCAACAGTGGCCCGCCTCCACCCACTTCGCCTGACGCCGTGGCGCGATCGTTCGCTGACGATTGAGACAGCTTAAAGTCCGAATTGATTTCACCATCCCCGGCGACGCCCTGCACGGAAAACTTCGCCTTCTCCGGAACCGTGACATTCACAGAGCCGTTGCGGTTCGTGATGTCCATAGCGGCCACCGGGCTGACTGCATTGACGGCAATGCTGCCATCCGAATTCTTCACCGTAACCATGCCCTGGATCTGCTTGAGCGAAATGTCCATAGCTCGGGTGCTGACCAGAATAGGTCCAATAGCGTTATCCATCGTCAGGTTGCCATCGCTCAAAGTGACTGTGCCGTTCAGCCGAGCCGCCTGAATTTCCGTGCGGCTGGAGTGCAGGTGCAAGGTGCCCTGCAGATGATCCAGATTCACATCCCCGAAAAAGTCTCCAGTCAAGCTAGACGTTCCAGTGACCTGTGATAACGAAACATTGTCCATGCGTCCGCTGATGGTGAAGTTGCCCTGCAGATCGCGGCCAGTGAAATCCCCTTGATGCATGGCCACCTGAGTAGCGCCTGTAATGCCGGTCAGTTCCACATCACCCTGGTTGGAATTGACGCTGACCGCTGCCTTCCGTCCACTGATGGTGACATCCCCGTGATCGATCTTCACCTGCGTCGCCACGGCCGCGGGCAATGCCATCGTCAAATTGACGTTGCGACTGTTGTTGGAGGGCATATGCACGGTGACGATACTGCCTGCCGATGTAATCAGCGGTTCCAGCGCGTTCAGCTCGCGCTGTGCCTCGCGGTCGGAGCCGCTGTAGACGGTTTTGTCGACGGTCAGATGCATCTGGTCGTCGTTGCTGGCCGTCACGATGACATCGCCGTGGCCGTTTTGAATCACCACGCTGGCATCGGACGGCAGCGGATGCGTGATCTCTTCCTTGGCTTGGTGCTTATTGCCGAACATCTCTGCAAGGTTCACGTTGTCGCCCAGTTGCAACTGATCCCCGACAGACTGCCAGTTGATGTGGTTATGGGCCGCGATGATTCCCGTGAGCGCCAGCAGTAGAACCAGAAAAACGACGCCGCCACCCAGCCGAATCCGCGAGTCGCCCGCCAGCAACAGCGATTCGATCGCGAGTACGACACCGGCGCCAATCAACAGAAGCGGCCACCAATGGCCATACCAATGCCAGAGGTAGTCGGCGTTGATCCGGTGCATCGTACCCAGCAGCGCCAGCACACCGATGGCAATCAGGATCAGCGGACCAAGGATCGATCGGTGCGCCGGTCCACGCAGCGAAGCGCGATATGCGGCTCGCTGCATTCTCATCTGCATCTTCCACTGAGCCCGCTGCGCCTTCATCTGGGAGCGCAATGGCGGATACGGCGGAGGGGATTGCGGTGGCGGTGGCTGCGTAGGCATGCCCATGGGACTACCGGCCTTCTCTGCCGGGATCATCATCCGGCGCGGGCGGATGCGATTGGACAAACGGTCCCGAGCCAACGTTGGAAGGGGGAGGCGCAGTCCAGGACCCCGATCCAGGAGGGCCGCCCATCGGCTGAGCAGGAGGGTACCCGCCCATGCTGGCTGCATATTGCTGCTCTTCCTGCCGGGCACGAACGTCAGCCGTCCACACCACACGCTCCAGAATCATCAACAAACCCAGAACGATCAGAATCAAGGGCCAACTGATATCCCAACGCATAATGTTCCACTGGTTCAACAATGCCAGTACGCCGATCAGAATCAGGATTACCGCGCCGCGCAAGCGGCGAATTTGATACCAGCGATTCATCGTGCACCTCCCACAGGCGGCTTCTGGCTATGACGAATCACCAGCCACACGCCAATACCAATCAGCAGAATCGGCCATCCTCGATCGATCCAATGCGTGCTTAGAATGCCGAGGTTACCCAGTAAAAATGCCAATCCTAGAACGATCAAAACCACAGCGCCAGCGTGAATTCCGTGAGCGGGCCCCAGGTGCCCGTTAAGAGCAAACGGATTCAATGGGTCCGGTGGATTGGATGGAATCGGCGGAGTCGGGGGAATGTAGGGCGGCGTATACGGCGGAACATATTCCGACGCGGAAGCAAACCCTGAGACCGGCCCTGCACTTCCCACCGGCGGCACGGGATTCTGGGCCTGGCTGGCCGCATTTGGAGGCGCAGTGCTACCGGTCCATGGATTTACTGTCGGAGCAGGTCTGGCGCCGAACCAGTGTGCAATATCGTTTAAACCCAGTGGATTGGGGAGTGGCATGCCGTCGCGGCGTGCGATGGCAGTCTGATAAGCGTCAAACACCTGATAGATTACCCAGCCAAAGACGACCACGCCCAGCACGCCGTTGTAATGAGAAAAATCAACGAGCAATGCGAAGATAACGACGTGGGCCAGGGCTTTGGCAAACTGGCCGTTGTACATTGCCCCTACGCCCGGAATCCAGCCAAGCCAGAAAGCTAGCCACGGGTTCGTGCCCCAGCCGGTCGGCACATTGCCGAATGACCCAGGAGCGCTGGAAATGTATTGATAACCCGGACCCGCGGTATACTCATTTCCCTTGCCATCGGAAACGTGGATGCCGTCTGAAGTTTGGACATACCTCGCTCCGCCACCTACGTTGCTTGCTGGAGCCGCGCCGATCCGAGCCGCCAGGCAAGGCTCGCAGCTTACTATGTTGTTGACTTTATGGGCACATTGATCGCACAGCGGCTTTCCGCAGAACTGGCAATAGGCTGCAACCGGTATGTCGGGATGATTTGCACAATTCATGCCGAGTTCCTTTCTGGCATACAAAAACGACCCAACTGAAACAAGTGAGACGAAGCCTGCGAAGCAGGCCGGCAGACAGATTCAGAGAGCATTGTAGACGTCAACTGGGGGCTCACGCTTTCAGCGGAGTTCAAACTGGAGCGCGGTTGCAGGATCATGGAAGCATCGATGACCGGGCCGCTGAAAACGGGTGCTGGCTCAACCGGAATCGAATGGTTCCGCTGCGCATTTTGATCTTTAACGGGCGTGAGGTCCATCCGTTCCCGATGTACTCCGTTGCGGTCGCTCTTATCGTTTCGATCCCTGCGACGAGTTTGACCGTCTGTTCCGGATCCCTGCTTGCCTTCCGGATAGCCAGTCTTTTCCTGTACTGGGGCGGAGTCGGCAGCTTGACGCAGTTGATGTACGCGAGACTCCACTTCGTACACAATACGAAGATTCTCATAATAATGCACCACGCGAGCGTTTGCCTGCGCATATTGGCGGGTCACGGCGCGGCGCATTGCCTGCGGCTGCAGATCGGCAGCACGGAAACTGGTAAGCCTGACTCCCAGTAAGTTGAGTGTCAGAGAAATGGAAAAGAAGGCCATGGCGGCTACCAGGGCCATCCGCGGCTCAAACACCGTTTTCCGAAGTAACACCACAGAAGGACGCTGCCAGACCGGAATGGCGGCTATCCATTCGCGACCCAGGGTCTGATCGTCGCCGGCGTTGCCGCCTGAGATGCGGCCAGTTTCCGGATCCGGTGACGAATAGCCCGGCAGACTATATCGTTCTGCAGCATGGGTATCAACTTCAGCAGGAATCTTTAGCGGCGACCACCGGGCATGGGACGTCTCGGCTGCTCCTGTAGTTCTGGCCAGGATTTTCGCAACCAGGTCGGAAGGAGGAACCAGCGGTTCCAGTTTCAGCATCAGCAGCCACTCGCGGCCCTTGCGCGCCTGGGAGATTTTTTCGCGGCACGACGCACACTCGTTTGTATGGGCACGCACCTGCCCCTCTACTGCGTAAGGCAATGTGCCCTCGGCAGCCTCCACCCACAACAGCTCAACCGCGGTGCAGTCAAGCTTGTCCGATGGGACGTTCGCCGATTTACCAATCGGCTTGTCTCCAAATTGGCCGTGGTCCTTCATTTACATCACCTGCCTTTTAGTACGTTCCAGCAGCCTTGCCAGTTCCATTCGACCGCGGCAGATGCGCGACTTTACAGTGCCTTCGGGAATGCGCAAGACTTCGGCAATCTCTTTGTAGTCCAAATCCTTCAGATCGCGCAGGATCACGGCCTCCCGCAACTCCGGGGATACCTGCAGCAGCGCTTGCTGTACCACCGCCTGCAATTCGCGATCCATGGAGCTTTTTAGGGGGTCAGCCTCACGGGTGTGGAGCTTTTCGGCTGGCGAGTTCGAACTGCCTTCCGCATCCTCCCACCCTGTATCCAGCGAATGGGTCGTCTGTTCGGCGCGAGTGCGGCGGAAATGATCCACCAGCAGGTTGCGGGTGAGCGTTGTCAGCCAGGTGGGAAAGCTGCCGCGCTCGACATCGAACGACTTCAGGTTGCGATAGACCTTCAGAAAAACATCCTGGGTCAGGTCTTCCGCGTCGCTGGCCGACCCCGTGAAGCGATAGCAGAGCCCATACACGCGACGGTGCTGGGTCTCCACGATCTGCTGCCAGGCATGGCCGTCTCCCTGCAAGCAACGTCGTACGAGTGCGTTGGTCTCTTCCACGGAGTCGGAATTTGCAGGCATTCGCTGTCTAGGTTCAGCTATCCCCTTTGAAGAAGGGTCGGAAATCTGGCCAACCCGCCGCGGCGAGCCGCGCCTGTCCCGCAGGTCAAATCGCGAGATGCTGCTGCACGGGTGTGGTAAGGCCGCCAATCCCATAACAGTGGATACGTGCGCTACCACGCTTCGGTTCCCTCACATACTACAGAAACCAATGCCACTGAGCGACAGGATTTTTGTTGCGGGCTAGACGGAGCTACATATCGTGGGGCACGTAGTCAGAGGCGACCGGGTTTTCGTACAGCGAATAGTCCCGGCTGACGACCGTGATGCCGCTCTCCGTCACCAGGTAGTTTTTGCGGTCTTCATTTGCGTCATAGCCAATCACGGTACCTTCAGGGATTTGAACGTCGCGATCGATGATGGCGCGGCGGATTCGCGAATGGCGCCCAATCCTGACATGGGAAAAGAGAATGCTTGAATCCACTTCCCCATAGGAGTTGACGCGTACATCGTGCGACAAAACGCTGTTGCGCACAGTGGCCCCGGAAACGATGCAGCCGGAGGAAACGACGGTATTGATCGCCATGCCGGTACGTCCGGGCTCGCCGAACACGAACTTGGCCGGAGGATATTGCAGCGGCCTTGTACGCATCGGCCAGCTTTTATCGTAGAGATTAAAAATCGGGGTGACCGAGGCGACGTCCATATTGGCGTCATAATAGGCATCGAGCGTGCCCACGTCCCGCCAGTACAGCGCCTCCTGCTTATTCTCATCGACAAAATTGAAGGCGTACATCTTGTACTGACCGAGCATCGCAGGCAGAACATTGTGCCCGAAATCGTGCTGCGAATTCGGATCTTCGGCGTCGCGGATCAGGGCAGGCAGCAGCGCGTCAGTGTTGAACAGATAAATGCCCATGGACGCGTCCACCTTGTCCTGATTGAAAGGCGAGCGCATATCGGTTTGCTGCGGCTTCTCCTGAAATCCGGTCACTTCTCCAGTGCGCGACACCTCGACCACACCGAAACGAGAGACCTCCGAGGGATCGATCGGCAGCGTTGCCAGGGTTACATCGGCTCCGGAATCAACGTGCTGCTGCACCATGCGGCCATAGTTCATTTTGTAGATGTGATCGCCGGAAAGCAGCAGGACCCGCTTGGGCTGTTCGCTGCCGATGGAATAAATATTCTGATAGACCGCGTCCGCCGTGCCCATATACCAGTTGGAGCTGACCCGCTGCATCGGCGGTAGAATTTCAATAAACTCACCCAGCTCATTGGCCACCACCGAACCCCACCCCTCGCGGATGTGGCGATTCAACGACAGTGCCTTATATTGCGTCAGAATGTATATCCGGCGAAGGTCAGAGTTAATGCAGTTGGAGAGCGTGATGTCGATGATGCGATAGTTGCCGCCGAACGGAACAGCCGGCTTGGCACGGTCGCGAGTCAATGGATAGAGCCGCTCGCCAGCCCCACCCGCCAGAAGAACTCCCAAGGTGTCTTTCATCGAGGGCATTTAGTTTGCCTATCCTGCCGAAATTGCGATTCGTTGCGAGTATATCAATCCATGCACACTTGTCATGCCCGCTAAGGAGCCTCTGATGAAGTTTGGTTTGTATCAGGGCATGACTTCAGTCGTGCCGTAAATGGCTGAAAAATCCGCGGGCTTCAGCCCCTGAGTGCCTTTCAATCGACTTAATCAGACCGTCCGCCAACAAACCGCAGAGCGGCACGGTTGCAGACCTGCAAAGACCTATCGTTCCTAACATAGGATGCAGGACACCGGAACCTCGCAATGCTGCCGGAAATTTGGATGCGACAATAAATCAGATGTCCTTTCAACCTACCCTTCGAGCGCGAACATAATGCTGCAGCTAACCCGCGCCGGCAAACGCTTCGGCCACAAACTTCTGTTTGAAAAGATCGACTGGCAGATCACTCCGGGGGAGCGCACCGGTCTGGTCGGCGGCAATGGCACCGGCAAATCGACGCTGCTGCGAATCCTGGCGGGACTGGACACGTTGGACGATGGCTCCATTGAGTCAACCGGCGGCATGACCTTCGGCTACCTCCCTCAGGATGGCCTGCAGTTGCGCGGGCGATCTGTTTTCGATGAATGCCTGTCGGCCTTCGCGAAGACGCAAGCGCTGGAGCACAAAATTCAGCGGCTGCATTCGCAATTGGCGGAATTGCCGCCTCACTCCGGCGAATATGCCGCCGTCATCGAGCAGTTGACCCGCAGCGATGCGGAATTTCACGCGCTCGACGGCTACACCATCGAAGCCCGCGTCGGCACAGTCTTGTCTGGCCTTGGATTTTCCAAAGAGGATTGGCTTCGCAAGACTGAGGAGTTTTCCGGCGGCTGGCAGATGCGCATCGCTCTCGCCAAACTGCTGCTGGAAAAACCCGATCTGCTACTGCTCGATGAGCCCACCAACCACCTCGACCTGGAAGCAAGAAATTGGCTGGAAGGCTACCTCCATGCCTATCCGCACGCCTACGTACTGGTTTCGCACGACCGGTTTTTTCTGGATGTGGCTACCGACAAAATTGTCGAGCTGTGGAATCATCGCCTGTACAGCTATACCGGAAATTACGAAAAATATTTACAGCAGAAAGCCGAGCGCCAGGTCCAGTTGGAAGCCGCCTATCGTCACCAGCGCGAACACATTGAGCATCTGGAATCCTTCATCACTCGCTTTCGAGCGCAAGCCACCAAAGCCCGCCAGGTGCAGAGCCGCGTAAAAGAGCTGGAGCGGATCGAGCGCATCGAACTGCCCCCAGCCGAAACCGAAATTCACTTCGCTTTTCCGCAGCCACCGGTCAGCGGACGAACTGTCGCCGAGGCGCAACAGATCAGCAAAAGCTATGGCGCGAAGCAAGTGTTCTCCGGCGTTCAGTTCACGATTGAACGCGGCGAGCGCATCGCGCTGGTAGGCCCAAACGGCGCCGGAAAATCGACGCTGATTCGTCTCCTCGCGGCGATGGACAATCCCACCACCGGCCAGCTCCGCCTCGGTCACAACGTTGTGCTGCAATATTTCGCCCAGGACCAATACAAAGAACTCGACGCCGACGCCCGCATGCTCGACGACATCGGACGCAGCGCTCCCAGAATTCCGCAAACAGAATTGCGAAGCCTGCTGGGATGCTTTCTGTTTTCCGGCGACGATGTTTTCAAGCCGCTCGGTGTGCTTTCCGGAGGCGAACGCAACCGATACGCGCTGGCGCGGCTGTTGGTGAGTCCAGCAAATTTCCTTCTATTGGACGAGCCCACGAACCACCTCGACATGCGCGCAAAAAAGGTGCTGCTGGAAGCCATCCGAAACTTTACCGGCACAGTTGTCTTTGTCTCGCATGATCGCGCCTTTATCGATGCGCTGGCGACACGAGTCTTTGAAATCCGCGACGGTGCGGTGCACGTGTACACCGGAAATTACGAAGATTATTTGTGGCAGATCTCGCGCCAGGCCGAAGCAGCGTTGAAGACTCCTGCTGCCCTCGATGGAAAGAAGTCGAGTGAGAGTTCGACTGCAGCGACCATGGCCGACCTATCGTCGAACGGCCAGCCAGAGGTAAACGCCTCGGTCAAACGCGTCGCCCGCATCAATCCCATCCGCCTGCGACAAATGCAGGATCGCTGTAACACCCTGGAAGAAGAGATTCCTCGCATCGAAGCAGCCATACAAACCACCGAAGAACAATTAGCGGTGTATGTCTCCGCCGAGCATTACCAGTCCCAGCAAAATCAACTCGACCAGATGCGCGCGGACCACACAGCCATGTTGACGGAGTGGGAAGAATTGGTCGTGCAGTTGGAAGAGCAGACAGCGATTTCTTCTTCAGCCCCTTAGGAAACTGCCCGCTCGCTCCTGCATAATGCAATTACATATGGATCTTTTGTGGAAGCCGGAAAACTGGGCGGAGCGCCTGGAAGAATTGCAATCGTTCGATCCTGAACGGAAAGAAGCTCCGCTTCGCCGCGACGTTCGCTCGCTGGGAACGCTGCTGGGGCGCGTGCTTCGGGAGCAGGCCGGCGATGCGCTGTTTCAGGCTGTGGAAGATTTGCGGCGTCTCACCATGGATGGTCGCGAAGCGCGCCTGCAAGGAGACTCCCAAAAGGCCGATTTTTTGCTGGCCGAAGCGATCGCCCGCATCGCTGCCTGCGACACAGGATTTGCGGAGCAACTGACGCGCGCCTTCGGCTTTTATTTCGAACTCATCAATCTTGCGGAAACCAACCATCGCAAGCGTCGTCGTCGCGCCCATCGGCTCTTAGGAACTCAATCGCCGCCGCAACCCGGTGAGATGCGCGGAACTCTTCGCCGCATGAAGGAAGCCGGCATCTCAGCCACTGAAGCTTTGGATTTTCTGGCGAAAATCTGCGTTATCCCAGTCTTTACCGCCCATCCAACCGAGGTCGCCCGACGCTCGATCCTGTTCAAGCGCAGACGTCTGGGCGAAGCGCTGGAAAGCCTGAATCAAATTCCGCTGCAGGATGAGGAACTGGCGGCTCGCGAAGAAGATATCCTCGCCGAGATTACAGCCCTATGGCAGACCGATGAAGTACGCAGCCATCGCCCTACAGTGCAGAACGAGATCAAACTCGGCCTCGATTACTACGACATCGCGATCTTCGAAACACTGCCCCAGCTATTCGAAGAAATTGCCGGCGCACTGCGCGATGAGTATGGCTTAAAAATCGAAGCAAATGATCTGCCGCAAGTAGTGCGATTCGGTTCCTGGATCGGCGGCGACCGCGACGGCCATCCGTTCGTCACGCCGGAGGTGACTTGGCACGCCATCAAGATGGCGCAGCGCAAATTGACTGAGCACTATTGCGCTCGTATCCAGTTGATCCTCGATTTGCTGACGCCTTCAATCCAGCGCGTCAACCTAAGCCCTCAATTGGAGAAGAAACTTCAAACTTATTCCGCCCAACTGGAGCGCTCCGGAGCGGGCATCGATCAACTTTATCCTCATGAGCTGCATCGCCGTTTCGTTTTGTGCATCCGCTTGCGGTTGGAAGCTGCCGCGCGGGAATTGCATGACTCGTCGGTGCCCGTTGGCCTGCCGCCCTATCGTTCCAGTCAGGAGTTGTTGGACGATCTCGACCTGGTGCGCGATAGCCTGGCACAGGAAAAAAGTGTTCGCCTGGCGCGCACACTCATCGATCCGTTGGTCCGGGAAGTCCGCACTTTTGGCCTGCACCTGCACACTCTCGATATCCGTGCGCATGCCCGGCAACTAACGCAAGCTCTGCAAGAAATTGAAGAGAACTGTGAACAGAATCCCTCTGAGGAAACCTTTTCCACTCCGCTCTCGCGCGAAACCTCCGACGTTCTCGCCACATTCCGCGCCATCGCGCAGATTCAGCGTGAAGAGCCGGTGGAAACCGTTCAGCAATACGTCATCAGCGGCGCGACTGCCGCGGAAGATGTCTGGCGCGTGCTGCACCTGGCGCGCATCAATGAGGTTTCCTGCATGGCTGGCGAAAATCGCGCTGCCATCCGCGTGGTCCCTCTGTTCGAAACCATTGAGGATTTGCGTGGGGCCGCCCCCATCTGCCGCGAAATCTGGACCGCGCCCGCCTATCAGCCTTTGCTGGAATCCTGGCATCGCCGCCAGGAAGTGATGCTGGGATATTCCGACTCCAATAAAGACGGCGGCATGTTGACCAGCACGTGGGAAATATACAAAGCGCACCGCGCACTCTACGCCGTGGCTCGCGAATTCGGCATCGATCTGCGCTTGTTTCATGGCCGCGGCGGCACCGTAGGTCGCGGCGGCGCACCCACGCACCGCGCCATCTATGCTCAACCCATCGGCGACTTCAACGGAGAAATTCGCATCACCGAACAAGGTGAAGTCCTGCACTGGAAATATTCTGACGTGGTCCTCGCCGAATGGAACCTGGAACTGATGGTCGCCGCCTCGCTCGATGCGTTGGCCCGTCCTGAAGCGAATCGCCCCGGCGGTCATCGCACCGGCGAAATGATGCCCGGCTGGGAGGAAGTGTGCGAACAGCTTTCAAGCACCGCCTACGGCTTCTATCGCAAAAATATTCCTGAGAATGAAGAGGTCCTCCAGTATTTTGCTGAAGCCACGCCCGTCAATGAGCTAGAATTTGCACGCATCGGTTCCCGTCCCGTTCGCCGCAAGTCAAAAACCAGCTTCGCAGACTTACGCGCCATTCCCTGGGTCTTTGGCTGGATGCAGAGCCGGCATGGCGTGCCCGGATGGTTCGGCGTCGGCCACGCCCTGGAACATTCCATCGCACAAGGCAATCTCCCTACCCTGCAGCACATGATGCGGGAGTTTCCCCTGTTCATTGACCTCATCCGCAACGTGGAACTATCGCTCGCCAAGGCCGACTTCAACATCGCCCGGCAGTATTCCCTTCTCACCAGCGACCGCGCCATGGGCGAGCGCGTCTTCGCCCGCCTGCATGCGGAATATGATCGCACCTCCCGCGCTGTGCTCGCCGTCACCGGTCAGAAAACTCTGCTGGAAACCAATCCGGTGCTGTCGCGTTCCATTCGAGTGAGAAATCCCTACGTCGATCCCATGAGCCTGATTCAGGTGGAATTGCTGCGCCGCAAGCGTGCCGGCGACACCAGCGATTCTCTGCAGCGCGCCATCGCCGCCACCATCAACGGCATCGCCGCCGGTCTTAGAAACACTGGATAAACTGTCGCCAGCGAACTGAAAATCCATCGCGGCAGCTTCGCCCCCGAATTGCCGGCCTCTCCGTATGTCAGACCCTCTCCGCGATCTGGTAAAACATCGCCGTCTCTGGCGCATGTCCCATCACCACGGTACGATCTTGCCCAGTTCCTCAAACAACTCCCTGACGCTCGAAACCCTCGCAAGTGCAAATCTCGATTTGCTTTTCTTTCAGGCAATTGCACTCTCCTGCAAGGCCTGGCCCGCAAGGGGGACATCGAAACCACTCGAGCCGGCATCGCACCCCATAGGTGCAAGTTTTAGCAGCAAGAGGAGGAATGAAATGGCAACAACCATTGCAACTCAATACACGGACTACCCAGTCGTTCCCGCACGGCGAATCTATTCCTGGTCGGGCATCTTTGCGGGTACCTTTGTTTTTCTCGCGATCGAGAGCACTTTTGGACTTCTAGGAGCGGCAATTTTCGCCTCTGCGGGCAATCCAAACGCCGCCGTTCCAACCACCCCAGGTCTCAGCATCGGTTTGGAGATCTGGATGGTGATCCTTTCGATCATCGCCCTCTATTTCGCCGGCAAAACATCCAGTAAGCTGCTCTTCCGCGCTACCGATCGCAACCTGGGCATGTATCACGGGCTCGTGACGTTTGGTATGTCCGTTTTCGCCACTATCTTTGTGATCTCAATGTCGCTGGTGGGCGCAGTCGCAACCACCCGTCTGGGTGGCGTCGCCGGTTACATTTCCAGCGGCGGCGAATACTGGCTGTTTGCAGCCTTCGTGCTTTCCATGATCGCGGCCGCACTCGGCGGCATGCATGGAGTTGGAACCGCACCGACACCCGCCGCCACCCAGGAGCGAACCACCAGCACGCGCAACGTGGCCTGACACCCGGCGCAGGAACACACTGCGGATCGAAACATCGAAGACCCTGGAACGACAAAAGGGCTGCCGGGGCAGCCCTTTTTCTTCTTGCCGGAAGGATGATTAGAGCATTTTCAGGGACGGTATGTAGAGATTTAGGGTGCCCCACCCTAGCCGCGTTGTTTGCGGCTAGGGTGGGGGGTTCGAGCTCACAACAACTGTGAAAATGCTCTAGTCCGTCTGTTCCTTGCGAGCCTTTTTGCGATTGCGCTTGCGGGCCAAAGCCTGCTTCATGCGCATCTTCTCGCCTGGCTTCATGTAGTACGAGTGCCGCTTGACTTCCTTAATGATGTCTTCCTGCTGCACCTTGCGCTTAAAGCGGCGCAGTGCATTCTCCAGCGGTTCGCCTTCTTGAATCTTTACTTCTGCCAAATGAGATTACACCTCCCAACGCTCCGGTTGGACACCTTCTAGAATACCGTAATTTCCCAGATTCGATACTTTCCCCAACTCGGGGGCGGTGTCCTTCCAGCGCCGGGCGAATCGGTTTCTTAGCTAACGGTAATTTCTGCACCCAAAAGCAAATCTCGACACAAAGGGTGCCGGGTGAAATCCTTTGTCAGAGAGGTACCCACTATGGCGCTGATAGGGCATTGGTTGCGCGCGACTATCCGAAAAATTCCGTGGCTGATCTTAGTGCTCCCACTAGAGGGCCTGCGAAGGCTAGCCGAAGATCGACTTGTCGGATGGGCAAACGACCAGTTGGGAATGAAGACGGGTGGCTTTATGCACGTTTGGCCTAAACTCGTTCTCGGTTTTGTTCATCATCCATGGGCCCCAGTTGTTCTGGTTGCGATTGCCATAATGTTGTTTGCGCTCGTAAGAGAAGCTATTCAGGAGGAGCGCACCAAGAAGCACCCGGATAGTTTAGCCGTGCCCGAACAGTCCCTATGGGTTTCTGTTAAACGGGCCGTTTTAGCGACCGTATTGTTGTTCGCTGCTATAGGCGTTCTCACCGTGATTTTTCCCAAAAAACCGCAGCTTGCTAGCGGTCCCCATCCTACGCAACAACCTATTGCCATCTCTGAGCTAGGAAAGGCACCGACCGCCAAAAATCAATCACCGCCTGCCGCCAGGCCCCACACAGTCGAAAAACCTAAAATCGAAAGCCGACCGAAGCACCGACTCCGTGCCGAATTATCGCATCCGGAACCCCCAGCTTCAACAGCTTCTACGGTGGCACCTGCTCCCGTTGTACCCCCGTTGACCTGCACGGATTGCAATCAGGCCGGCGTAAACAACGGCGAACAAAACACCTATAACTTCCGAAACCCGTTACCTAAAATAAAGGTTTTGTCTAAATCTCCGATTGCCGCGCAGTATATGAGTCAGTATCTGCCGTTTGTGCCCCCTCAAGTTGGCCAAACCCCAGCGAATCCGGGTGCCTCTGCCACGATCGAGCTTGGCGGGACATTTTACAATCCAGGATTTACAGCCAAATGCAGTGTTCCATGCAAGTTTATTAGGGCGTCCGTTATAGAGAATGGCACCGAGAAGAGCGACAACAATAACCGCTCACTAACGTCCTCGGATCGCATGACCGCGGGTGTCTTATATAACAGCGGAATGTTGCCTTCAGGGTCGATCATCGATTTAGTATTTGAGTCTCTAGATAATAGGCCACTAGAAATATCAAACATCCAACCGATTGCACCTTCGCACTAGATCGTGCTGCCGTGTGCCGGGTGCCCCATTCAAGCCCTCCGTTTGTCAAGTTTCAGGAGACAGTTTCCAGAATGTAGCGGGACATCCTTTCCAGTTAAGGTTATGGGTTTTGGTCTGGGATCCATCGCGCGACGATCGTCGCGCGATGGATCGAGGGTTCAAGTTC
>Ga0134126_10005048_pt1 | contig 16479 bp, 12 predicted proteins | sample KB31752_FD_96881 | JGI IMG/M metagenome (GOLD analysis project Ga0134126, IMG submission 96881) | Terrestrial soil microbial communities with excess Nitrogen fertilizer from Kellogg Biological Station, Michigan, USA - KB3-175-2 | ecosystem: Environmental > Terrestrial > Soil > Unclassified ...
AGCTGCTGTTTGGCAAAAACAGGATCCACTTCCGCAAAACAGATGCAGTGAAATGCCAGATCCCAGGCGGCAAACCAGGGGTACTCCCAGGTATCCGGCATGGAGATCACATCCGAATTATTCAGATGCACCCACTGGTGGTTTCTTCCTTTCAACCTGCCGGCAGGTGGTTTGGGGCCGGCCGGATCACCCGCCAGCCACTTTTTTACATTGTAATAATAATACTGTTTGCTCCAGATCATGCCGGCAAATGCCTGACGGTGAATTTTTTTCAGTTCATCATTGGGAATGTCTTTTTGCAGTTCCGAATAATAGAGACCGGCTTCAGCGATCCGGCTGTTAAAGATTTCTTCAAAGTTCTCAAAGGGTTTTTCCATGCCGGCCACATTCATCCTTAAGCGGAAAACTTCCGGTTTACCGGGAATGATCATGCGCTTGAAATGGGCTGCCGCCTTGCTGCCGCTGTTGGCGGGATTGATAGATTCCGCTCCCTGAATTATATGGTCGTTGATCCCGTCTTTATAGTAGGGATGCATGGGAGCTGAATTGTAAAGGCGGCTCGTATTGGTTTCATTATCGCAGAAGAGCAATGCATCCGGTGATTCGGCATACAGAGCAGTGGTGCCAATACCTGCATGATGAATGGAAATGTCACCGGGCTTGCGCGTGTCGAGGAAGGGCTTTTCGTTTCCATTGGGATAGCCCCAGTCCCAGGTATTGCGGAACCAGAGCGTGGGCAGTACATGCAGGGGCGCCACAGCGGATCCCCGGTTATATACGGTGATCTTCATCAGGATGTCTTCGGTCGAAGCCTTTGCGTATTCGATAAATATATCGAAGTACTTATTATCGTTAAAGATTCCGGTATCCTGTAATTCGTATTCCGGATCTTTCCGGCTCCGGCGCTGATTCTCTGTCAGTAAATCTTTGTAAGGGAATTCCTGCTGCGGGTATTTATAAAGCATTTTCAGGTAGGAATGGGTAGGTGTGGCGTCTAAATAATAATACAACTCTTTTACATCTTCCCCGTGATTGCCATCGGGGCCACCCAGCCCAAAAAGCCTTTCCTTAAGGATCGGGTCCTTTTCATTCCAGAGACTAACGGCCAGGCATAGTTGCAGGTTGATATCGCTGATACCGCCCAGGCCTTCTTCGCCCCAGCGCCAGGCTTTACTTCGGGCCATATCGTGCGAGGTAAAAGTCCAGGGCTGGCCGTCTGCGCTGTAATCTTCCCGCACGGTCGACCACTGGCGCTCGCTCAGGTAGGGTCCCCATTTTTTCCAGGCAGGGTCGGAAAGGCGCTCATTTTCTGCATTCATATTCGCAGGTTAAAAGACAAAGAATAATTGCTGAATGAACAGCGAATCTCTTTTGAAAGAAGATCAGGAGTAGATTTCATCAACGTATGACTGGTATTTTTCCAGGATCACTTTTCTCTTTATGCTCAGTTTGGGCGTGAGTTCACCGGTAACAATACTCCATTCCTGCGGCAGGAGTTTGAATTTCTTCACCTGCTCCACATGATTGAACTGCTCATTGAATGCGTCGATGATCTCCCGGTAAAACTTTAATACTTCAGGATGTGCGATCATCGTTTCGTTTGAATCTGCGGCAAGCTGATGTTGCTGGCACCAGCCGGCAAGCTGTTGAAATGCCGGGACGATCAGCGCGCCCACGAATTTTCTTTCCGGGCCTACTACGATCACCTGTTCAATAAACCGCGATTCCTTCAGTTTGTTTTCAATGGCTGCCGGCGCAACATATTTCCCTCCGCTCGTTTTGAATAATTCTTTTTTCCGGTCGGTGATGCGCAGAAAAATTCCGTCTTCGAACTGTCCGATATCGCCGGTATGGAGCCAGCCGTCAATCACGGTTTCCGCGGTCAGATCCGGCCGCTTGAAATATCCTTTCATCACACTCGGACCTTTTACGCAGATCTCGCCGTCGGGCTCCAGCCGCACTTCCTGACCATTGATCACCGGACCAACGGTTCCAAGTTTACAAAGGCCTTTAGCTTTCCGGTTAACACAAATGACCGGTGAATTTTCAGTGGGCCCGTATCCTTCGTAAATCGGGATGCCGGCGCTGGTGAAAATGCGCAGCAACCTGTCCTGACAGGCCGCGCCACCGGTAACGATGAATTTGAGATTATTGCCCAGTGCTTCGCGCCATTTATTAAAGATCAGTTTGTTGGCGAGGGACAATTGAAAATTGTACCAGAATCCCCGCTTTTGCTGCAGGTCATATTTCTTTCCCAGTCCCACCGCCCAGAAAAATAGATTTCTCTTAAATCCTTTGAGTGCTGCGCCTTTGCTCATGATGCGTTCGTAAACTTTTTCCAGCAACCGCGGTACCGTGCAAAAAAGATCCGGCTTTACTTCCAGTAAATTGGCGCCGATGGTATCCATGCTTTCTGCATAATAAATGCCATTGCCGCTAAAGAGATAGATATAGCTGACCATTTTTTCGAAAATATGGTTCAGGGGCAGGAAACTGAGGGCCTTGTATTCCGGGCGGTCCTCAAAAGGAAAACTTTCCTTGCACATCATCGCGTTACTCAGAATGTTCCGGTGCGTCAGCATGACGCCCTTCGGCGTGCCGGTGGTCCCGGAAGTATAAATGATGGTGCTGAGATGATCGGGTTGAATGGTATTGCTGATGGCTTTCACCCGGTCGATGCCGGAAGGGGTTGATAAAGCCAGCAAGGCAGACCAATGATCTGCACCGGGTATTTCGTTAAATGTATAAATATTTTTAATGGACGGAACTTTTTCACGGATTGCCACAATTTTGAGATACAATTCCTCGCTGCTCACGAATACATATTTTACTCCGGCTTCCCGAAAGATGAATTCAATTTCCAGCGGATTCGTGGTTGGGTATATGGGAACCAGCACCGCGCCCAGTTTCTGTACCGCCAGGTCGGTAGTCAGCCATTCCGCGCGGTTATTGGCAATGATCCCGATCTTATCCTGCTGTTCGACTGTCAGGTCGTTACCGGAAACACCCAGGGATAAGAGTCCCGCTGCCAGCCGGTTCACATTTTGTTCAATTTCTGAAGTGCTGTATTTGCGCCATACCCCGTTTTCTTTCGCAGCAAGCATGTCTTCCTTAGGAAATTTTTCCAGTTGCCAGGCAAGGCAGTCAAACAGGCGGGTGGGGTTGATCATGGTAATTATTTATCGGTTTCGGCGCGGTAGTTCTGACCGGGCGGCAGTCTGAATACCCTGCCTTTCTGAAAATTAAGAAAACGGTTATAATCTTCCGCATGCTGGCTGGTCCAGCTTTGAAAACTGGCCAGTCCAAGGGATGCACCGAAAGCCCATTGGTTATATGCATCAAAAAGGCCTTCCTTCATGAGCTGCCGTTCGTAATCAAAAAGATGAAAGGGATATTTACCAGCGTATTTATCGAACCATTCCAGAATAAACTTGCTGCGCAGGATGCTGAGGGATTCGGGCGTTATGCCCAGGGAAACGACAGATGCCTGATCATTCATAACACTCAGGAAAGCGGCGGCAAATGGGTTTTTTGCCGAAGCGGATTTGGGTGCTTTCAGATCAGTGAATAATTTTTTATAGCCGTCCACGAGCAGACTTTTTATTTCGGGCGTGCGACGGCTGTAACTCTCCAGGTTGATGAAAATTTCCCCGTAGATCAGGGCCCATATCTTATCGTAGGTTAAAAAATAATATTTTGCAGCGTTATAGTAATTGGACGGATAGGAAGGATCCACGGCAATTCCCTTTTCCCACAAACGGATGGCTTCCGGATCCTGTTTTGCCCAGAGAATTTCTCCATATTCGTTATAGAGCACTCCGCTGTTCGGGAATTTTTTAAGCCCCTGCCGGTACATTTTGTCGGCATCTTTTTTTTCCTCAATTGCCTTATAAGCCATCCCCAGAATCTGGTAGCACTGTTCATCGGCATCTTTTCTCTTAATGAGTTGCCGCCCGGTTTCCACGGAAGCGCTGTAGTTCTTTTGCAGGTAATAAGTAAAGGCAAGATCTTTTTGTATGTCCAGGCTTTCCGGATCCTGTTTTAATGCATTGTTTAAAACCATGATGGCGTTAGGGTAATCCCCGCTCCACATATAGTTTTTGGCTATTTTATGCAGTGAATCCGCGGATTGGGAGAAGGCGCTGGTACAGAGTAAAAACAGACCGGTAAAAAAGAGGACTTTTTTCATGCAATGAATATAGGCCGAACCCGCAGAAAAACGGATTTCGGGTTGAATAATTGTTTCCCAAAAATACGATGCTTACCGGAATGCCTACCGGATCAGGTGCGTCAGGAGACCGTCGCGGAGTTTGGGTTCAAACCAGGTGCTCTTGGGCGGCATGATTTCCCCGCTGTCGGCAATATTAAATAACTGGTCCATGCTGACGGGATACAGGCTGAAAGCGATCTTCATATTGCCGCTGTCCACTCTTTTTTCCAGCTCCCCTAATCCGCGGATGCCGCCTACGAAGTCGATCCGGTCATCGGTCCGGGGATCACCGATCCCCAGCAGCGGGCTGAGGATATTTTCCTGGAGAATGGTCACGTCCAGCACACCGATCGGATCCTTCCGGAAGCTGCCTGCTCTTGCTTCCAGCCGGTACCACTGATTTTCCAGGTACATTCCGAAGCGATGCAGCCGATCCGGAGAAAAAGCGGCGTTCACTTTTTCAACCCGGAAATCCTGCTCAAGCTTTTTCAGAAAATCAGCGGTGGTTAATCCGCTGAGGTCTTTTACCACCCGGTTATAGTCCAGTATCCGGAGTTCGTCGGCAGGGAAAAGGGTGGTGAGGAAATATTCCGCTTCGGGGGATGCTTTGTCCCCCAGCGCATCTTTCACTTTTGCAGCAGAAGCCGCCCGGTGATGGCCGTCGGCGATATAGGTAAATGGGATTTCGTTTTTAAAGATATCACTGATGGACTGAATGATTTCAGATTGATCAACCACCCAGATAATATGGCCAATCCCGTCATCTGCCACGAAATCATAAGCGGGCGGGTGGGATTTCTTCCAGTCGCTGATGAGGGTGCTCAGGTTTTTGTTGGTCTTATAAGCCAGGAAAACATTTCCGGTCTGGGCGCCGGTGATGCGCATGTGGTTGATCCGGTCCAGTTCTTTTTCCGGACGGGTCAGTTCGTGTTTTTTGATGATGTCTTTTTCATAATCTGCAACCGCGCTTACGGAAACCAGCCCGGTCTGACTTTTACCGTTCATGGTCAGCTGGTAGATATAATAGTACGGTTGTTCATCCGTAAATAGAATTTTCTGATCGCGGAAAATAGAGAGATTGTCCTCCGCTTTGCGATAAACTTTTTCACTGTGGATATCGGTTCCTTCCGGCAGATCTATTTCCGCCTTGGTAATGTGCAGAAAGGAGTATGGGTTGTCGCCCGTTACGATCCTTGCTTCTGCGCTGTTTAGAACATCGTAGGGGAGGGAAGCAACTTTTGAAGCCAGTGCCGGTTGCGGCCTTAGTGCACGGAAGGGGGAAATGATGGCCATGATTATAATTCGTTGATCAGGGTGGTTAATGCTTTCACACTTTCCAAAGGCAACGCGTTGTAGAGTGAAACCCGGAATCCGCCGACGCTGCGATGGCCTTTTACGCCTACCATTCCCTGCTGCTGACAGGCATCCAGGAATTTCTTTTCCAGTGCCGCATCGGGAATGCGGAATACGACATTCATGCGGCTGCGGTCTTCTTTGGCAACCGGAAGTTCGAAACCCTGTTTTGATTCCAGTGTTTTATACAGAAGGCCCGCTTTTTCTTTATTTACTTTTTCTATTCCTGCAACGCCGCCCTGTTTTTTTAACCAGCGCAGGGTAAGCAGACAAACATAGATCGCAAAAACCGGCGGCGTGTTCAGCATGGATCCGGCTTCAATATGCTGGCGGTAATCCATCATGCCGGGAAGCTTTCGGTTTACTTTCCCGAGGATGTCTTTGCGCAGCACCACGAGATTCACGCCCGCAGCGCCAATATTTTTCTGTGCACCAGCGTAGATGAGGGCGAAGCGATTGAAATCGACCACATGGCTCAGGATATCGCTGCTCATGTCGGCGATCAGCGGCACATTCGTTTCGGGGATCTCCAGCATTTCCGTTCCTTCGATCGTGTTGTTCGTGGTGTAATGGAAATATTTCGCATCTGCCGGGATGGTATAGCCCCTGGGTATGTAGGTATAGTTTTTATCTTTTGATGAAGCGACCACATGCACCTGTCCGAATAATTTTGCTTCTTTGATGGCCTTGGTGCCCCAGACCCCGCAATCGAGGTAGACGGCTGTTTCATTCTCATTCAGCAGGTTCATCGGAACCTGGAAGAACTGGGTGGTGGCTCCGCCATGCAGGAATAAAACGGAATGATCGTCGTCGAGCTGCATCAGTTCATTAGTCAGGCCGATAGCTTCATCCATCACGGCCTGAAATAACGGCGTCCGGTGTCCGATTTCGAGGATGGAAAGCCCGGTATTGTTGTAATTCAGGATAGCCCGGCCGGCCTCTTCAAAAACTTCTTTTGGTAAAATACTGGGTCCGGCGTTGAAATTATGCTTCATCGGTTAACATTTAGCTTAAGGAGCCGCAAAATTACGAAAATGGGATGGGTCGGTTACCTATTCGGGAGGTTTTTTGTGTGGGCTTTGGGGAATAGTAATCGGTTTCCCGCTCAAACTGAGAGGAAAAAGCCGTCAAAATGAGAGGAAAGCGATTTATGAAAGCGGCTCTGCCTGCGGCATGCCCGCCGGTTTGGATTTATCTTCCGGCAGCGGAATAAATTCCTTATTGTCGTTCGGCGGCAGGATGATGCGGCCCTCCTTCCAGTCGGCCTTGGCCTGTTCGATCCTTTCCCTGCGGGAGGACACAAAGTTCCACCAGATAAATCGCTCGCCGAGCGGCTCGCCGCCCAGCAGCATTACGGTTGTTTTTTCTTTGGCGATGATCTGGGGATCGTCTCCTTTTGCAAAGACCAGCATCCTGCCGCTGCCATAAGTATAACCGCCTGTTTCAATGGATCCTTTCGCAATGTAGGCTCCCCGTTCAGAGTGCTCTTTCGGGAGTGTTAGTTTTGCGCCGGCCTCCAGTACCACATGCAGGTAGAAAAGAGGAGAGTTGGTTTTTACCTCGTTGTTGAGGCCGTAGGCATTCCCAGCGATCAGGCGCATCCAGATGCCTTTGTCCGTAAAGACCGGCAACTGTTCCGGCCGGTAGTTATTGAAAGCGGGGGATGCTTCCTCATCCTTTTCAGGCAGTGCGACCCAGGTCTGTATCATCTCGAGACCACCTCCGGCAAGGGCCTGCGGATCCTCAAACCGTTCGGAATGTGCAATGCCTTTTCCTGCGGTCATCCAGTTCACCTCTCCCGGCCGGATGATCTGCTCTACCCCGAGGCTATCCCGGTGCGTTACGGTTCCCCCGAAAAGATAGCTGACGGTAGACAACCCGATATGCGGATGCGGCAGCACATCCAGGGGATGGTTTCCGGCCGGCACTTCCGTAACCGGGCCTGCATGATCCATGAAAATAAACGGTCCCACCATTCTCCGCAGCCGGAAAGGAAGAATGCGCTGTACGGCCATGCCGGGACCGATAAATGCTTTGCGGGCTTCAATTACAAGATCAGGCATAGATCCGGGTTTTTGTGGAATGAAGGTACGAAAATAGGCAGCCAGCAATTTGGTTATTAAGACTCCGGCAATTTCGGTAATTTTATAAGATGCCTGATTCGTCTTCGATATTGTCCGCTATAAAGTCTGAAGTACTTAGTATTATCCCAGACTCAAAAGTTTTATTGTTTGGAAGCCGGGCTTATGGGGTAGCCACAGAAGAAAGCGATTGGGACATCCTTATTTTGACTAAAAACACGCACCCCAAAACCACCAAATGGTTGATCCAGGATAAGCTTTTTCCTATTAGCATGAAATTTTCAACGTTTATAAACTTGATTCTTGTTCAGGAAGATGAATGGGAAACAAATGCTGGTTACTATTCATTACGGATGAATATCGGAGATAACGTTATTGTCGCATGACCGAAAAAGAACAAGCGATAGCGCTGAAATTAAAAAAGGCCCGCGCGCTGATGTCGGAGGTGGACATACAACTTCAAAACCAATTTTATGCTACAGCCATTAACCGACTTTATTATAGTTGTTTTCACGCGACCAGGGCTCTACTTCTAACAAAGGATCTAATACCTAAGACTCATAGCGGAGTTGTTACAATGCTGCATCAGCATTTTGTTTTGCCGGGTCTATTTAACCAAGTCCATGCAGCTTTTTTTAGTAAGCTTATGCAAGAAAGAATAGATGACGATTATGGTGACTTTATGATTATTGAATTTGATGATGTGGTTGAATTTATTGACCCTGCAAAGGAATATGTTGAATATATCGACCAGTTGCTTAGGCAATAGATAGAATTAGCCTCGTTATTAAGTTGGAGAAATATTTTTTGCCCGTCATTATTCGGTCAGCGCCCTTCATGCTTCGTGCTGCTATTGCTTGCCGTGCTTTTATCCTTTTTCAAATTCATTGTGTAATTCCCCGAAGACTTCTTCTTCTTTTTTGCTTTCGAATGAACCGGGTGCTTTTTTGTTTTTGCATGAATGCGGGTTTTATTTGCGGACCGGACATTCTTTGCTTTTAAGTTAGTTTTCGATTTGTTACCCGTCTGCACAAATATTTGTTTTTTTCCGGCGGCCGGCGGATTGCGCAGCTGCTGTTTTGCACTGTCCAGCTTGGCATTCACAAAATCACTGACCTCTTTTTTCAGATCGGTCGCGGCATTGTCGACTACCGCATCCATATCTGCCTTTACTTCCGGACTGGTAAGCGTTCCGTTCATCCTGATATTCATGCTGACCGCATCGTCCAGTTTAACCGGAATGCCTTTGTCTGCCGCCTGCACAACCACGTTTTTTACAAACATGCTGCCCTTGCTTCCTAACTGGCTGCGGGGCACTTTCAGGCTGATATCGTAGTCGAGCGACTGATCGAATCCATGCGATCCGCCAATCTGCATGTCCATGTTATTCGCGTGTACGGGGAATGGCGCTACCAGCACTTTACTGCTTTTAAATGAAAAATCAGCTTTTACATCCCTCAGCGGAACATCTTTTAGTTCCGCTATATCGAGCGATTGCGAAAGCTTGTCCAGGGGACCAAAATCCTTCAATGAGGCGGCCGGCAACAATACCTCTCCTTCGCCCTGCAGAGTCTGAAGGTCTGGCGTCATATCATCGTGCAATCTGCCGTTCAGGGTCATGTGTGCATCGAGATTTCCGGCCATGTACTTAGCTACGGGCATTAATTTCCGTACTGTATTGAATGCAAAAAAAGTTTTTTGAATATCCAGCCCTTTTACATCATAGGTGAAAGCGATCTCGGGATTTGCCCCGTGTTCCGATGTAGAGTAAGTACCATCGATAACGAGCGCTCCATCTAACCCGTTTGCTTTTACATTATGCAATTGTACCGTCTGGTCTGAAATCGTGAGTTTGCCGGAAATATTTTGCAGGTCCAGGTTGTCATAGTGCAACCGGCCGGCTTCCGCATTGATGCTGAGATCGATATTTTCGGGGACTTCAAAGGGACCATTGAATTGAGCAGGGCTTGCGGTGGAAATATTATTAAGTTTGCTGAGCCATTCCCTGAGGTCGAGTTCATCGGCCTTTAAATCAATCGAGGCGTTCAACGGCTTATCTCTTAAAGCGAACTCAAAGAGATTATTTATAGTACCGGTCGCATCAACATGCGTTGAAAGATATACTCCTTTCAATTCCTGGATAAGAACGTTTTTCGGATTGAAGTCCATGAGCAGTTCATCGACGATCATTCCTCCGGGACAGGCTTTTGAAAAGTAAGTAAATCCCGCAAGGCTAAAACTTCCATTTGATTGAAAGAGGTCCTTTTTTTGCTTTTCCGTTCCGGGTATGATTCCCTTCGCGTGAATATTCGCATTCAGCAATCCGCTCAGCCGGGTGCCGGATGCCAGTTTCATCCATTTCGGAATATTTGCCAGGTCGAGTTTCCCGGCAAAAGCAAAGTCAATAAATGGTTTGGTTTTCAGATTCCTCGCGAACAGATGCAGGTCCAGGGTATCCTTATTCATTTCGGCGTGTGCCCGGGAAACGTCTATGGTTAAATGATCCGGAACGCCATCCGGATTATTGACCTGACAAGCGAGATTGATATTCTCTGCGGGAACCGGCAAATCCGGGTATTTGAAATAGGCATCCGACACGTACAGGTTTGCGTGGTAGGCGGGAAAATGCTTTTCGTCGTATTTCCCTTTTATAAATCCGTTAAAATTAATATGCCCGTTGGTTTCAATGCTGGCGAAATCTTTCTGGTAAACGGATGGCAGCAACGAAAGGAAGTCCTTGAAGTTTGTTGACGGCACTTTGAACCGGATATTCATATTGTAACTGCTGTCGTTTATCCACTGAAAAAATCCGTCGGTATGCAGTTTCAGATCGTTGAAAGAAACCTGGTCGGTATCAAAGGAATACGTATGCGTTTTGTTGTTCACGCGGAATGCCAGATCCATATTCGTTTTAGCGGCGATCCGGAAAGGGATGGGCCCGCCGGCATCAAGAAGCACAGCGTCTGCTGTTGTCTTGGTTTTGAGTGTGAACTGTTCGGATGCGAAATCTCCCGCTCCCTCCTGTTCGAGATTGACAACTACGACATGCAGGTCCTTTCTTTCATCCAGAAAATCAACATAACCATTATGAATGGCATAACGCTGTATTCCAGGTTTAATGGCCCTGGTTGAAGAGTCCGTCATATCACCCGGATAAATTGCCGGTTTTATTATATTCCAATTGGCATGACCGTCTTTGTGGACGAGGCCATGGAAACGGGGCTTGTTTAGGGTGATGGAATAAACCTGAATACTGTCGCCTGAAATAAGGCTTCGTATGTTGCAGGCTATATCAAATCGTTTCGCTGTCACTAAGGTATCTCCCTGAAACTCGCCCACACAGGTTACCTGAAGGCTATCCAGTCCGATGGCAATATTTGGAAACTGCCGGAACAGGGAAATGTCCACGCCGGAGAAACTTACATGGGCCCTGAGATCCTTACTGACACGGGCCTTAACGAGATGGATAATTTTTCCTTTGCAGAGGTAGGGTGCCGCCCATACACAACCTGCCAGTACGAGCAGCGTAATCCCTGTAATTTTGAGAATTTTGGTTTTCATAGTTTTTCGGGTATTGGATTATTACCAGCCTGTAGCTGCAAAAGAATTGCCAGAATGAGCATCAAAAAGCTGCTTTATACATTATATAATGCTTCACTATATAATACTGTATCAGCAAAATAATTGAAGGAGGCAGAAAGGCCGGAATCCTGGATATTTGTAGCGATTTTTTTCAGATTCCCATCCGGGGAAATGGATAAATGCCCCCAGCCTGCCTGGCAGGTCACTGCGAGGCTTTTCTTAAGGTTGAAAGGTTATTATTTCATTGCAGATCTCCTTTGGCGGAATAATCGCTACGAAGTAAAGATTTTCATTTCTCATACATTTTGAAAGCCCGGTTTAATCAGCCGACCTTCAAATTTCATCATTATTCTTCGCAGTCCCTGCCCAGCACTTTTCCTTTTTTCCATTCCAGGTTGAGTTGCTGATATTCCTGCTGTTCTGCCGCACTGAGACTATCCTGTGCCAGATGATCGAGGGCCGGCTGTCCTGCATCCACCCAGGCCGTATACCAGAAGGAGGCGACGGCAAAAATGGACTGCCGCATACGCCGTTCAACCATATTGTTTAGTTTTTCATTGTATAGACTGGCATAAGCGGTTGAATATTGCCGCACGAGCAATCCCTTCCGGTCCTCGAATGCATATTGCTGATCGGGCCGGATTGCTGAGCCGGCTTCGCGTTCACAGCGAAGCACCGTATCCGCAGCTGCAGCGCTTTCCAGCAGTCTCGCCCAGATAAAAGCGCCGGGATTTTTTATGTAAACAGCTTTGCCAATAAAAAAATCCCATTTCGATGCGGCAAATAATTCGGGAATGCGCGATTCCCAGAACGCATGAATGCCCAGCTGGTTTGTGAGCTGACCATTGTGGTTACTGCAGGCATGCAGGGGTACATGGGCGTCGGCAATATAATGACCGAGTTCAGCGGCATTTTTGAGAATGAGCCGGCGGTCTTTCTCGCGGAAAGCGCTTGTGAGCCGGCCGAGCATGGTTTGCACCCACCAGGGAACAATGCCATAGATCCGCAGGGTATCCGCGGAAAATTTTTCCGCGGCCTCTTTGTAATTGCGGGGAAGCCCGGGGAAGGGATAGGCACCATAGTGATCGATATCCATAAAATGATGCGCTCCTTCCGAAGCCACTACATATCTTCTTTTATCCGGATCCACCGCGTGTTCGGTCAGGAAACCGATATTCGGTTTGAAGAGAATCATCATTTCCGGCGGCAGCAAAAAAACTGCATGATAGTTGATCTGTTCATGCATATAGAAGCCCCAGCAAAACACCCGGCTGTATATTAGCAGACAGATTAACGACAACATTCCCTTTTTCATAAAAAGATTTGAACGCTGCTAAACGGCCTGAACCTGAAAATTTTTACCCTGAAACCTAAACGGAATAAAACCTGGAAATTTTTTAAACGCAGATCGTCTTACTGCATTCGCCCGGCAATCAATAATTCGGTTCTGAAACGGCTCAGTCTTCAATCTGCGTGACGCCCCCCGAAATTGCAAATTTCATGCTATCCGTGGAGCTGATATCGGTGATGAGCCGTACGCGGTCTTTCTTCACAAAATACAGATGACCTGCAAAAGCATAAGATTGCGGAACGTATACCGAGATATAGTCCTGTAAACCAAATTCCGTCAGTTCTTCATGGGTGATGAAACCGATGCGCCAGATATCCGGAGATTCAATGGAGACCAGTACGGCCCGGTCGAATTTGCGTTTATTACCGGCAAAGGCTTCGAAAAAATCTTTAATGGTGGTATAGATGATTTTGATGCCCGGTGTTTTTTCCAGGATATTATCGAAGAGGTCTACCAGTTTGCTTACGATAAAGGAGGAAGAAACATAGCCCACGACCAGTACGATTCCGATCACCACCACAAAGCCAAGTCCGGGTATTCTCCGGGGCTCACCACTTTCATCCAGGGCCAGCCTGGGGAACAGATGATGAATGAAATCGGGCAGAATGCTGTCGATCCAGCTAAACAGGGAAAGAACCGCCCAGAGCGTGATGGTGATGGGGGCCAGGATGATCAGTCCCTGCAAAAAATATTTGAACAATTTACCCGCAAAGGATTTGAGTTTCATGAGCAGAGGTTTGTTTTTCAAAAGTAAACAATCATTCCCCGGAGGCCCAGGTTAAAACCCCCTGGAAAGCGGGACCTTTTACCTGATTTGTGAAATAAAACTAAAAATATGCACTGGAAACTTTGGTAACGAAAAAAGTTTCCATAGTTTTGTCCTCCCAATCGGAACCGTAGAAAATGGAAAACAAAGAAAAAACAGAAAACAAGGAAAGGATCCTGGAAAAAGCCAGGGATCTGTTTATGCAGTACGGCATCCGGTCCATCACCATGGACGAAATCGCCGCACAGCTTGGTATCAGTAAAAAGACCATCTATCAGTTTTTTACCGATAAGGATGAAATGGTAGAGGCGGTGGTCACAGACGAAATAAAGGTTAACGAAGAGGGCTGCAGGCAGTTTCAGGTAAATGCGGAAAATGCGGTGCATGAAATCTTTCTGGCCATGGAGAACGTACAGGAAATGATGAAGACCATGAATCCGCAGCTGATGTATGACCTGGAAAAACATCATACGGGCGCATTCCGCAGGTTAAAACAATACAAGTATCAGTTCCTCTTTACCATGATCAGAGAAAACCTGGACAGGGGAATGAAAGAAAATATATACCGGAAAGACCTGAACCCGGATATCACCAGCCGGCACCGGATCGAATCTGTTTTCATGACGTTTAACCAGGAGGCGTTTCCCTGGAATAAATATCCGATGAACGAGACCTGCCAGGAGCTGGCCCTGCTTTTCCTGCACAGCATTTGTAATGCGGAGGGAAAGAAGCTGATTGAAAAATATTTGAATGACAGACAAAAAATTTCGCAACATGAGTTTAAGACATTATAGGCCTGTCCGCACATTATTATTCTTACTGGTTTTTATATTGGTTACCGTTTCCCTGAAAGCGCAGGAGGTCCGGTCGCTTACCATTGAGGATGCCATTGCCTTAGCAAAGAAAAACAACCTGGCAGTTAAAACTGCCCTCATCAATCTGGAGGTACAGAAACAATCGAACAAGGCCATTACCGCGGGCGCATTACCGACTATTGCCGCAACAGCAGCAACTACGGAATTTTTTCAGACACCCGTGACCATCGTTCCCGGAGAGTTTTTTGGGGGAGCTCCGGGATCCACAATCGCCGTCAGCTTTCAGCCGAAATATTCCGCAGATGCGGGTGTTACACTCAATCAGGCCATATTCGACGGTCAGGTTTTCGTTGGATTGAAGGCCCGGAAAGCTTCTATTGACTATTATAACAAAGCCATTGATCTGACGGTCGAGTCCATCACGGTAAATGTTTATAAGGTTTATTATCAACTGGTGGTGAGTAAAACGCAGATCGGACTGATCAATGCGAATATTGAAAGGGCGGCCAAACTGGTCAGGGATTCAAAAGCAATGTACGAAAATGGTTTTGCGGAAAAGCTTGATGTGGACAAGGCAACCGTACAACTGGCCAATCTGCAAACCACAAAGGCCAATACCCAAACTACTATTAATAACGGATACCTGGGGCTGAAATACCTGATTGGAATTCCTTCTTCGGATTCCGTTATACTGGCTACGGATTTCAGTGAAGTAGATCTGAAGCAGGCCGTTCCACTGGATTCCGGGTATCAGTATGAAGACAGGTTCGACTACCAGAGTTTACAGATTGCCAAAAAGCTTTCCGAATTTGACATCAAACGATATAAAGCCCTGTACTATCCTACGCTGAGCCTTAATGCCGCTTATCAGAAAAATGCATATAACAATACCTATGATTTCTTCAGCAAAAGCGGAAACTGGTATTCCACGTCTTATGCCGGCATTTCCCTCAAGGTGCCGATATTCAGCGGTTTTGAGAAGGATGCCAACCTGAAGAAAGCGAGACTACAGGCCAACCTGGTAGATAACCAGATCGAAAACCTGAAACTGAATATTGAATATGAAGTGCGGCAGGCCAGGAATAATTTCTTTTCAGCCATTGAAACTATGGATAACCAAAAGACAAATACGGTACTTGCGGAATCGGTATATAATCAGACAAAGAAAAAAGTCGAATCAGGACTTGCTTCCAATACCGACCTCACCAATGCGCAAACCGACCTGATCGAAGCGCAGACAAATTATGTGAACGCCCTGTATAGTGCGGTCATCGCAAAAATTGACTATCTCAAAGCCATCGGAAAAATTTAAAACGCCAAACAGATTTTTATGAATAAGATTTTTTTATCCGCTCTCATCACCGTTAGCCTGCTGGTTGTTTCCTGCTCGCAATCAGGAGATCCCATCGCTAAGAAAAAAGCAGAATTGCAAAAATTAAAGGATAACCAGGCTGATCTTTCCAAAAAAATCCTCGCGGCGGAGGATGAGCTTTCCAAACTGGATACAAGCTTCGGCAAAAAGGAAAAGACCAAGCTGGTGGCTGTGCAGGCGGCCACAGCAGGAAATTTTACCCATTTCATAGATCTGCAGGGGAAGATCGACGCCCTGAACATCGCTTACGTAACTCCGAGAAACGGTACGGGCGGACAGGTTAAAGCCATCTATGTAAAGACCGGTGACCACGTAAAAAAAGGGCAGCTGCTGCTCAAGCTCGATGATGCCCTGCTTTTACAGCAGCTGGCGCAGGCTAAACAGCAATTGTCCTACGCACAGAATTTATATGAAAGAAGAAAAAACCTCTGGGCGGATAAGATAGGAACCGAAGTGGATCTCATCACCGCAAAAAATCAGGTGGATATGGCGCAGCACCAGGTGGATCTTGTTAACCAGCAGATTGATCAGACCAAAGTTCTGGCGGATATCAACGGAGTAGCCGACGAGGTAAATATCCGGCTCGGGGAATTTTTCAACGGAAATAACCAGATCAGGATTGTGAATACTGATAATCTGAAGGCGGTTGCACAGGTTCCGGAAAACTACCTTGGCAATGTGACGGTTGGCAGCACGGTTAAAGTGGTGATACCGGAACTGAACAATAAAACCATTCTTACAAAGGTCTCTGTGACAGGGAAACTCATTGATCCCAATAACCGCGGTTTCTATATTGAAGCGAAAGTTCCTTATGAAAAGGATTTTTACCCCAACCAGGTTGCGATGGTCAGGATTCAGGATTATTCGGCACAAAACGCCATTACGATACCGATTAATACTTTGCAGAACGACGAAAAGGGAAAGTATGTGATCAACAAAAAACGGAGAC
>Ga0134126_10005049_pt1 | contig 16478 bp, 9 predicted proteins | sample KB31752_FD_96881 | JGI IMG/M metagenome (GOLD analysis project Ga0134126, IMG submission 96881) | Terrestrial soil microbial communities with excess Nitrogen fertilizer from Kellogg Biological Station, Michigan, USA - KB3-175-2 | ecosystem: Environmental > Terrestrial > Soil > Unclassified ...
CGACCACAACGTGGTGACGTTCGAGTACTCGCACGACGACGGCCGCAGCTGGCAATTGCACACCTTGCGCATGGAAGTATCCGGCATCCACCACAACGTGTTCGGCGATTTCCTGAGCCTGAAGCTCGGCATCTACTGCGCCGGCAATGGGACGGCGCGGTTGGGCGACTTCAGCTACCGCGCGATCGATGGCAATCCGCTGGCATGAGCCGCGCAGCGCGACTCGCGCACCAGCGGCGAGCACGAACGGGCCGGTATGCGGCGTACCGCCCGACCCGCTCATGCCGCTTCAGCCGCGCGGCTCGGCCAGCATCTCCTGCATCGCCCGGCGCGCCGCTTCCGGCTGGCGACGACGGATCGCGCCCAGCAGCTTCCGGCGCCGCGGCAGCGCAAGCCGGACATCGCCGGCGGTGTGCACGGCGGATGCGCGGCAAGCGGACAGCGCGTTCCCGATCACCGCGAACATGGAGATCATCAGTTCGTTGCCGGTGGCGTGCAGCACGGCCTCGTGGAAGGCCAGGTCCGCGCTGGCCATGGTGGCAGGATCGGCCGCCGCGGCCATCGCATCGCATGCGGCCTCGATGCGTCTCAGCTGTTCGTCGCCGTGCCGCTGCGCGGCGGCGACAGCGGCGGCGAGTTCGATGGCCTCACGCATCTCCAGCAGCTTCTCGACGAAATCCCCTGCGGGCAGCAAGGCACAGCGCCAGGCCAGCACGTCGGCGTCGAACTGATTCCAGCGCCTGGCGTCGCGCACGCGGGCACCGGTCCGCTGGCGCGATTCGATCAGGCCCTTGGCCGACAGCACCTTCATCGCCTCGCGCAGCACAGTGCGACTCACCTTCATGCGCCCGGCCAGCACCTCTTCGCGCGGCAGGTGGCCGCCGACGGCGATCCCGCCGCCGACGACCAGACGCCCCAACTCCTGTACCACCTGTTCGTGCAGGTTGCGCACAACGATCGGCCCGATCATGGCGCCACCGCCAGGGTTGCCGGGTCGGGGGCGGTGGGTGGTAGGTGCGTCATCGGTCCGCACCCGTCAGGCAACGGACGCATGCATGGCTCACAGCCGCACCTTCCGCTCGCCGCCGTCGTAATCCATGCGCACGTCGTGGCCGGCACCGGCGGCATACGGGTCTGGATGTGTCGCGCCGACGCGACGCACGATGAACTCGCGCCTGACCGGCGCACCGTTGCCGTCACCCTCGCGCTTGCCGAGGGTCAGCACGCCGGTGGCGTCGTCGTAGTCCAGCGGGATGCGCGAGTAGTGGCCTTGCTCGTAGCCGTAATCGGTGCCGTCATCCTCGTAAAGCGAGAAGTGGCCGTTGGCGCCGGCGTAGACCAGCACGGTGATCGGCGCGGCGAGCTTTTCGTTGGTGTACTGCTCCGCCGGTCCGCTGGGCACGATGGCGCCGGCGCGCACGAACAGCGGCATGCGCGCTAGTGGCGCTGGTGCCTGCACGGTCTGTCCGCCGGCGTAGCGCTTGCCGGTGTTGAAGTCGTACCAGTCGCTGCCGGCCGGCAGGTACACGTCGCGGTTGCGCGCCTGGTAGCGCGTCACCGGCGCGACGAGGAAGGCCGGCCCGAACATGTACTCGTCATTGATGCTGCGCACCTTGGCGTCGTGCGGGAAGTCCATCGGCAGGCCGCGCATGATGGTGCCGTCGTGCCACCAGGTGTCCGCCGCCAGCGTGTAGATGTACGGCATCAGCCGGTAGCGCAAGTGGTCGTACCAGGCCAGCGCGTCGTACACCGGCGTTCCCGGCGGCGAGATGTTGTAGATCTCGCGCGGCACGCCCTGGCCGTGCGAGCGGAAAATCGGACTGAACGCACCGAACTGGAACCAGCGCAGGTTGAGCTCGCGCCACTCCGCGAGGTTCTTCGCGTCCGGCTTCATGTAGCGGTCTTCGATCGCGTAGCCGCCGATGTCGGTGGTCCAGTTCGGGATGCCCGACAGCGAGAAGTTGATGCCGGCGGAGATCTGGTCGCGCAGGTTGCTCCAGCGCGCCACCACGTCACCGCTCCAGCTCGCGGCGGCGTTGCGCTGCTGGCCGGCGAAGGCCGAGCGGGTGAGGATGAACACCCGCTTGTCCGGGTAGGACTGGCGACTGCCCTGGTACACCGCGGTGGTGGTCATCAGCGGGTAGCTGTTGAAGAGCGCCGCACCCGGGCCCAGCGCCGTTGGGCTCATCAGCAGTTTGCGCTCGGCGATGCTGGTGTTGGAGTTGATGTCCGGCTCGGTGGCGTCCAGCCACCAGGCATCGACGCCGAGGTCGCCCAGGTTCTCGCGGATCTGCCGCCAGTAGATCTTCCGCGCCGCGGCCGAGTACGGGTCGTAGAACGAGCTGAGGTAGCCCGGTCCCACCCAGTCCTTGACGCCCTCCTCGATGTTGCGCTGGTAGATGTGGCCGCCCGCCGCCAGCTCCTTGTAGTTCTGCGCGGCGGGGTAGAACTTCGGCCACACCGAGATCATGAAGTGCGTGTGCTCGTCGTGCACCTTGGCGATCATGCCCTTGGGATCGGGGTAGCGCGTCGCGTCGAACTGGTGCGAGCCCCAGGCGTCGTCCTTCCAGTAGCGCCAGTCCTGCACGATGTTGTCCAGCGGCAGGCCCAGCCGGCGGTAACGCGCCACGGTGTCCAGCAATTGTTCCTGCGTCTCGTAGTGGTCGCGGCTCTGCCAGTAGCCGTAGGCCCAACGCGGCAGCATCACCGACTTGCCGGTGACCTCGCGGTAGCCGGCGATCACGTCGTCGAGGTTGTTGCCGGCGATGAAGTAGTAATCGACCGCGTGTCCCAGCTCGGAGTACAGCGACAGCTCGCCCTGCTCGGCCGCCGGCAGCGGATCGAGGTGGTCGAGCGCGATGTAGCCGGACTGCGGCGTCCACTCGAGGCGGATGGCGTGCTTCTCGCCGGGCCTCATCGCCACGGTGAAATCGCGATACCACGGGTTCCAGTTCTGCCGCCAGTCGTCCAGCACGAGCTTGCCGTCGATATAGAGCTTGAAGTAGCCGCTGGCGTAAAGGCGGAACTTGTGCGTGCCGGCCACGTCGCTGGCCAACGCGCCCTTCCATTCCACCGTCTGGCCCGGGCCGCCGGTGACGCCCTTTGCGTCGGTCAGCGCAGAGGGCCAGCGCTTCAGGTCGTCGAGGTACTGGTAGTCGACGCCGGCTTCATCGCGGCGCAGCTTCAGCTTGCCGTCCACGGAGTAGCTGGCGGTGAGGGCGCCGGGCTTGCCGTCGGCATCGAACAGCTTGAGCCCGTGGTCGATCGGCTGGTAGGGACGTGGATCGCCGAACCGGGTGATCGAGTTGTTGTCCCACAACACGCCGTAGTTGCGCGAAGACACGACGAACGGAATGCCGATGTCCATGTTGTGCTGGGCCAGTTCGACGTCCTTGCCCTTGTAGTCCAGCACGCCTTCCTGGTGCTGGCCCAGTCCGTAGAACGCTTCGTCGGATGGCGAGGCGAACTGCTGCCGGATCGCGTAGAACGACTTCCCGTCCACCATTACCGGCGTGAAGCTGCGGCCATGCGGCTGCTCGGCCAGGATGGGCTTGCCGTCATGGCCATAGAAGCTGACCGCGCCGTCGCGCAGCGACACGCGGGCCTCGATCGCCGGCGTGTCGAGGGTCACCGTGCCGTCGTGCTCGCCCACGTTGAAATGACCGTCGCCGCCGGTCTTCAGCGCTATCAGGCTGGGCGGCAGGTCGAAGCCACCCTTCGGCACCGCGGTAACGTGGATGATGCGGTCGGACACCACTTGCAAGCGCAGCCTTTGCGGCGAACCGTCGAAGCTGATGGCGGCGCCGTCGGCCAGCCGTTGGACGTGGCTGGCCGGCACTGCCGATGCGGCCCGTGCACCACCGGCGCAGAGGCCGAAGGCAAGCAGGCATGCCAAGGACAGGTGGACACGGCTCATGGTGTTTTCTCCATCGTGAGGTCGGCGGTCAACGGTGTGTGGTCGGAGGCATCGCCCACGCGGATCACGAAGCGGCCTGGGTCGATCTTCCAGTCGTTGAGTTCGGGGTCGTAATAGGCGAACGCGCGCCGGTCGAGCGTGAGGGTGACGCGCCGGCTCTGTCCCGGCGCCAGGCCCAGCTTCTTGAACGCCTTCAGTTCGCGTTCCGGCCGCTCGACGCTGGCCGATGGATCGCTCACGTAGACCTGCGCGACTTCCGCGCCCGCGCGCTTGCCCGTGTTGCGCACCACGAACGACACCTGCACCAGCTCGCCGTCGCGCGCCGCCGCCGGCTTCACCTCGAGACCGGAGAACGCGAACGTGGTGTACGACAGGCCGTAGCCGAACGGGAACAGCGGTTGCGGCTTGTCGGGGTGGCTGGTGTACCAGCGGTAGCCCACGAACAGGCCTTCGCCATAGCGCACCGTGGGGTGCGCGCCCGGCGCATGCGGCGGCGCGTAGTAATAGTCGTGTGTGGGGTTGTCCTGCGGCTGGCGCTCGAAGCTGATCGGCAGCTTGCCTTCCGGCGAGCGCGCACCGAACAGCACCTCGGCCACCGCGCGGCCGCCCTCCTGCCCCGGATACCAGTTCTGCAGCAGCGCCGGCACCCGACCCAGCCAGTCCGCCGTGGCATAGCCGCCGCCCGAGGTCACCGTCACCACGGTCTTCGGGTTCGCCTTCGCCACCGCCTGGATCAGCGCCTCCTGACCCCACGGCAGCGCGAAGGTGCGGTCGTAGGCTTCGCTCTCCGAAGTCGGGTCGAAACCCACTGCCACTACCACGGCATCGGCCATCGCCGCCATCTTCAGGGCGGCCGGCGAGATCAACTCATCGACCGGCACCACGCCCAGGCCCATCCGGCTGTAATCCACGTCCGGCAGGTAGTCCAGGCGCACCTGCACCGCCTGCCCCGCCTTGAGATCCAGTGCAGCGTACAGCGGTGCCTGGCCCTCGCGCTTGGGCTGCGCGATCACCGCCTTGCCGTCTATGTAGAGCGTATAGCTGTCGGCGCTCGCCGCCGCCGTCAGGAACAGGTAGCGCCCCGCATGCGGCGCCACGTAGCGGCCGCTCCAGCGGATGCTGCGGCGCTGCGCGGCCGGCGTGGTCCACAGCTCCGGCTTCCACTGGTCGACGTGGGCGTCCACACCGGTCGCGGTCGGCGTGCCACGGAAATCGGGATTGTCGAAAGTCTCGCGGCGCAGGCCGGGCTGGCCGTCGGTGGCGGCGAAGCCGTCGCGCTTGAACACCGTATCGGGCGACGGCAGGCCGCGATCGTACAGCACACGCACGTGCTGGCCGAGGTAGTCGACGATCCCTCCGAGGATGCTTTCAGTGCGGAAGGTGTCGATGTGCGAGCTGCCGCCGGCGGTGGCATAACCGGGGTAGGCGTCGGGGCCGATCACCGCGATGGTGCGGATCGCGCCGGCGTCGAGCGGCAGCACGTGGTTCGCGTTCTTCAGCAGCACCAGCGACTCGCGCGCCGAGTCCAGCGCCACCTGGTCGTTGGCGAGGTCGAACAACGGTTGCGCCAGATCCTGCTGCGGCCGGTCGAGCAAGCCGAAGCGCACCGTGGTGCGCAGGATGCGCCGCACCTTGTCGTCCAGCTCGGCCCTGGACAGCGTACCGTCGCGCAAGCCGGACAGCAGCAGCGCGGGCTGCATCTTGTCGGCTGCAGGCATCTCCAGGTCGAGGCCGGCCTTGAACGCCTTGAGCCCGTCGTCCACCGCGCCCCAGTCGGACATGAAGAGGCCGTCGAAGCCCCAATCGTGCTTGAGGATGCCGCTCACCAGCTCGCGGTTCTCGGCGGTGTACTCGCCGTCGAGCTGGTTGTAGCTGCTCATCACCGCGCCGACGTGGCCTTGCTTCACCGCCATCTCGAACGCGCGCAGGTAGATCTCGTGCAGCGGCCGCGGCGCGATGACGGAATTGAGCTGGCGACGGTCGTACTCGGCATTGTTGGCGGCGAAGTGCTTGATCGTTGCCACAACGCCCTGGCTCTGGATGCCGTCGATCAGGCCGACGGCGGTGCGGCCGGCCAGATACGGATCCTCGCCGTAGTACTCCATGTTGCGGCCGTTCTGCGGCGCGCGGTAGATGTTCACGCCTGGCCCGAGCAGGAAGCTGATGCCGCGGGCGCGCGCATCGCGCCCCATCGCCGTGCCGACGCGCTGGGCCAGCGCCGGATCCCAGCTCGCCGCCAGCGCGATGCCGGCGGCGTAGGCCGTAGAGCTGCCGCCCATGCGCACGCCGTAGGGTCCGTCCGACATCGCCAGCGCCGGCAGGCCGATCGACGGTTCCGCGCGGATGTCGAAGCCGTCGGTGCCGCCGACCAGCGCGACCTCCTGCTCCAGCGTGAGCTTGTGCAGTAGCTCGTCGACGCGATGTTCGACCGCGGGCGAATCAGGCTGCGGCCCGGAGGCCAGCGCCGGCAGGGCAACGCCGGCGAGCAGCAAGGCAACGGAAAGCGTTTTCCAGCGGATCATGCAGACATCCTTCAGTACGTGGCCAGCTTCACGCGCAGCCACTGCGGTTCACTGGTGAGATTGAGGCCCCAGTCGGTCTGGTCGCCGTTCCACACGCGCAGGAACTGCCATTGGCCGTCGACGTAGCGGCCCTCCTCCACGCGCTCGAACAACGCATGTTTGCCAGCGTTGCGGCCGGCCGGCTGGAAGCTCACACGCGCGTGGCAGCCGGCCACCAGGTATTCGTCGCGGCCGATCTGCACGATCAGCACGCCACCCTGCGGCGTGGGATTGCCCTTGGCCTCGGGCATGCCGAACTGCGGCAGACCGTAGCCGACCTGCGCCTGCCAGGCGCCCAGGTCGATCTGCTGGGTATGCGTCTGCTCGGGTTCGGATACACCCCACAGCTTGCCCTCGAAGCCGGCCTTGGCGACCAGCGAGGCAATCGGACGCAGCAGCTCGTAGTCCAGCGCGAAAGGCTTGAGCGTATCGGCGTCGATCTTGCGTGCGCCCAGCGGCCAGTTGGAGTAGCCGGTGAAATCCATGCCGAACGGCGAGAAGCCGATGGCGCCATGCCCCAGCGCCGCGAACACGTAGCGCGCATACGGCGCCGCGCTGCCTGTTTCGGCAATGAACAGCGGATTGTCGGAGCGGCTGTAGCGGTCCAGCACGGCGGTGTACTTCGCGTACTCCGGCAGGTAGATGTCCGGTGCGATCAGGTCGAGCGCGGGCGCCGCCGCGCGCCAGATGCCGAGCACGTTGTCGGTGGGACCGCCGCTGGCGTAGCCGCCTGGCGGGCCCGGATGGAACGGATCGCGCAGCGCGACATTGGCGTACATCGGCAAGTCGTAGACGGCCTTGCCGGCGGCGGCGACCTGGTCGATGTAGTGCGCGATGGCCCAGGCGTAGGAGAACTCCGCCGCGTCCTTGCCGAACACGGCCGTCCAGCTGCCGGCCTTGCGCCCGGTTTTCGCCAGCACCGCCGCGGGCACCGGCGATTGCAGCAGCCTGTCTCCGGCGGTGGAGTAGTCGCGGTCCGTACCGTAGGTGCCCGACTCGTTTTCCACCTGCACCATGATCACGGTATGGCGTTCGCCGTCGATGGCGCGCAGGTGCTTCATCAAGGCCGTGAAGGCGGCGCGGTCGGCGTCCAGCGTGGATGCCGCGAACGGCGACAGCGAGTCAAGCGCGTCGCCGTCCTTCTTCAGCACGCGGGGGAAGCGCTTGTTGTCCAGCTTCACCCAGGCCGGCGCATAGGCGGGACCGTTGTTCTTCCAGGTGGCGAACCACAACAGCGCCAGGCGCACGTGATGCTCGCGCGCCTGGCTCAGCAAGGTGTCGAGGAAGCTGAAATCGAAATGCCCCTCGCTGGGCTCGATCTGCTCCCAGGCGATCGGCAGCTGCACGGTGTTCACGTGCAGCGCATCCATCGCCGGCCATACCTCGGGCAGCATCGCCGGCCACGCGCTGGAGTTGTTCACCTGCGCGCCCAGCATCAGCCAGGGCTGGCCGTCCACCAGCAACATGTGGCGGCCGTGGGCGCTGACCAGGCGCGGCAGCGGAGTGGCGGCGATGGCGGGCAACGCCGTGGCGAGGCAGGCTGCCGCAGCGAGCAGCAGCGACCACCTGCCCATGCGGCGGAATCGATGGTTCGAGTGCGGCTTCATCGTCTACCGCTCCCGGCTGCGGAACGGCGCCGCTGGCAGGCCATCGCGATTGACGAGATTGGCCGCGACCGGGTCCTCGCTCCACGCATAGCGCACCGATGCCGGGTGCCCGACCGCGTTGCTCACCGCCACCACGGTGGTGCCTTCGATGCGCGCTTGCGCAGGGTGGTAGCGGCCGTTCGCGCCGGCCAGCTCGAAACCATGCACGTCCTGGCCGCCACCGCGCACCGCCAACGGCTCGCCCTGGGTGTCGAACGACAGCACGGCGTGGCTGCCATCCACGCGCATGCCGCGATACAGCGGGCCGGCGTCGACCAACTTGTCGCCGAAAGTCACGCGGCGCGCGACCAGCGCCAGCCGGTGGCCGACGTCCTGCTTGTCGGTGGGATGGATGTTGTCGCTTTCGCCGAGATCGATGATGACGGCCTGCCCAGTGTGCGGCAGCGACAGGGCGGCGGCCTGCGACTCGCGCAGCTCGGCCCACGGACTTTCCGTGGCGGTGTCCTCGCCCGCTTTGAAATTGGGCAGCTGCACCCAGAAGAAGGGCAAATCCGGCCGTCCCCACTGCGCGCGCCAGGATTCGATCAGCGCCTTGAACTGGCCGCGGTAGCGCAGCGCATTGCTCGCGCTCGCGTTGGTTTCGCCCTGGTACCAGACGACGCCGCGCAATGGATAGCCGATCAGCGGATGCAGCATCGCGTTGTAGAGCAGGGTCGGCGTGAGTTGATCCTGGCTGGTGGGTACCACCGTCACCGCGGCGGGGCGGAAACGCCACTGGCCCACCAGCGAGCGACGCGTGCCATCGGCCAGTTGCAGGTAGACCTCGTCGGGCTTGCCGGCCATGCCGCCACCGCCGCCAAGATCGTCCACGCGCACGGCGATGCTGTTGTTGCCGGCGTGCAAGTCGGCCGCGGGCACCTTGTAGATGCGTGGCGTATTCCACGCGAGATCCATGTGGCCCACCGGATGGCCATTCACGAAGCTCTGGTCGGAATCGTCGATGCGGCCCAGGCCCAGCGTCACTCCCTGCGCGGCCTCGGCGGCGCTGAGCGTGAACTGCCTGCGATACCACGCGACGCCGTCCATGTCGTAGTAACCGACCGGTTCCCAGTCGGATGGCACCGGCAGACTGTCCCAGTCGGAGACATCGAGTTTTTCTGCCGCCCAGGCCAGCGAGCCATCGGCGGCGTTGACATCGGCGTGCAGCGCGGGCCAGCGCGCGATGCGCTTGTAGGTCCGTGCATTCCCCACCGCATCGGCTGCATCGTCGGCCTGCTTCTTCGCCGCCACCGCCGCCACGTCGAAATGGCCGGTCTGCGCGTCCGTCCATGCCTCGATGGCACTGCCGCCCCAGCTGCTGTTGATGAGCCCCTGCGGCACGTGCGTGCGCGCCTGCATGTCGCGCGCGAAGAACCAGCACACGGCGGAGAACTGGCCCACCGTGGACGGATTTGCCGCCACCCAGTTGCCGCCCTGCAATTGCCGCTGCGGCCTGATGGCAGAGCTGTGCGGGATCTTGAACTGGCGGATGGACGGATCGTCGCCGCGCGCCTGCTCCGCCTCGGCATCGCGCCCCTGCGACACCATGAACTCCATGTTCGACTGGCCGGAACACAGCCATACGTCACCCACCAGCACGTCGCCGATGCGGCGCTGCTCGTGGCCGTCGTCGACCTCCAGCACATACGGTCCACCGGCCGCATGCGCCGGCAGCGTCGCCTGCCAGCGCCCCTGCGCGTCGGTCACCGCGTTTGCCTGCTTGCCGTCGAAATCCAGCCTCACCTTTGTGCCGGGGGTGTCCCAGCCCCATACGTGGATCGGCCGTTCGCGCTGCAACACGGCGCCCCGGGAGTACAGCAGCGGCAAGTCGAGCGTGGCCTGTGCGACGCCCGGCAACAACGAAGCCAACGCCAGCGCCGCAGAGAGAGAAAGCATTTTCATGGAGTGGATTCCTCGGGATCGCCATAGACGATGCCGCGCCCGCTGGTGGCCAGATACACGCGACCAAATACGCGCGGGTCGCCAGTGAGATGGGTGATGCGGCCGTACTGGTGGGCGTTGTCGTCGATGCGCTGCCAGTGCCGGCCGCCATCGTCCGAACGGTAGATCCCCTGCTGTCCGTCCAGGCGCCCGGCCACGAACAGCGTGGACTGGTGGCCCCCCGGAGCCGACTTGCCGAAGCCGAAGGCGTCGACGCCGTCGATCCCGGGCAAGGTCGCCTGCAGCTTGCCGCCGTCTTCGCCGCGCAGCAGCAGCAGGTCGCGCGCAGCGAGGTAGAGTTCGCCAGCCGCATCGGGCGAGGCCTGCAGTTGCACATGGTCATGGCCGCGCGCGGCGGCGCCCAAGGCGCCGGCCAGCGGCGCGAAGCTGGCACCGCCGTCGTGGCTGACGAACAGCGCACCACTCTTCGCGTCGAAGGCGTAGCAACGCTGCGCATCGAAACGGTCGCCGAGCACGTTCACGCCGCCCGGCAAGCCCGCCGCCACCTGCCAGTGATGGCCGAAGTCGCGCGTGAGCCAAACATGCTTCGCGTTGCGCGGTGCCCACAGCACGCCGCTGCCGTCAGCCGTCAGCGCGATGCTGCCGGCGCCCTCGCCTTCCGGTGGTTCGCTGGCGAATGCCTGCCAGCGCCGTCCCCCGTCATCGGACCAGGACGCGCGCACCGCCGGCCCGAACGGCTCGCGCAGGTAGCCGCTGCGCACGATCCGCTCCGGCCGCTGCCCCGCGTAGTCGATGGCTTCGCTGTTGGCGTAGCGCGGCGGCGCCTGGAACTGCAGCGGCGCCACACCGAGATCGTCGTGGCGGTAGCCATCCAGATCGCCCAGCGCGCTCAGCAGGTGCGCGCCCTGCGGCGGGCTGATCAGGCCCAGCGGAACGGTTTCCTCCAGCCCGCGATCCACGAACGTCCAGTGCACCTCACCGCCCGCATCGAGCCGGCCCATGTCGCGCGTGGACCACAGGCCGTAGCCGGTGACGAAGATCACGTGGCCGGGATCGAACGGATCGATGGCCACGGTGGTCATCCAGTGCGGCGTGTGCTCGACCGTCCAGGGTGCCTCGCGGCGGTCGAACACCGAATGCGCGAACACCTCGGCCCAGTGCGCGCCGCGGTCGGTGCTGCGGAACAGCAGGTCGTGCGGTGTGTAGCGATGATGCGTGCTGGCAACCAGCACCGCCGGATCGGAGGGCGCCACCGCGACGTCGCCCCAGCCGAAGCCCGCGGGCTTGCCGCGGCCGGGCCGGCTTTGATCGGGTATCGGCGTGATGTCGGTCCAACGGCTGCTGGCCGGCTGCCAGCGCCAGAGGGCGCCGTCGTCCATGGTGTCCGGACCGGGCTCGTCGCCGTAGCTCAGGTAATAGTCGCCGTCGCTGGCGCGGTGCATGTGGCTTGGCCGCAGGCCCACGGGCTGGCCCGGCACGACGCTCCAGCTGCGGCCGCCGTCGGCGGAACGGAACAGGCTGGCCTGCCGGGTGGACACGCCGGCGTAGATCACCGGTGTCGGCTGGCCGCGCCGGCCGCTGGCCGGATCGAACACCACGAACACGATGCCGATGGGTTGCGTGCGCCAGGCATTGCTTGCGCTGGACGATGGCGAGGTGGCCACGGCGGGGAAACCGTCCACCTTCGCCCAGTGCGCGCCATGGTCGGCACTGCGCCACAAGCCAGCATCGCGCGAGCCGAGGAACAGCACGCGGCCGTCGTTCGGGTCCACCGCCAGCCGCTCGCCGTTGCCGCGCCCCAGCTCGTTGCCGCCGAGCTTGAACGGCAGATCCGCGCGCCGGAAGCTGCGCCCCCGGTCGTGCGAACGCAGGATCGCGGCATCGCCTGCCTGGGGTGTGGTGTACATGCCCGCGGCGAGATACAGCCACTGCGGATCGGACGGATCGATCGCGAGGCTGTCGATGCCGAGCAGGTTGGCGTCCTTCGCCGCGATCCAGTCGGTCAGCGGCTGCCAACGTTCGTGTTCCTGATCCCAGCGATAAGCGCCACCCACGTCGGTGCGCGCGTAATACAGGCCGCGCACCGAGGGGTGAAAGAGCAGACCGGAGACATAGCCACCGCCACCGATGCGTACGTTGGTGAAGTGGTAGGGAGTGGCGGCGGGTTGGCTGGCGTGGACACTCAGCGCGAAGAACAAAGAGCAGGCCATGGCGCCGATGGTTCTGAACATGTCGAAGAAACTCTCTCTCACCTTGTCGTCATCCCGGCCTGCGCGCTGCACATGCCGGAACGTGGTGAGGTTTTTCAGGCGCCCGGCAAGGCACCCGACGCCGGATGCCCTGCCCCATGCCGGAACCCTCATGGCCTGCCCAGGCACTGCACGATCAGAACGCCACGCGCAGCGTCAGCGCATAACGGGTGTCGTTCACGTACCAGGAAGTGACGTGCTTGCCGGATGCGTTCTGATCCATGATCGTGCGCTGTTCGGCATTGTTGAGGTTGTTCATTTCCAGGCCGAGCTTCACGTGCTCGTTGAACGCGTAGAAGACCGAACCGTCCAGCTGTCCGTAGGCATCGGCGAATACCGGCAGCTTCCACGGAATGTTGTTGTCGGTGCCGTTGTAGCCATTCGGGCCGATCGACAGCAGATACTGACTGCGCCAGTTGTAGGCCAGCCGGATCTGCCACGGACCGTGCTCGTAGAAGCCGGCGACATTGAGGGAGTTCCTCGACAGGCCATCTGCCGGGAGGCTGCCGTAGGTGGAGCCATCCGTATCGATCGGCACCGCCGTGGTGTCGTTCGGCACATGGGTCCTGCTCCGGATGTAGGTGTAGTTCACCGACATGCCGAAGCCCTTGACCGGCAGGAAATCGAAGAACTGGTTCCAGCCGATTTCCGCGCCATCGATCGTCGCCTTGCCGACGTTCACCGGACGGGTGATCAGATACTGGTAGTTGTTGCCGTCGACACCCGGATACGCCACGAACTGCGACTCGTTGCGGAAATAGTCGCTGATCCCCTTGTGGAACAGGTTGACCCAGGCCATGCCGCCGCGGTCCTGGTCGAAATACCACTCCAGCGACAGATCGAACTGGTTGGCCTTCATCGGCGTCAGGTACGGATTGCTGTTGGAGCTACCGGTCAAGGTCAGCTTGTCGAGTGGCAGGGTGGTTGTGCCGGCCGGCGGCGTATAGCCCGACAGCACCCCGGCATTGAGAATCTGATAGGCCTGCATCTGGCTGAAATCCGGCCGCGCAATCGCCTTGGAGAAGGCAAAGCGCGTGATCCAGTTCGGAGCGAACTCCCACTTCACGTTCAAGCTGGGCAGGACGTCGGTGTACTCGTTGCGCGCATTGATGGGGGAAGACTGGCCCGTGCCCAGATAAGGCGCCAACGCCTGGTTTGGATACACCACAAAGCCATCGGCGGCGTTCCTGGTCTTCACCGCGCGTACGCCGATGTTGCCGCTCAGGCCGACCTCATCCACCCCGAAGTCGAGCATGGCGTACGCCGCATAGGTCTCTTCGTGCTGAAGGTTGGTGTACGCGGCATCGAGCAGCGTGGGCTGGTACGGGACGTTGTAGCCGCCACCGATGTAGTACGGAATGGCGGCGTCGTGGATGGCCGCGTAGCTGCCCGGATAGCCCAGCGCAGTCGACAGCACCGGTGCATAGAACGCACCCGGCGTGCCCGCGCCGCCCCGGTAGAAGTTGCTGAACGTGTCCAGGTGCACCAGGTTGCTATTGACCGTGCCGTTCAAGTCCAAGCCGGGTAATGCGCCGGCAGGCATCGCCCAGCCCTGCATCCAGGTCTGGAACACAGGTATCCAGTGGTAGCCGGTATCGATGTTGTTGGCATAGCGGTTGGTCAGGCGCACGCCCGCCTTCACCCCCTGCACGAACCCGTCGACGAAGCTGTGGTCGATGTCGGCACGCCAGGCCAGTTCTTTCGCGTAGTTCTGGTCCTGGTGGTCCTGGGTGAATCCCCAGTAGTAGTTGGCAGGGTCCCCGGTGAAGCTGGAATCGACACCGATGCGCGGCGGGCTGTTGCCGTTCAGGGCGACGTCGATGTAGGGCACGTTGGTGCCCAGGGCCACCGTGGAATCCAGGCTGCTTGTAGTGGCCTTGACGAACTGCAACGAGCTCGTGAGTTCGGTGCTTGTGCCCAGCCGCCACTTCATCCCGGTGGAGAAATTCGTGGTTTTGGAGTGGCTGTTGGACGCCTGGATGTCGGTGCCCATCGGCACGCCGCCGTTCTGCGTGAGGCGACCGGACTGGAACACGCCACCATTGACCACGCTCGGCTGGCTTGCGTCCACCATCACCTGCGTCGGGTCGTTGCTCACGAAGATCGCATCCTCGTTCCAGACCTCGTGGTATTTGCTCTGGAACGCGGTGGCGTAAAGGTCGACGTCGTCGTTGGGGCGCCACTGGAAGGCCAGATAGGCGCCATCGCGTTTGCGGTCGTAGCGCAGGGTGCGCCAGTCGGCGCCGCGCGGCACCCAGATGCCGCCCGCGTTCTTGAAGAACGGACGCACGAACAGGCCATCGGTACGCGTGGCCAGGCGGGAATCGGCGACATCGACGAGGAAACCCATTTCGCCGAGGCTGGTTTGCCAGCGGTTGCTGTAGAGCACCGAGGCGGACGGCTTGTACTTCTCGGCAAAGTTGCCGTAGTTCTCGCTGGCCGAAGCGGCGATCTTCTGGCCCTGGAAGTCGAAGGGCATGAAGGTGCGCAGGTTCACCGTGCCACCCAGGCCGCCCTCGATCATCTCGGCCGTCTGGTTCTTGTAGACGTCGACGCCGGACATCAATTCCGATGGCACGTCCTGGAAGCTGAGGGCGCGCCCGCCGTTGGCGGAAAAACTGTCGCCGCCATTCAATTCGGAACGCACCTGCGTGAGGCCGCGCACCTGCACGCCATTGCCTTCGGCAGAGAAGTGTTCCGGATCGCCTTGCGAGAGGAAATGGTCGATGGTGACGCCGGGAATGCGCGACAGGGTTTCAGTGACGCTGCGATCCGGCAGCGCGCCGATGTCCGTGGCGGACAACGAATCGACGAAGGTGTCGGCGTCGCGCTTGATGTCCTGCGCCTTCTCGACTGATGCGCGGATGCCGGTCACCACGACGGCAGAGAGGTCCTTGGTCTGCTTGGCGCCCGCCTTCTCGGCCTTTTTCTTCGATGGCTTCGCGCTGGTTGCAGCTGCCTGCGACGCCTCTTGGTCCTGCGGCTGCCCCTGCGGCGCCCATGCGGCCGGCTGCGCATGCAGCGCCAGCGGCCCACAGCACAGCAGTCCGAAGGCGATTGCGCTGGACAAACGCGCCATCGGGAGCTTCCTCGCCGCGTAACGGCGTCCGGCATCAAACGTGGTGTTGCCCATCATGTTGGTCTCTCCCCAAGATTTGACATGGCCGACCATTTCGACAGTCCGTCGGCTCCCCCGCGAGATGCGCAACCAGCCCGAGCCCGTTCGCAAGCTCATCGCTTCAGCGCATGTTGGATGCTGTCGCGCCGCACTAAAATCGGACAATTGCGAAATCAAAAGTCCGCGCTAACGTTTCTCCATGTGCGTCTGCAGCATGCCCAGTGCCGGAGTTGCTCCCCAGCTGGCTTTGACCTCGCGCAGCCTGGTCAGCCGAGGCCACTTCCACGCCACTGCATGACGGGAACGCGTGTTTTGCCCGTGCTGTTGCGGCCGAGACAGTGCGCAGTTCATTGCCGCGCCACCCACCAGCGGAGCACGCTGCATGCGTTCGCTCGTTCTCTCGCTCGCCCAGGCCACCATGTTCATCACCGCGCCGGTGACGGCCGAAACGCCCATGGCCGCACCCCGCCGATGGGCTGGCACAGCTGGAACCATTTTGCGTGGAAAGTCACCGGCACCGATGTGCGGGTGGCGGCCGATGCCATGGTTTCCAGTGGCATGCGAGACGCCAGCTGCGTCTACATCAACATCGACGACCCCAGGCAGGGCAAGCACGGCCCGGACTCGGCGCCCTTGCCAGTCGCAACTCCATGGCTGGCTCGAGACGAACAGCGTGACCACGACAACACGAGTCAAACATTCTTTGGCCAGCAAAGGAACCTGCGCTACACAGGGTTCTGCTCGCGCTCGTCGCTGGCGGGCAGCTCGAACACCACGCGCAGGCCCCTGCCGTCTGCGCGCGGCTCGGCATAGATTCGTCCATTGTGCAATTGGATGATGCTGCGACAGATGGCCAAGCCCAAGCCGCTGCCGCGATCCTCCTCGCCACTCTGATGGAAGCGCACGAAGCGGTCGAAGGCCCGCTCGCACTGATCCATGGTCAAGCCCGGTCCCTCGTCCTCAACACTGACCCTCCAGTAACGAGGCACGAACTCCGAGCGCAGCGTGATCAGGCCGCCGGGCGGCGAGGCTCGCAAGGCATTCGTGAGGATGTTCAGGACGACTTGTCGAAGCCAGCGTTCCTCG
>Ga0134126_10005051_pt1 | contig 16477 bp, 13 predicted proteins | sample KB31752_FD_96881 | JGI IMG/M metagenome (GOLD analysis project Ga0134126, IMG submission 96881) | Terrestrial soil microbial communities with excess Nitrogen fertilizer from Kellogg Biological Station, Michigan, USA - KB3-175-2 | ecosystem: Environmental > Terrestrial > Soil > Unclassified ...
GGCTCTTATCCTGTTCCTTCAGTCTTATCTGCAGTGTATCGGTAGGGCGATGGTCCCTGCCGATGCGCAGGACCTGGGTTTCATATCCCGTATAGGAAACGATAAGATCGTAACCGCCGTTGGGCAGTCGCAAATGAAACCTGCCGTCGTCTTTGGAGAGCGTTCCGAAGGTCGTGTTCTGACAAAAGACCGACGCATTGTTCATGGGCTGACCGGTGGCAGAGTCGAGGACTACGCCGTCGACAGGGAAGGTCTTATCCTGTGCAAAAGCGGCGACGGAAAATGTAAAAGAGAACAGAAACAGAATGGAAGATTTCATGGATATCGTTTTGAGACAGTAAGATAGCAACTTTATCCCATCTGGCGGAGATAGGCCCTACAGGCGCCCCGTATCGTATCTGGCAGCGGGGTGAACGTGAAATCCGGTAGTTGCCGCAGTATCTTGCTGTTATCGAAAAGGGTACTGCTTCTCGCGACCCGGGCGCTTTCGCGGGTGAGCAGCGAAGGACGGCCCGACATCCAACTCTTCACCTTTTCCGCGCGCCAGGCGATGCCCGCGAGAAAGGGCGTCGCCTTTCGGGTAGGCGGTTTTTTCCCGAACTCCTCTGCCATGCTTTCGAACAGCCGGCGAAATGTCCAGTTATCGCTATTCAGTATATACCGCTCTCCGACAATATCGCTTTCCAGCAACCTGACCACGGCCCGCGCCGTATCCGTCACGTCGACGAACCCATTGATGCCTTCGGTATACCAGGGGAACTCGTCATACGCGCTACGGAAAAGCGCACAGCTGCTGCTGTTCCAGTCACCGAAACCCAGGATCGTGCTGGGATTGACGATCACGGCAGGCAGCCCTTCGCCAATTGCCCGCCAGACTTCCATCTCGCCACGGAATTTGCTGATCGCATAGGTCGTATTATACCGGCTGTCCTGCCAGACCTTCTCTTCCGTCACGCACTCTCCATTTCCTACCCTCCCCATCGCCGCTACCGAGCTGACGTGTACGAAACGTTGTATTGATAAGGCAAGCGCCGTATTGACGAGATTGGCCGTTCCGTCGATATTGGTGCTGAAGATCCCGGCGCGATCGCGGTCGGAAAAGGAAACTTTCGCGGCGGCATGTACGACGGCATCCATTCCGTCCATGGCTTCTTCGACGCCGACGATGTCGAGGATATCGCCGGCGACCCACTCCACTTTTTCCCATACCGTATCGGGTATGAAGGCCGGCTGCGTCCTGCCGCGGCGGATGGCGCGTACCGAATATCCTCCTTCCACCAGCTGACGAATGATATATGCACCGAGAAATCCGGTGCCGCCGGTAACTAATACCCTTGCCTTAGTGGTGAGACTATTGTTCATACCGGTAATAACCTTTTCCTGTCTTTCTGCCCAGCGCACCTTCCCTGACCTTTTGCTCCTGGATGCCGGAAGGCCGAAGTCTATCGGGCCGGCCAAGGGCTTCGTATACCGAGCAGCTGACGGCATAATTGATATCGTTGCCGATGAGGTCCATTAACCGGAATGGGCCCATCCGGAAACCGGCTCCTTCCATGAGCGTATCGATCGTCTCGATATCTCCGATCCCTTCTTCTACCAACCGAAGGGCTTCGAGATAGAACGGCCGGGCCACGTGATTGACAATGAATCCGGGTGAATCCCGGCAGATGACAGCTGTCTTTCCCATCTGGCCGGCAACGGCTATGATGGCTTGTGTGGTGTCGGGGCGGGTATGGCTGGTATTGACGATCTCCACCAGCTTCATCGACGGAGCAGGGTTGAAAAAATGCATTCCGGCAAAACGTCCCGGATCGGGGATGGCGGCGGCGATGGTCTCCAGCGAAAGAGAGGAAGTATTGGAGGCCAGTATCGTCTCCGGCGGATTGAGAGCGGCCAGCCGCCGGAAGAGATCGGTTTTCGCATCGATACGCTCGACGATGGCTTCGATGAGCAGGTCCGCCTTGCAGTCTGCGATATCGACGGACCAGGAGAGACGCCGCATGGTCTCGTCCCGCTGCTCCGGAGTCAGTCTCTTCTTTTCTACGAGGTTAGCCAGACTTTTTTCGATGGCCGCCTTTCCTTTGTTCACCATGTTTTCATCGACATCGTACAGTAGGGTGGAATAGCCGCTCATGGCCGCCACCTGGGCGATGCCGCTGCCCATCGTACCCGCCCCGCAAACGCCGATTTTTTTTATCATAAAGGGGGTGGTTATACGGCTCCCGTGAATTGTTTCAGGAACCGGACGTCATTCTGGGAATAGAGACGCAGATCGTTGACGCGGTATTTCAGCTGGCATATGCGTTCGATGCCCATGCCGAAGGCGAAACCTGTATACTTTTCAGAGTCGATGCCGAAATTTTCGAGCATTTTGGGATGCACCATACCGCTGCCCAGGATCTCCACCCATCCGGTATACTTGCAGACATTGCAACCCTTACCCCCGCAGATACGACAGTCGATGTCCATTTCGGCGCTGGGTTCGGTGAAGGGGAAATAAGAAGGACGGAACCGTACCCTGACATCCTTCCCGAACATTTCCTGGACGAAGAAATAAACGGTCTGTTTCAGGTCGGCGAACGACACGTTTTCATCCACATATAATCCTTCCGCCTGGTGGAAGAAACAGTGCGCACGGGCGCTGATGGTCTCGTTTCGGTATACGCGGCCGGGACAGATGACGCGGATGGGAGGTTTCTGTGTTTCCATCACTCTTGCCTGAACGCTGCTCGTATGCGTGCGCAACAGCCAGTCGGGATTACGATGTATATAGAAGGTGTCCTGCATGTCCCGCGCCGGGTGATTCTCGGGCAGGTTGAGGGCGGTAAAATTGTGCCAATCGTCTTCGATCTCGGGACCCTCCGCTACCGCGAAACCCAATCGTCCGAAGATGTGGACGATCTCGTCGCGGACCAGCGTGATAGGATGATGTGCGCCTAACGGCTGAGCATCTCCGGGCAGGCTCAGATCGATGGACCGGGCGGCGCCGGTGCCGGACACCGCGACCCGGTTCTTCCAGTCTTCATAGGTCCTTTCGGCCAGCTGTTTGAATTCATTGAGGACTTGTCCGAATGCTTTTTTTTGCTCTGCCGGAACATTCTTCATTTCATTGAACATCCCTTTTACGATGCCTTTGGTGCCGAGGAACCGGATACGGTAGGATTCGAGCGCCTCCGCTCCGTTGGGGACGATCCCCGTTATCTCCTGTCTGTATTGCTCTATCTGCTGCAACAATTGCTCCATGCCGTAAAGATACGTAAGTTTGCCCCCAAACATCCACCCATGTCGCCCAACCTGCACATCAGTGATTTCCTCGAACCCGTCAGCCTGGCTCAACTGTCGCAGGACCAGGGGTATAGGGACGGGCAGGTCGGAAAGATCATCGATTGCTATGATGAGAGCTTCCCCGACGTCTATGCTTCGGATATCGTGATCGTGGGATGCGGCGAAGAACGCGGTATCGGTCGCGACCGCCGCGAGCCGGGAGGAGGAGCACCCGATACCATCCGCGAACAGTTCTACCAACTATATTACTGGCATTCCGATGTACGTCTCGCCGATGTCGGTAATGTCCGTACCGGCGCAACCCTTGCGGATACCTATGCCGCGTTGAAGACCGTGCTCCGGGAGATCACTGCCATCGGAAAAATTGCGGTCATACTTGGCGGCTCGCATGACCTTACACTGGCACAGTATTATACTTACTCGGACAAGAAACACATCATCGAAGCCACCGGTGTGGATGCCCTGATCGATCTGGATATTCATTCTCTGAACCGGAGTGACAATTTCCTGATGGAAATGCTGACAGGCGAGCCCAATTATATTTCTCATTACAACCATATCGGTTTCCAAAGTTATTATGTGCATCCGCACATGCTGGAAACCATGGATAAGCTGCGGTTCGATTGTTTCCGGCTGGGTAGTGTCAAAGATAATATCGAAGAGATGGAGCCGGTGATCCGCAATTCACATCTCTTCAGCTTCGACATTTCAGCCCTGGCGCATTCCTTCGCTCCCGCCAATTCCCTTTCTCCCAACGGCTTCAACGGTGAAGAGGCCTGTATCCTGATGCGTCATGCAGGACTTAGCCATAACGTCAACACCGTGGGGATATATGGCTATATGCCCGGAAAGGACCGCGACCAGCTCACCGCCCGGCAGATCAGCCATATGCTGTGGTATCTGATCGATGGGAAGAGCAAAGGCCGGCGGGAGGCCTCGCTTTCCGACCGCGATCTCTTTGTCGAATACCGTACCGCATTCGCGGAAGTGGAGACGACCTTTTTGCAAAGTAAGAAGACGCAACGCTGGTGGATGCAGCTACCCGATAGTAAATATATCGCGTGCTCCTATCAGGATTACCTGCTGGCCAGCAACAATGAGATCCCCGAAAGGTGGCTGCGGGCACAGGAGCGCGGCTAAGTTTACTAATTCACTATATTGCGACTAAGAATTTCTTTACCGATGAGAAAACGACTACTTGGATGTCTCCTGATAGGCGCTTGGTGCTGGCAGGCCTGCACGACTACAAAGACTGTTGGTTCGGCCGCCTCCAAAGACCCTTTACTGCAATTTACACAGGACTCGCTGCTCGGTCAGCCCGGTCTGCGCCCGGCGCAGGTGGGTATCAGCCTCTATGATCCTGCTACGTCTACCCGTCTTTTCGACTACCAGGGCGATAAATATTTCATGCCGGCCAGCAATACCAAGCTCTTCTCTTTATATGCCGGGTTGAAATATCTCGGGGACTCGCTCATCGGCATCCGGTATCAGCTGACCGATACGGCGCTATTCATCATCCCTACCGGCGATCCGACCCTGCTCCATCCTGCCTATGCCGATCAGCCCGTGATCCGGTTTCTGCAGAAGGCTGGGCGCAATATTTATTTGTCCGACAACAACTGGAAGGACAAACCTTTCGGTCGCGGCTGGGCCTGGGATGATTACAATGACGACTATGCGCCTGAACGTAGCGCTCTGCCGGTTTACGGTAATTATATCCGCTGGAAGTTCGATTCCGTTTCTGCCTCTTTTTATTCCATACCCGATATCGACTGGCCCGTCAGGTTCTCTCCGGATTCGTCGAGACGCGGATTTTTCGTGCAGCGGGATTTTCATGGGAATGCGTTCGAGATCGATGAAGGCAGCGGGGGCGCCCGCGAGCAGGATGTGCCCTTTATAACGAATGGCATTGCCTCCGCCGCGCTGTTGCTGAAAGATACCGTCGGCCGGCCGGTGAAGGTGACTACGTGGCTTTCCGGCGGCCGTCATCGGGCATACGGGCCCGCGGAGTCCATTGGCAATTTGCCCGACATGAAGGTGATCCACTCCCGCCCGGTCGACTCCATGTACGTCCCCATGATGCACAACAGCGACAATTTCTTTGCCGAGCAGACCCTGCTCATGGTGAGTAATGAGGTGCTGGGCCAGATGAATGACGGGCGTATCATCGACACTTTGCTTAAGACCGATCTGAAGGGCCTTCCGCAACGCCCCATCTGGGTCGACGGCTGCGGTCTCAGCCGGAATGACAATTTTACGCCGCAGGATTTTATCTGGCTGCTTGATACGATGCGGAAACAATTCGGCCTGGAACGGATGGAGCGGATCCTTCCCACCGGAGGGAATGGCACGCTGTCTTCCTATTATCGCCAGGATGCCGGCTATATCTTTGCGAAGACAGGGAGTCTTTCCGGAGTAGTTGCGCTCAGCGGGTATCTTATCACGAAGAAGAACCGGTTACTCCTGTTCTCCATCCTGATCAATAATTATACGGGCAGCGGCGTGACGGTCCGCCGCCAGATGGAAAAGCTGATCCATCATATCCGGGATTCATATTAGCGCCCGAATAGCCGCTCTACGTAGTCTTTTTTGAATTCGATATAGGTTGGGTCGCCGCCGGGCGTGATATTATGCTGCGCGCACGCGAATAACTCATCGACGAGGGTCCGCATTTCTTTTTCGGTGAGTGTGGCTCCGGGTTTTATCGCCTGCTGACGGGCCATGGTGCGGATCAGCTTCTCGCGTTTGGAGAACCGGATCTCGCTGGTAAAATTCTTGTACTGCTCGAGCAGGTTCTCCAACACCCCTTTCTCATTGCCTCCGGCAACATCGGCGGGCGTACCCTGGATGATGAAGCTGTCTTTTCCGAAAGGTCCGATGTCATATCCCAGCAGCTGCAGATCGGGCAGCAACTCGGTCAGCAGGATCGAATCAGGAGCGGAGAGCGTCAGTGTGACGGGGAAAAGACTCTTCTGGCTGGGGATGCGCGTGCCCACCGAGGCCGTCTGAAAACGCTCGTACAGGATGCGCTCATGCGCCGCCTGCTGATGTACCAGAATGAAGCTGCGGTTCGTTGGGGTGACGATATACGTGTTGAGCAATTGCTGTAATGGCGCGTTTTCGATAGGCATGATCTTCGCCGGGGCCTGGCTCATCCAGGTTTCTTCGCCGGGAGTCGCCGTTCCACCTGCGGATGCGGCGCCGGCGGCCGTGGTTGGGTTTGCAGGGGGCGCTTCATAAAAATCTTTCCAATGTTTCAGCTCGCTTTTATTCGATGGTTCTATGAAGTGCGCCTGGTTCTTCTGCGTAAAGGTCTTATAGAGCGATGAGGATGCGACTTCCGCCTTTTTTTCTTCTGAAACCGGTTTACTCACCGCCTCCAGCCGCTGGATCGCCGGGTCCAGGTCGAAATCCAGCGTTGGCGTAATGCTGTACTGCGCCAGCGCATGTTTCACCGCCGCCTGTACGAAGGCATATACGATCTTTTCGTCTTCGAACTTGATCTCCTGTTTGGTAGGATGCACATTGATATCGACCTGCGTAGGATCGAGATCGACGAAGAGCACATATAGCGGAAAACACTCCTGGGGGATCATTTCCGTAAAGGCGTTCATCACCGCGTGGTGAAGATAGGGGCTGCGGATGTAACGATTATTCACGAAGAAATACTGGTCGCCCCGCGTCTTTTTGGCTGTTTCCGGCTTACCGACGAAGCCGTAGATATTGAGATAGTCGGTATTCTCCTGTACGGAGACCAGTTTGCTGGCGAACGAGGACCCCAATACCTGTAGGATGCGCTGCTTCAGGCTCCCTTTTTCGAGATGCAGCAGCTCGTGTCCGTTGCCGGACAGGGAGAAAAAGATGGATGGGAACGACAACGCCACACGGATGAATTCATCGACGACGTGACGCATTTCGGCGGCATGGCTCTTCAAAAAATTCCTGCGTGCCGGAACGTTGAAGAACAGATTCTTCATGGAAATGATCGTGCCGGGGTGCATCGCCACGGGCTCCTGTTTCACGACCCGGCTGTTCTCGATCTCGATACGCGTACCGGCCTCATCTTCCGGTCGTCTCGTTTTCAGTTCCACCTGCGCCACGGCGGCGACGGAGGCCAGCGCTTCGCCCCGGAACCCCATCGTTTTAATGTGAAAGAGGTCGTCGATCTCCCTGATCTTGGAGGTGGCATGTCGTTCGAATGCCATCCGCGCGTCCGTCTCGCTCATTCCTTTCCCGTTGTCTACCACCTGTATCAGCGATTTGCCTCCGTCCTGCACGAAGAGCCGTATCTCGGTAGCCCCGGCGTCGACGGCATTCTCCAGCAGCTCCTTCACGGCACTGGCTGGTCGCTGGATCACTTCGCCGGCTGCGATCTGGTTTGCGAGGTGTTCGGGTAATAGTTGAATGATGTCTGGCAATTCTCCCTTAATTTGTGTGCAATTTACGCACAAATGAGAAACTACATCTTTCTCCTGGCATTGATGGCCCTAATGTTCAAAAGCCAGGCACAATCCGCTACCAGGACCTCTCCCAACCCCGTAGCCGCCCATTGGGTAGACAGTGTATTCAAGAGCCTTACACCCGATGAGAAGATCGCCCAGCTGATGGTGATCCGGCTTTCCGGTATCGACCCCTCCACCCGCCGTCCCATTTTTTTTGATGCACAGGTGGATTCGCTGGTCCGTAAATACGATGTTGGCGGCATCTGTCTTTTCCAGGGCGATCCGCTGACCCAGGCCGAACATATCAATTATTACCAGACCGTAACCAAGACTCCGATACTCTTCTGTATCGACGCGGAAAATGGCGTCGGTATGCGGATGGACAGTGTCATCGGGCTGCCCCGGCAAATGATGCTGGGTGCTACCGGCGACCCCGATCTGGTCTATCGCTATGGCCGCCTGGTAGGCAGGCAATGCCGGCGGGTAGGCATCCAGGTGAACTATGCCCCGGTAGTCGATATCAACAACAACCCGGATAACCCCGTCATTAACGACCGGTCATTCGGCGAGGACAAGTTCAACGTAGCCGAATACGGCGTTCAGTATATGAAGGGGCTGCAGGACGAAGACGTCATGGCCTGCGCCAAACACTTCCCGGGACATGGCGACGTATCCGTCGATTCACATCTGGATCTGCCCGTGATCAACAAGGATAAAAAGGCACTGGATTCGTTGGAGCTTTACCCCTTCCGGGCGCTCTTCAAAGCGGGTGTCGGGAGCGTTATGATCGCGCACCTGTATATACCTGCCATCGACAATACCCCCAATCGGGCAACATCGCTTTCATATAATAATGTCACGAAATTGCTGCGAAAGCAATTGCGTTTCCAGGGTATCAGCTTCACCGACGCGCTGGAGATGAAAGGCGTCGCGAAATACTATCCGGAAGGCGATGCCGCCGTGCAATCGCTGATCGCGGGTAACGACATGCTTTGTCTGCCTGGCGACGTAGCTCTCAGCATTTCGAAGATCGATTCCGCCATAAAGGCCAAACGGTTAAAATGGAAGGACATCGATGCCCGCGTCAAAAAGGTGCTTTATGCCAAATATGAATATGGCCTGGCGCATTGGGAGCCGGTCAATAAGGCACATCTGACGGCCGATCTGAATGAAGGGGTTACCGATATGAGGAGACAGGTCGCCACGGAAGCCCTGACCCTATTGCGTGATGCCGATCCGTCGATCTTCCCGTTGCATGCCGTGAGGGACAGCTCGATGGTTGCTGCCGAAAACGCCGGGATGGGAAGACACGCCGGCCGCAAAAAGCCGATCGCTTATATTGGAATGGGGCTGACGGAGGACAATAATTTCAGCCGACGGATGCGGACGGATTATAATGCCCAGGTGTATCTTTTCGATTATAACCTCGACAGTGTCAAGGCCGCGGCGGCATTGCAGCTGTTGAGCAACCGCTATCAGACGATCGTTATCGGACTGCATAATTACAACCGGTTTCCCGCGCGGAATTTCAACATCAGCGCACCTGCCGCATGGCTTCTGCAACAGCTGCAGCAAAAAGAGAAGACCGTCACCTTCGTCTTTGGCAATCCCTATGCCATCAAGAACAGCTGCGATGCCCCGGTGTTGGTGGCCTGTTATGAGGACGACTCCGTCACGCAGGATGTGGCTGCCGACCTTCTTAACGGTAAATTCACGGCCCGCGGTCATCTTCCGGTGTCGGTATGCGACCAATGGAAGGCGGGCGCCGGGATCACGGGACCCGCACGCGTGTTGTCTGCCGCCGCTCCGGCTGCATTGGGGATGGATCCCGACCAGTTGAACAAGATCGACGACATCTGTCGTGAGGGCATCGCAAAGAAGGCGTTCCCGGGATGCGTCGTGCTGGTAGCCAGGGATGGAAGGATCGCGTATGAAAAAGCATTCGGGTACACGTCGTATGACGATACTGAGCCGGTATATAAAGAAACTATCTACGACATGGCCTCCTGTACCAAGATCTGCGCCACCACGATGTCGGTGATGAAGCTCTATGATGAAGGTAAGCTGGATCTGCAGAAGACCCTGGGGGATTATCTGCCCTGGGTGCGCGGGTCCGATAAGGCTCCCCTCAAGATCTGGGATATCCTGTTGCATCAGGCGGGGCTTGTGCCCGATGTAGTGTTCTATAAGGAAGTGGTGGACAGTAGCAAAGAGCAGAACCCGATGCCCGGTATCTTTACGGTGCGGCCCGACTCGCTCCATGACGTCAGGGTGGCGGAAAACCTCTATCTGCGCAATGACTGGCGCGATACGATGGACCTCAGGGTCGTGCAGAGTAAACTGCTGACCCCCCGCAGATATATCTATAGTGACAATGATTTCATCTATATGGGTGAGATCGTGGAAGCGATTAGCGGCATGACTCTCGACCAATACGTCAAAAAAACCTTCTACGATCCGTTGGGCATGACCTCTTCTGGTTTCAGACCCCGCGATCGTTTCCCGTTGGGGCGCATCGCCCCCACCGCTATGGAGCCCATTTTCCGTCATCAGCTGATACGCGGTGATGTCCATGACCCCGGCGCAGCGATGTTCGGTGGCGTTGCCGGTCATGCCGGCCTGTTCAGCGATGCGTACGATCTCGCCCTTCTCGAGCAGATGCTGGTGGATGGCGGAACCTTTAATGGCCGCAGCTATCTCAAACAGTCGACCATCGATTATTTCACGGCGTATCACAGCGATATCAGCCGCCGTGGTCTCGGCTTTGACAAGCCGGAAAAGGACAACGCCGCCCGCAATGCCGGCGGCAAGGAACCCTATCCCTGTCTCTCGGCTTCGCCTGAAACGTTCGGCCATACCGGCTTCACCGGCACCTGTGTTTGGGTGGACCCGAAATACAAGCTCGTGTTCATCTTCCTTTCCAATCGGGTGAATCCTGTCGAGAACAATCCTCTCCTTTCGCGGATGAATATCCGCGGGCGGATACAGGAGACGATCTATCAGGCGATGGGTGTGGATATGGGCACCTCGACAAAGGCGCCGGTGGTGGAGAAGAAAAAGAAAAAGCACCATAAGAAAAAACGCTCCTAGCGCTTTTTCTCCACGGGTTCAACCACCGTCTTCAACACATTTTTCGCATAGTATTTACATGCCGGCCGCAGTCCGCATTCGGAACATTTCGGCGTCCGTGCCACGCAGATATACCTGCCATGCAGGATCAGCCAGTGATGTGCGACATGCACCTGCTCGCGCGGGATCCATTGCAAAAGCTGTTTTTCCGTTGCCAGTGGCGTCTTCGCATTTATGGTGAGGCCAATACGGGCAGCGACCCGGAAAACATGCGTATCAACGGCCATATTCGGCTGATTATCGACTACGGAAGTGATAACATTGGCCGTCTTGCGGCCGACACCGGGCAACTGCACCAGTTCTTCGACGGTCAGGGGAACAGCTCCGCCAAACCGGTCGACCAGCATATTCGCCATACCGATGAGATGCCTGGTCTTGTTGTTAGGGTATGAAATGCTTTTGATGAAGGGGAAGAGTTCCTCAAAAGAAGCTTTGGCCAGCGTCACCGCGTCAGGGTAGCGCTCGAAGATGGCCGGAGTGGTCATATTGACCCTTTTGTCCGTGCATTGTGCCGAAAGGATTACCGCTACCAGTAATTGGTAGGGATTGTCATACAAAAGCTCGGTCTCGGCATCCGGATTGTTCTTGCTGAAGTAGTCCAGTACGAACTGAAAGCGCTCCTTTCTAGTCATTAGATTATGACCGCGAAGTTACGACAGAAGAAGTACTCAGTGATGAGATACAGATTCCTCGACGGAAGTTCTCCTGGCATAATTCATCACTCGCTGAATAACCTCCATGCGTGGGGATACAGTGATCGTATCTAACTTGTCGGTAGAAGATCGCAGAACGGCTAATTTTTCGCGCAGCATCCAGTCTTCTTTAAGCGCATGCTCGATCGCCGCCGTTAATTCCGGGGAAGACTCTTTATACAAATACCGCAAAAGATCCTCCGGTGTAAAGAGTGTCATAGGCAAAACCATTTAATGTCCTAATATGTTCCGAAAGCAGTAAAAGTGAAACGTCCGTATATAAAACGACATTCGGATGGCCTTATTGTCCGGTACCGTAATATTTGTTCCCTGCGGACGCCGCACATGGTTTAGCTATAAAGGGAGCGGGAGAAATGCAAAATGCTGATCGTCAATGTTTAACAGTCGAATTATTGCCCCGGATCAGGAAGAGATCCTCATTGTCCCGTTTCATAAGGTACTTTTCCCGGGCATATTTTTCCAGTAAGGCCGGGTCCGTCTTCAGTTCCTGTAATTCCTTTTTTGTCGTCTCGATCTGCTGTTCGTAATACAGTTTGCTGTTTTCCATCCTCACCAACTGTGCCCTTTCCCGGAAATGGCTGGTGATGAAATCCCGCGAGTCAAAGAACAATACCCATACTACAAAACCAACCGTGGTAAGGAGGTATTTGTTCTTCAACCAGCCTGGGATATGCGTTAAAAGCTTCATAAAACACGGTGGCGGCCCATTCCTTCTTGTCTGGCGTTCGGCCGCCACCGAAATTAATGATTATTTTTTGAAATATCTGCCTTTCGGATAAATGGCGGCATCGGCCAGTTGTTCCTCGATACGGAGCAGCTGGTTATATTTGGCCGTCCGGTCCGTACGCGAGAGGCTGCCGGTCTTGATCTGGCCGCAGTTAAGGGCCACTGCCAGATCGGATATGGTAGTATCTTCGGTCTCCCCGCTGCGGTGTGACATGACCGTTGTATAACCGTGAGTCTGAGCAAGTTGTACAGCGTTTATGGTTTCCGTTATCGTCCCTATCTGGTTCACCTTGATCAGGATGCTATTGGCGACCCCCCGGTCGATACCTTTCTGCAGGATTTTTGTATTCGTGACGAAAAGGTCGTCTCCTACCAGCTGTACCTTGTCGCCGAGGGCATTCGTCAGCTTTTTCCAACCATCCCAGTCTTCTTCGGCCATCCCGTCCTCGATGGAGATGATCGGATATTTCTTTACCCAGGAAACCCAATAATCTACCATCTCATCGCTGGATATCTCCTTCCCGGTACTCTTATAGAATTTGTATTTGCCGTCTTTGAACATTTCGCTGCTAGCGGCATCCAGGGCGATACCGATCTGGGTTCCAACCTTGTATCCGGCCGATTCGATGGCTTGCAGGACTGTTTCGATGGCTTCCTCATTGCTTTGGATATCCGGCGCGAAACCGCCTTCATCACCGACATTGGTGCTAAATCCTTTCTTTTTCAGCACCGACTTCAGCTGGTGGAAGATATCCGCGCCCCAGCGCAGACCATCGCTGAAGGAATCTGCGCCCATCGGCACGATCATGAATTCCTGGTAGTCGATCTTGTTGTCGGCATGCACCCCGCCATTCAGGATATTCATCAGCGGTATCGGCATAACGGTACTGTTGACGCCGCCGAGGTAACGGTATAATGGAAGCTTGCTCTCCTTTGCGGCAGCCTTCGCTGCTGCCATGCTGACGGCCAATAATGCATTGGCGCCGAGCTTGCCTTTATTATTGGTGCCATCCATTTCGATCAGCCGGGCATCCAGGCTGGCTTGTTCGTTAACGGGAAAACCGATCAGCTGGTCTGCGATGATATCGTTCACGTTGGCTACTGCCTTCAGCACTCCCTTACCGCCAAATACCTGTTTATCTCCGTCGCGCAATTCAACGGCCTCATGGATGCCCGTCGAAGCGCCGCTGGGCACGGCCGCGCGACCGCGAAAATTATTTTCCGTAATAACATCGACTTCCACCGTAGGATTTCCACGGCTATCCAGGATCTGCCTGGCATGAATGTCAGCAATGTAGCTCATGATAATGTGTTGATAATTTTAATCTTGTTTCGTCAGGCTCCGGAAAATGGCTTCCAGGCTTTGATTTTCGCTTTGCAAAGAAACAATGTTCCAATTGTTCTGCAAAGCCAGTTCCAGCAATTGTTTTTTGACGGCATCGGGCCTATCCGTCCGGATCTCCCATTCGTGGTCGGATTGCCTGGTGAGGGTTTTTATTCCGTCGAGCTGTTGGAGTTGAGCAGGGTCCGGTGCCTCCCGGAACCCGACGCGTATGCTGTCCGATCCGTCGCCTTCGGTACGGAGCCTGCTGATCGTGCTGTCCGCTACCAATCGGCCTTTATTGATGATGATGACGCGGTCGCAGAGGGCTTCTACCTCCTGGAGAATATGCGAAGAAAAAAGGACGGTCTTATTTTTGCCCAGCTGCCGGATCACGTCGCGAATGTCGACGATCTGATTCGGATCGAGACCGCTGGTGGGTTCGTCCAGGATGAGCACTTCAGGATCGTGCAATAGCGCGGCTGCGAGTCCCACGCGTTGTTTGTATCCCTTGGACAGCTGTCCCAGCTGTTTGCGGCTTTCCGGCGCCAGACCCACTAACTGGATCACTGCCTCGATCCGGGTCTTTTTCGAAGGAACATGATGAACATCGGCGATGAAATCCAGGTACTCCCTCACATACATATCGGGGTACAACGGGTTGGCTTCAGGAAGATAACCGATCTTCTTTTTCGCCTGCAGAGGGTGGGCGCTGACAGGTATACCGCAAACGACTGCCTCGCCGGTATCGGCTCCCAGGTAGCCGGTAATGATCTTCATGGTAGTGGATTTACCTGCCCCGTTGGGTCCGAGGAAACCGACGATCTCTCCTTTATCTACTTTGAAGGAAATGGAATCTACGGCCTTTTGCTCACCATAAGTCTTTACGAGCTCTTTAACTTCAATCGACATGCAGCGGATTTACACCGTAAAGTTAGGCTAATCTGATAAAATGCTTTAAACTTGTAGCATTAAGCCACTTTAATCTTCAACTAACGATTATGACTCCCCCTCCTGTCGTCACAGCCAGCAAGGAAGGCATTGCCAACCCTGCGCCCCTGGGCCTTTGCGCCTTCGGTACTACAACAATATTGTTGAACCTGCACAATGCCGGCATCTTCGAGATGAGCTCCATGATCCTGGCGATGGGCATCTTCTATGGCGGAATTGCCCAGGTGATCGCGGGTATCATCGAGGCGAAAAAGAACAATACGTTCGGTCTGACCGCCTTCACTTCTTACGGTTTGTTCTGGCTGTCGCTGGTCGCCCTCATCGTCATGCCGAAGATGGGTTGGATGACGGCCCCGTCGGAAGACAGCATGGTCGCCTACCTGATCATCTGGGGATTGTTCACGCTATTACTTTTCATCGGAACCTTGAAACTGAACCGCGCATTACAGATGGTCTTCGCTACGCTGGCCATTTTGTTCTTCCTGCTGGCCGCGGGTGATTCGACGGGGAATGCCGGTCTGAAACATTTCACCGGGTATGAAGGCATCTTTTGCGGGGCATTGGCTATCTATACGGGTATCGCCGGGCTGTTGAATGAGATGTATGGCCGGACCGTCCTGCCCGTAGGAGCGAAGACCCTGAACCTTAACGCCGCCCCGAGTGCGGCTGTCGCATAAACACATTCAGATGAGTTACCCTTACCAGATAAAATCACCGGAAGAATATCGTTCCGCTTATGAGACCAGTGTAAAGGATCCCGAAGGATTTTGGGCCGGCATCGCATCGCAGTTCGCCTGGCGCCGCAAATGGGATAAGGTGCTGGAGTGGAATTTCACCGGACCCGACGTAAAATGGTTCATCGGCGGAAAGCTGAACATCACCGAGAATTGCCTGGACCGTCATCTGGCGGATAAGGGCGATAAACCCGCCATCATCTGGGAGCCGAACCATCCTGATGAGCACTACCGCATCCTTTCCTTCAGGGAGTTGCACGGGAAAGTTTGCCAGTTTGCGAATGTCCTGAAAAATAACGGTCTCAAAAAGGGCGACAGGGTCTGTATCTATATGCCGATGGTGCCTGAGCTGGCCATCGCCGTCCTTGCCTGCGCGCGCATCGGCGTTATACACTCTGTTGTCTTTGGAGGGTTCTCCGCGCAAAGCATTGCCGACAGGATACAGGACGCGACCTGTTCGCTGGTCATCACTTCCGACGGAGCCTTCCGGGGTAATAAAGAGATCCCTTTGAAATCCGTGATCGACGATGCGTTGGTGCGGTGCCCCTCCGTCAACAGGGTAATCGTTCTCACGCGAACCCGTACTCCTATCAGCATGATCAAGGGTCGCGACGTGTGGTGGGAAGATGAGATCCGCAAGGTCGAGACGCAGGGCAACCCTGTCTGTCCGGCAGAGGAGATGGATGCGGAGGACCCGCTTTTTATTTTATATACTTCGGGGTCTACTGGGAAGCCCAAAGGCGTCGTACATACCTGCGGCGGCTATATGGTCTTTACTAACTATAGTTTTGTCAATGTATTCCAGTACAATCCCGGTGACGTGTATTTCTGCACGGCGGATATCGGCTGGATAACGGGACATAGTTATATCGTTTATGGACCGCTGAGCGCTGGTGCCACCACGCTTCTGTTCGAGGGCATTCCGACCTATCCGGATGCCGGCCGTTTCTGGGATATCGTAGACAAATTCAAGGTCAATGTCCTATATACCGCTCCCACCGCGATCCGCAGCCTGATGGGTTTCGGTCTCGACCCGGTGAAGAACAAGGACCTGAGCTCGCTCAAAGTGCTGGGGACTGTAGGCGAGCCGATCAATGAAGAAGCCTGGCATTGGTATGACGAGCATATCGGAAAAGGCCGCTGTCCCATCGTGGATACCTGGTGGCAAACGGAGAC
>Ga0134126_10005052_pt1 | contig 16477 bp, 11 predicted proteins | sample KB31752_FD_96881 | JGI IMG/M metagenome (GOLD analysis project Ga0134126, IMG submission 96881) | Terrestrial soil microbial communities with excess Nitrogen fertilizer from Kellogg Biological Station, Michigan, USA - KB3-175-2 | ecosystem: Environmental > Terrestrial > Soil > Unclassified ...
CTCCGGCTGCATGTACACGAGCGTGCCGGCCAACAGTCCGGGCGAGGTGAGAGCGGTGTCCGTTTCGGCGTCCACCGGCGCGGGCACGAAGCGGTGCGCGAGCCCGAAATCGAGCAATTTCACGTGCCCGCCGGAGGTGAGCATGATGTTCGAAGGCTTGAGGTCGCGATGCGTGACGCCCTGCTCGTGCGCTTGCGCCAGGGCTTCGGAAACTTCTTGCGCGACGTGGTGAAACTCTTCCCAACTCAACGGACCTTTGCGCATGCGGTCGGCGAGGGTGCACCCCTCGACGTACTCCATGGCGATGAAGGCGGTTGCGTCAGTTTCGCCGGCTTCGTAGATCTTGCAGACGTAGGGGTGATCGATGGCGGCCGCGCACTTGGCTTCGGAGATCAGCCGCTTGCGCGCGATGCGATCGTTGTGGCTCTTGCCCGACAGCAGTTTGAGCGCGACGCGGCGCTCTAGGACCGTGTCCGTGGCGAGATACACGTCGCCCATACCACCGTGGCCGATTTTGCCGACCACTGTGTAACGCCCGAATCGTTCGCCCGAGGCTGGCGACACCCGTCCACCCTCCGTTACTGCATTGGATTTGCAGAGTATACCAGACACGGGCGGGACGGCTGCGAAGGCGTTGCCGTCACCGAACGCCGGCAGGGGCCTGGACGTTGGTGTACTCGAATCGCGACGTCTTGTGGCTCTTGCCGCCGTCGACCACCGAATCGAGTTCCAGCTTGAGCGGCAGACCGCGGGATTTGGAGATCCAGACTTGCGAATCGCTCTTCAGATCCGGAGTTTCGGTGTGTTCGCTGAACACGGTTGCCGCTTCTCCATTGACCGCTTCATCGCGGACGATGCGGCAGCTGGAAGTGATATGAGTGTCGGGGTCCGCCTTGGCATCCTTTTGTATGCGCGCGACTGCGTCGCGTGTCATCGGGCTGGTGCGCCACTTGCCATTGACCAGAACGAAAGTCTTATCGTTCAGGTAAATGATCTCACTGTTGCGCGGTTTGCCGCCGGTATATTCGGCGATATCCGTGGAGTAGACGTGCGCCGGCACCGTAAGGAGTTTTGTCATGGCATCGGCCAGGGGTTTGCATGACGGATCCGCGGCGAGAGCGGAACCTGCTAACAGGGCGGCGGCGGCTGCCATTCGAGCGGCCAAGCCCATAAACGAAGCGTTCATTCTCATAATTTCTCCTTCTCAGCGTTACAGTCTTTTGAGGACGAAGCGTGCAATATCGATGGACTTCGCATCGGCTCCGGGCACGGGTCCGGTGATGATTCGGACCAGGGTTTCGCCTTGGAGAACGTTCAAACCGAGTTTGGGGAGACGAACGGCCTGGTCGCCTAATCCCTTGATCTGCGCGCCAAACTTGGGGCCTTTGACATCCGGCTCGGCAGCGTTGAAGAAGCCGCTGAACAAAGCATTGGATGCATTGAGCGCTATCATCTGCGATTTTCCGTCATCATCACCGACGACTAGCATCAGCAGAGGCATTTCACCTCCGCTGCCGGTCTGATCGGAAGCGGCGGCGATGCTGCTTGCGAGTTGGTCCACCGCGTTGGTTATCTCGGTGCCGCCCACCTTCGAGTCGGGCTGCTGCACGCGCTTGAAAGTATCCGACGCCTGATCCTGCGCGAGTTTCGCGCTGAGCCCGGCGGGTCCATAGTAGGAGCACGCCGACTCGCGATATTCCGTCCGCTCAACCGGCTCACCCAGCATGCTGGCCGCTTCCTCCTTCGACAGAAGATCGCAAGGCTTGTGCGTCTTGTGCCGATTGGTGGTCGCGGTGGCGGGAGGAACGATGGAATTGAGGTCCACTCCATTCTCTTTCGCCTTTTGCACCACGGCTTCTTTCACGCGGTGAGCCATGTACCACAAACCACCGATCGCGGCCGCCCCGGCAACGCCGACGCAAAGGAAGACGACCAGTAGAATCTTCAAACCGGAGCCTCCCCCGGACGCAACCACCTGCGGCGCCGGCTGAGGCGGCGCAACCGGACTGCCGGTCGCCTGCCGCGAGCCGCATCGTGGACAAAACGCGCTGTTTTCAGCGGAGGGAAATCCGCAACTGCCGCAAAACCCGGCCATGATATTTCCTGCCTTTCGAGCGGAGTTTGTACCGCTGTGAGTGATTGCGAAGCCTGGACAGGAAAGGGATCAAAATCGGCGCGAGAGATGGGATGTTTTTTAACGATTGCCGGCAAGAAAGGTCTTCAGCCCGCGCTCCAACTCATCGTGCAGCCCACCCTTCATTTCGGGAGGGAGCAGACGCAGCGCCTCCTGTTCGGCCAGAACGGCATTGGGCGCCTCGCCGGAACGAAAGTAGGCCCATGCGAGGGTATCCAGGATGAACGGATTTTTGCGACTGGTGGAGGCGGTGGCTTTTTGCGCGAGCGAGAGGGCTTTGGCGGGCTGCTGCAAATCGGGCCAATCTACTTTGAGGAGCGCGTCGGCGTATTCATTCCACTCGACGGCGCCGGCTTCCGGCTTTTCGGCGGTCCTGGCGAGCAGTTGCAGCGCGCTGCGCGCTGTATCATGGGCGCCGGCCTTGTCGCTACCGGCCGCCATGTTGTGCGAAACCTCGAGCAGAGTCACTGCCAGCCGCAGGGGCGAACCGAGATCGGAGGGATCGATTTCGATGGCCACTTGCATGGCATCCACGGCGCGGCGGAAAGCATCGGTGCTTCCCGCGGAATCGCCCGCGGCGGCGAGGCTCGATGCCAGGATGGTTTCGGCGGAGGAGGCGAGCCGGCGGTACTCCGCATTATTGGGCGCGAGCGTCTCCAGGCGGCGAAGGGCATCGAGCGCATGAGCGGCCTCTTCCGCAGCGTCCCGCGGTCTTCGGGAAAGGCGCAGCGCGTTGCCATAAGAGGCCTCGGTGGTGGCGGCGATGCGCTGCACCTCCACGTCGTCGGGCGACGTTTTGGCCAATACTGACGAGGTGGAAGTTGCTTCGCGGCACGGCTCGATCGCCCCGGCCGGATCGCCCGATGCCAGTACTCCGGCACAACGGCGCTCGCCGACCTGGCCTACGGCGCGGCGCAGGGAAGCGTTGCCGGGATCGGCACGCAGTAGAGTTTGCGCCAGATCCCACGCGTCCTGGTAGGAGACGAGGGCTTGTTTTACATTGCCGGAGAAGTACAGGCCATCGCCGAGTTTCGACATGCCGAGGGCGAGGTCGCGGCGGTCAGATGAATCCGCTCCGGGGCGGGCCGCAATCTTTTTGCGAAGCTGAAGAGCGTGACGGTAGGCGTCGAGCGCCGCGGCCGCATCCTGCTTGTTGGGCCGGTGCGGATCCACGCGCAATTCTCCCATGCGTTCGTAGGCGGCGGCCAGGTCGCGCTGCACGCTGAGGTCGTTGGCGGAGTCGGCGCTCAACAGTTCCAGTTGCTGCCGGGCTTTGGAGACAATCAGGCGGCGCGCGGTTGTGGAGCCGGCCAAATCCCGTATTCCATCGGAGAGGTCGAATAAGACGGAGGAGGCCAACGAGCGCACTTCGCGATACCGCTCGCGTTCGCGCTGCCGCTCCCGTTCGGCTTCCTGAGAGCGCGTTTCGGCTAGCGACTGCTGTTCGATGGCGATGCGCCGGGCCTGTTCCGCGGCGGCTCTTTCGCGGTCGGCTGTGGCGCGTTCCTGTTCGGCTGTGGAGCGTTCCTGTTCGGCTTGTGCGCGCAGGCGCTCGGCGATGCGCGCCTGCCGCCGGGTGGAGACGATTCCGCCGATCAGCAGAAACAACAGCAGGGTTGCGGCGGCCAACGGCAGCCACTGTCGGCGGCCGAACTTGCGCAGGCGGTAAGAGGCGCTGTCGCCTTTGGCGAGAACCGGCCAGCCACGGCGGTAGCGGCCAACATCGTCGGCCAACTGCTCTACCGAGGGATAGCGCCAGGCCGGCTGCTTCCTGAGCGCGGTGAGAATGATGGCGTCCAGTTCGCCGCGCAGACGTTTCGCGCCGTGTTGCGCCACTGTGCTCGGGGCGGGGGGATCGTCTTCGCAAATGGCACGCATCGCTTCGTGCGGCAGAGTGTCTTTGCGCGCAAAGGGATGCACGCCGGTGGTGATTTCGTAAAGCAGGATTCCGAGCGCGAAGACATCGGCGGAAGTAGTGACCGGCTCGCGGCGAATCTGTTCCGGGCTGGTGTATTGCGGCGTCAGAATGGCGGCGGTGGCGGCCTCCTCCGGCAAGGGGGATTCGGCGTGGATCAACTTGGCGATGCCGAAATCGAGAAGCTTGACTGCGCCCGCGTCCGTGACCAGAATGTTTCCCGGCTTCAGGTCGCGATGAATGGTGAGGCTGCGGTGCGCGTACTGGATTGCGTCGCAGATTTGCAGGAAGAGATCGAGCTTGCCGTCGAGCGACAGATCGTGGGATTTGCAGTACGCCGTGATGGGCTCGCCATCGACGTATTCCATGACGAAGTAGGGCTCGCCATCGGAGGTTGTTCCGCCATCCAGAATGGCTGCGATGTGCGGATGGTTCAGTTGGGCGAGGATTTGGCGCTCCCGTTGAAAGCGCTCGAGGAAGACATCGCCGTTGCGGTCGCGGCGCAGAACCTTGACGGCGACACGCCGCTGAAACGTTCCATCGACGCGCGTGCCCTGATAGACGACGCCCATGCCGCCGCTGCCCAATTCCTTTTCCAGAATGTAGGGGCCGGCTCGCGACCCCGTGCGCGCCGGTTGGGGAGGCGCCGGATCCGCCGCATGCAGCGCAGGTTGATCCAGGAGGCTGTCGGGCTTGTTGTGCGTGGCGAGCATGCGCTGCAGCTCGGCGGCGAAGGCGGGTTCGGTTTCCGATAGCTCGCGCAGTATGGCGATGCGCGCCGGTTGGGGTGAGGCGAGAAGTTGCTCGAAAGTGTTTCGAAGACGGTGGAACTCTTCGGAAGTCATGATGCGAGGACCGCTCGAAGCCGTGCTCGGATTATCATAACAACGGAGGAAAGCTGCCGGTGCACGGCGATGTGGGAGACGCCACAGTCTTGCTGACGCAGTGGCAAAACGGCGATGAAGAAGCGGGCCGTAAGCTGATCGGCGCGGTCTACTCACAGCTACACGAACTGGCCGCCCGCTGTGTTCGCAACGAAAGGGACGAGAGCAGCTTACAACCCACGGCGCTGGTGAATGAGCTGTATCTCACGCTTTTTTCGCGCGAGCCGCTGAGTTGCCAGAATCGTCTCCACTTTTTGCATATAGCGGCGCGGCAGATGCGGCACATCCTGATCGACAATGCGCGGCGGCGCAAGGATCTGAGGCACGGCCGCGAGGTTCAAAAGCTGGAGCTGAACGATTCGCTCGACCATACCGTCGTGCTGGATGCGCGCCTGGAGAATTTGAATGAGGCGTTAGACCGTCTGGAGAAACTCGACGAGCGTCCGGCGAAGGTGGTGGAGCTGCGGTTCTTCGGGGGAATGACGGAACAGGAAATTGCCAGTCTGATGGGAGTGTCTGTCCCAACGGTGAAAAGGGATTGGGAATTTGCGCGTTCCTGGCTGCTGGCGCAGATGGAGCAGTAAGGAAACGCCGCGCGGGGTGGTGAACCGTCGGGTGCGATTGCTGTACGATATCCCGTAAACATGACCTTCCAATCGCGGTTTCGTATAGCGGCCGTGCTCGTACTCGCGGCGGCTCTTTCCGGTTGTTCAAAGCTCCCGGGCGTCGGCGATTCCGAACCGTTTCGGACGCCGAAGTATCCGCCGCATGCCGTCGTGCAGCCCTCGGTGGATCCAGCGACGTTCACTTCCGGTCCGGCGTACGATTGGGAGCATCCGTCGGACTGGCCCAATCACACGTCGTCGTATTCGTGGTGGAACTTTTCGAGTACGCACGCCTTTCCCGAGACCGCGGCCTGGATCACGAGCGCGATGAATGAGTACGTGGCGAAGAACAACTCGGATCCCCAACAGCGGTTTTCCGATTTTCACTTCCGGGGCTGCCTCATCGAGTGGCATGAAGAGCAGGGCTTGGGAACGAACCACGTCAACGAGTACAACTACTCGGTGAATCTGGCGCACGCGAACATGAGCCAGATGTTCGCTTCGGGCACAGACCAGTTTCGAATCGGCTGGTTCGGGAAGGACGATCCGCAATTGAACCGGTCCTGGGAAATCGAAGACGGTAGCTGGAAAAATCTGGGAGAGAGGGTGCAGCCGATGTTTAACAGCCGGGACTTTCCAGTGACGCGGAGGGACATGATCGCTCCTCTCACGATTGCGTTCCTGCATGCCGCGCGGCTGTGCGGGGCCAAGCGGTAGAGCGAACCAGCCCCACCGGTCGATTGCGTATTGTACAAGCTGTATTGACTCTAAAACAATTTTGGCAAACAATAGGAAGCCTGACGAGCTAACCGATGAAGCCTATTTGCGCGCTTTTTCTCGTATCGACCGTTGCTGTCTTGTGCAGCGGGCAGGCGCCGGCGCCCGCCGCGGCAGGAAAGATCATCCGGCTGGACCCGGCATTTGACGCGCTGATTTCCAAGGACGCGAAGGTGGAAAAAGTGGCCACCGGTTTCACCTTTACCGAGGGGCCGTTGTGGCGTCCGCAGGGCGTTGTGTGGTTCAGCGACGTTCCGGGGAACGTGGTTCGCTCGGTAACGCCGTCGGGCGAAGTGAAGGTGATTATCCAGCAGGCGGGCGGCACGGTGAGCGCGCCTCCGGGCGCCTTTATCGGGCCGAACGCGATGATCGCCGATAAAGACGGCGCGGTGCTTCTGTGCCAGCACGGCAACCGGCGGATTGTGCGCGTCGGCAAAGACATGAAGATGACGCCGTACATCGATAGATACGATGGACACCGGCTCAACAGTCCCAACGATCTGATTTACCGTTCGGACGGGGCGCTCTATTTCACCGATCCTCCCTACGGCCTGACGGGGCAGGACTCCGATCCGGCGAAAGAGTTGAAGTTCAATGCGGTGTTCCTGTATCGCGGCGGCAAGTTGACGCCGGTAATCACAGATCTCAACCGGCCGAACGGAATCGCGTTATCGCCCGACGAGAAGACGCTTTACGTTTCCAATTCCGATGAGAAGAAGAGGTCTTGGATGAAGTACGACGTGGCCGCGGACGGGCGGCTGTCCAACGCCCGCATGTTCTACGACCTTGCCAATGCCAAAGAGAAGGGCATTCCAGACGGCATGAAAGTGGATTCGAAGGGCAACGTGTACGCGAGCGGGCCGGAAGGCGTGTGGGTGTTTTCGCCGGACGGCAAGCATTTGGGCACCATACAGCCCGGCGAGACGGCGGCGAACTGCGCGTGGGGCGACGACGGGAAGACGCTCTATATTACAGCGAGCACGAGCGTATATCGAATTCGGGTGAACATACCGGGCGAAAAACCGCTTTATCAGGTTTACCGCAAGTGAGCGGCAGAGGGAGAGAGGAGCAGTCAATGAACAGACGTTCTTACCTGGCAGGGATGATCGCGGCGGTGGCCGGCACGAAAGCAGTTCGAGGGCAGACGGCAGCGGCGAACCCGATTGTCCTTTATTGCGACCTGACGGTGGATGCGGCGCACGAGCCGGAGATGCTGAACAACTTTCACAAGATCTTCAAGCCGGCAGCCGAGAAGTTTCCCGGCTACATCGACGTGAAGCTGTTGAAGTTGCGCAAGGTGTACACGGGCGCGGCGCCGGCGGGCATCAACTATCGTTTTCAACTCACGTATCAGAGCGAAGAGGCGCGGCAGAAGTGGATCAACTCGGCGATCCACAAGAAAGTATGGCCGACTGTTGAGAATACGCTGAGCACGAAAGACTACTCGACTCTGCTCTTCGATTCGAAGTAGCGGAGAATGCGCCGCAAGGCGGGAGGAGCATCAGATGAAACGCCTTTACTTCGCCGCAACGTTTGTGGGGCTGAGCGCGCTGGGTCCGCTCGTTGTTACGGCGCGGGAGCCACTCGCATCGCGCATCGTTCATACGGACCCCGGCAAGTTCCGGAAGAGCCCGGCGGTACACGGCGGCGCCGGTTTCCTGGATTTCACGGCTTTGTTCGACGCTCACGCGGTGGAACCGAATCTCCAGTTTCTGCATCGTGGAGTGCTCGAGCCGAAGAGCGGTATCGGCGCGCATTTTCATAATCAGTGCGAAGAGATGTTCGTGATTCTCGACGGCGAGGCGCAGTTTACGATAGACGGCCGAACCTCCGTGTTGAAGGGACCGGCCGGCGCGCCCTGCCGCCTGGGCCACTCGCACGCCATTTACAACGCGACGGACAAGCCGGTGCAGTGGATGAACATAAATGTTTCGCTTGTAAAGGACACGTACGATGCGTTTAACCTGAACGACCCGCGGGTGGACGTGCCGATCGACCCGATCCCGCAGTTCATCTCGATGCGGCTGGACCGGTCGCTTCTCCGTTCGGTTACTTCTATGAACGGGGGCAAGGGCGCGGTTCAGTACCGCAGGGCGCTGGACCCATCGGTATTTTTCACGGCGTGGTCCTATGTCGACCATGTCGTGCTGCCGCCCGGCAGTTCGATCGGTCCGCACATGCATCACGAAGTTGCGGAGTTTTACTACGTGATGAAGGGGTCGGGGACGGCGACGGTAGGCGGCGGACGCGGGGGCGCGGAGTCCGCGCCGATTCAGGAAGGCGACGCGATACCGATCCAGTTGGGTGAGGTGCACTCTTTCGAGAATACCGGGACCGAACCGTTGGAGTTCATGGTGGTGGGTGTAGCGCGGGATCTGAGCAAGCACGTGGACAGCATCGACATGGGGGCGGGTCGAGGGGGACGGGGCGGACGGGGCGGCCGCGGTAACTAGGCGAATTTAACGGTTAGGACGGGCCGGTGGAGGGTCCTTGGGGATCCTATCCTTACATGTGTATCTCAGCCGCACTCCCCCGCGGCCCGACAGGAAGGATTGCTGCCGGCACGCCTAGCTTAACGGTATGCAACCTGTCTTCCCCACCGGAAACGCTGATTTTTTGCCTTGACTTCAGGTTTTGACGCTGCTAGCATCGGGTGCGTAAAAATCAACTCCGATTGCGTAATATGCAAACGTGCCCGTCATCGGAAGGAGTCAATCCACGTGCTTAACAAACAGCGGATGTTTCTCGGTTGGATGCTATTCGCGGCTGTGAGCTCAATGCCTTTGTTTGCACAAGGCGATCGGGGCGTGATCACGGGCACCTTGTGGGATGCCAGCGGAGCAATTGTACCCGGCGCGGCGATCAGCGTCGTTCAGTCGAACACGAACACGGCTTTCAAGACACTCACCAGCACTTCCGGAAATTACACGGTGCCGAACCTGCCGGTGGGCGCTTACCAGGTGAGGGTGGAAGTGCCCGGCTTCAAGGTTTTCGAAGCGCAAAGGGTGATGGTTAACCCCGGCGGTGAGACGCGCCTGGACATCAAGCTGGAAGTGGGAACCGCGCAGCAGCAGGTGGAGGTGACGGCGACCGCGCAAGTGATTCAGACGGAGAACGCCAGAGTGGCGACGACCGTTTCGAGCACGATGGTGGATTCTCTGCCGATGCAGGTAAACGGCACATCGCGCAGTCCCTTTGACCTGGCAACGGCCGCGGCGGGAGAAGTGAATGCGGCGGGCACGTTCCGGATCGGCGGCGGGAACGATACGGTAGGGGTGACGCTGGATGGCTCATCAGTCACCGGCGATAAGATCGGCAGCGACGCAGGAAGCGGCAGCGCAACGGCGATGAACAGCCCGTCAGTGGAAGCGCTCACCGAGTTTAACGTGGAGGCGAGCGGCTTCAAGGCGGAGACCGGCAACGCATCGGGCGGCACGCTGAGCTTTGTTTCGAAATCGGGGACGAACCAGATTCACGGTAGCGCGTTCGAGTTCCTGCGCAACCAGGACTTCGACGCGAAGGGCTTCTTCAACAGCGTCAAACCAATTTACAAGCAGAACAATTTCGGAGCGACGATCGGCGGCCCGGTATGGATTCCGAAACTGTACAACGGCAAGAACAAGACCTTCTTCTTCGTATCGTATGAGGGCTTCCGCAATCGTGTAGGCGCGGGCAACGGATCGTTTTCGAGCGTGCCTCCGCCGGCATTCTGGACCGGAGACTTATCGGGTTGGGTCAATGGAAGCGGGCAGATGTATCAGATCTACGATCCGAAGACGCAGGCGCTGCAATCCAACGGAACCTACATACGGAGTCCGTTTCCCGGGAATATTATTCCGCAGAATCGATGGGACCCGACGGTAGTGCCGATTGTGAACTACCTGAGCAAGCTGCTGGCGCCGAACCGTCCGGGTATTGTGCCGGGCACATTCGGCTACGTCAATCAGAACTACTTCAACAACACGGGCACGACGATCACTCCGAACAACAGGTGGAGCGCGAAGATCGACCAGAACGTCGGCTCCAAACACCACGTCGACTTTTTGATGAACCGGTACCGCGACACCACGCAATGCGGGCCGGCGGGCTGCCCGGGTCTGCCGACTCCGATTGGCGGCACGAGTCCGGGTTACAACGCAACTCAGGTGTATCGCGGTAACTGGGATTGGACAATCACGCCGACCCTGCTGAACAGGATGTACGGAGGGTTTAACTATTTCCGTGAGGATCACGGGTCTGTGGCGGTGGAAGAAGGGTCCGTGCAGAGTACGGGTCTGACGGGATTACAGCCCGCGGGATACTGGAAGACGCAAGGGATCTGCCTGCCCGGGTTCCCGCTGTGCGCGAATTTCCCAATCATCAGCACGGGCGATTTCAGCGGATGGGGCACGAATGGGCCGAACGGCTCCGACCGTGAAGTCTTCGAACTGCACGACGATATGACGAAGGTGATGGGCCGCCATACCTTCAAGTGGGGCTACTTCCTGGGAGACGCGCATTACGACGGCTATGGCGTACAGAATGGCTCCGGCAGCGTGCAATTCAGTTTCAAGAGCACTTCGGTGCCACAGGCCGGGAGCGAATCGACGGGAGGCGGCAGCGGGTTTGCTTCGTTCCTGCTCGGGCAAGTGAGCGGCTTCAACATGGACTCGCCGCGCTATCTGCTGGTGTCTTACATGACTCACCAGGCGTTTGTGCAGGACGATTGGAAAGTCAGCAACAAGCTCACTCTCAACCTGGGATTCCGCTACTCGATGAACGTGGCGCCGTACGCATCGGACGGCCGGCTGAGCACGCTGGATTTCAACCTTGCGAATCCGGTGGCGGGCGGCATCAAGGGAGCGACGATCTTCGCCGGCAGCGGGCAGGGAAGGACCGGCAGCAACAGCCTGATCCCGAACTGGTACGGCGGCTGGCAGCCTCGCCTCAGCTTCGCTTATTCGGTAAACAGCAAGACGGTGATCCGCGGCGCGGCGACTCGCAGTTTCGGTCCGCTGCTCGGAATCGGGCAGTCGTCGCATCAACTGGGATTTGCGATTCGCACCACGGTGAGCGACCAGAGCGGCGGGCTCTCTCCGGTTTATGTACTGGCCGCGGGTCCGGGCGTGAATCTGACGCTACCTAATATCAATCCGGGAGTCGGCGTGGGCACGAACCCGCCTTCTTACGGACTCACGTCGGCGTCGGCGGACAAACCGGATTCCGAAATTAATTTCTCCCTGAACGTGCAACGGCAGATCAGCTCTTCGATGTCGGTGGAAGTTGGATGGATGGCGACACTCGCCAGCGACATTACGTCGAATTACCTGGCCTACAACCAGGTGCCGTACCGCTCTTTACCGGCATCGCTGAATCCGTTCACGGCTACGGGGCGCGCGGTATTGGGGTCGCTGGTGGGGTCGGCGACGGCTAATGCGGCCGGCGTTGCGCCGCCGTGGACATGCGGCGCAGGCTCATCGCCCGATTGCCTGACCTTTAGCCAGGTGTGGGGGAACGGCGCGTCCGTATCGCAGTCCATGAGACCGTATCCGCAGTACAGCTCAATCAACACGCTGGACGGCGGAGGCGACCGGATCGGCCACTCGACGTATCATGCGCTGCTGCTCAAATTCAACCGGCGGCTGAGCGACGGGCTGACCGTGCAAGCTTCGTACTCATTCTCGAAGCTGCTCACGGACACGGACGGCTCGTTCCAATCGGCCAACTACTACGGCGACATGTACAACCTGCGGCTGCTCAAATCGGTGGCATCTTTCGACCAGACTCACAATTTGAAACTGACTTACGTCTACGAATTGCCGGTGGGACACGGAAAGAGATTTGCCGCCACAGGCATTCCGGCGGCGATTGTGGGCGGCTGGCGAATCTCCGGCATACAGGGCTACGCCAGCGGGCTGCCGATGAATATCGGCACGAATGCTCCGAGCTTCCAGATCGGCGAGTACACGAATCGACCGACGATCTCGACTTACGAGGGGTGGACGATGCCGTATTCCGGTAAGTTCGATCCATTCAAAGACAGCTACCTGCAGCCGCAGACGTTCTTCCCGGCGCAATCCTCTACGGCTTTCGGCAATTCCACGCGATTCAACCCGGACTTCCGTACGTGGCACGGGTTCAACGAGTCGGTGGGCTTGTCGCGGATCTTCAGCATTAAAGAGAGGGGCCGGCTGGAAGTCCGCGGTGAGGCGTTCAACGTTTTCAATCGTACTTCGTTCGGCCCGATCGGCGGAGCCACCACTCTCGGCAATCCGAACTTTGGGAAGTGGCAGGCGCAAGTCAATTCGCCGCGCCAGATGCAATTGGCGGCAAAAATCACCTTCTAGCAAGGTTACAGGCGGCTGCGCGAGCGCTTCGCGTAGCCGCCATTGAGTCACTTGCCTAACGTTCAAATCCAGCTCAGGCGATTGTGCCTGCTGCTGCTGGTCTTCCCGGGATTGGCTCAGCAGGTGGATACTGCCAACGGTCCGAATCTGCCGGGGAGGACGGCTTCGATCTTCGACGAGATTGCGGACTCGCAAGAGCGGGCGGCGTTCAAGCAACTCTGGGAGACGGAGGATCCGCGGCTGGGCAGGCAGCGCGCGGCGGAGTTCGTGGAACGGTACCCGCGTTCGGTGATGCTGCGGGAAGCTTATGAACAGGCGGCGCGCGCATCGGCGGTGCTGGGAGACGATAACGCGGCCATCGAGTGGGGCAAGCGCGCTTTACGGCTGCTGCCGGAAAATCCTTTTCTGCTGACGATGGTTGCGGACCTCGCCGTGCGTCACCGGGAATATCCATTGGCGGAAACGAGCGCGCGGCAAGCGTTGCGGCACCTGGAGCGGGCGCTTCCGCCGGCGGCAATCGCCCCCGCGGAGTGGCCGCAGGTGCGGGACGGGCTGCGGAACCTGGCGAATTTCGCTCTGGGCCGCGCGGCGTCGGAGCAAGGTCGCTATGCGGATGCCGAACCCTGGCTGCTGGGCGCGTTGCGCGCGAAACCCAACGACTATGTCGCGCTGTATGCGCTCGGGGCAGCGCGAAAGGCGCAGAAGGACCCGGATGGGGCGGCGCCTTGTTTCGCGGCCGTGATGAAGGCGGCGAACGGGACGCTTCGGGACGCTGCGCGCCGTGCTTTGCAAGAGGTGTACGCGGCGAAGTCCCGGTCTCAAAGCTTCGATGAATTTGCGGCGTCGCAGCACTGGAGCGTGCCGCCCCGGGAGCGCAGTCAAGGCGGTTCCGTTCCCGGAGAGTATGCGGGCTCGGCGGCGTGCGCGCCGTGTCACGCGGCGGAATTCCGGAACTGGAAGGAAACGGGTATGGCGAAGATGTATCGCCCTTACTCGGCGGGAGATGTGATGGGCAGTTTCTCGGGCGAAGAGACGCTCGGAGGCAACGCACGCACGAGCGCGGAGGGGGGCCAGCGCTTCATCGAGCTGCGCAACGCCGATTCCGGCAAGTGGACGCGCTACCGTGTGGATGGCCTGATCGGATCGAAATGGCAGCAGGCATACGCTTCGAAATTGCCCGACGGCAGGCTGGTGGTGCTGCCGCTTCAGTACAGCGATGTGGAACGCGGATGGGTCAATTACTGGAAGATGGTGGATGGCAGCAGCGCGCGCTCCGATATTGCGCACTTCCAGGGCACGCCGGACGGCTCGTTATACCAGCGCGATTGCGCGCCTTGCCATACCAGCCAGTTGCGTTACGAAGGCGGAAAGGCGTCTCCCGTGACGGCGCAGTTTCGCGAGGGCGGTATCGATTGCGAGATGTGTCATGGACCCTCACGCGCGCACGCCGATGCGATGCGGGGCGGGTCGCGTCCTAAGCGAACGACCTCCGGCGAGGCGTTGCCCGTGGATTTCCGAAAGATTTCGGCTGAGCAGTCGGTTGCCATCTGCGAGCAGTGCCACATGCAATCGGCGGCGCACGAGCCCGAGGCCGGCGGAGCGGTGAACTATTCGCAGAGCGGCGCATCGTTTTCGCGCGACTACGGCGTGCATCTCCTTTCCGATTACAGCCACAAGGTGTTTTACGCGGACGGACGTTTCCGCGCGACCACGTTCATCGGGGAGGCCTTCGAACGATCGCGCTGTTTCCGGGAAGGCGGCGCGACTTGCATGTCGTGCCACAATCCTCATCCGGACGACGCGGCGCGCAATCAGAAATCGCTCAAGTTTGCTGCCGATTCCGATGAGATGTGTCTGCAGTGCCACCAGCAACTGCGCGAGCATCCGGAGCGGCATACGCGGCATAGCGCCGCGAGCGAAGCCAGCCGGTGCGTTTCGTGCCACATGCCGCGGAATATGGACGCACTGATGTTTCGCGCCCGCTCGCACCAGATCAACGAGATTCCGGATGCGGAAATGACGGCGCGGTTCGGCGCGTCCGAGAGTCCCAACGCCTGCCTCGGCTGCCATCGGGATAAAGACGCGCACTGGCTGGCCGCCAGCATGCTAGCATGGCGTCCGGGCCAATAATCGATGACTTCGAAGGTGAAAAGGAGAGCTTCATGAAAAGAGTTGCAGGATTGGCGCTGCTATTGGCGATGTCGCTGTGGGCAGCGGATATCAGCGGGAAGTGGAAAGGCACGGCCGAAGGTCCGAACGGCGCGATCGAGCGGACGTTTACCTTTAAGGTGGACGGCACGAAGCTGACCGGCGAAACCGAGAGCCAGATGATGGGAAAAGCCACGATTACCGACGGGAAGATTGACGGCGACAACATCTCGTTCACCATCAATGCGAATTTTCAGGGGAACGAAATGAAGCTGCAGTACAAAGGCAAGGTGACCGGGGACCAGATCAAGCTGAGCGTCGATTTCGGCGGCGGCGGCCAGACGGTGGAGTATACGCTGAAGCGGATCTGAATTTACCGGCGCTGCTCCGCCCTTAGTTGTTCGAGCATACGGCGCACGGCGGGGTCGGGCCTGAGGCGCAGGGCGGCCTCGTATTCGCGGAGGGCGTCTGCGCGCCGGCCGGGAAGCTGCGCGAGGGCGTTGCCGAGATTGACGTGGGCTTCGACGAGGTCCGGCTGATTGCGCAGGGCAGCTTCGAATTCGGCGATGGCGTCCGGCAAGCGGCCGGGGATGTTAGCGAAGGCCGTGCCGAGGTCGTAGTGGGCTTCCGCGCTATCCGGCTGGATGCGCAGGGCGGCTTGGTATTCGGCAATCGCGTTGGGGAGTCCGCCGGGAGTGGCGGCCAGCGCGTTTGCGAGGCCGATGTGCGCGGTTGCCGATTCAGGGTGAATGCGCAATGCTTCGCGATATTGCGCGATGGCGGCGGGCAAGCCGGACGGCGTGCGTGCCAGGGCGCCGGCGAGATTTTCGTGCGCATCGGCGTGATTGGGATCGATGCTGAGCGCGGCGCGATATTCGGCGATTGCCTCGTTTTCTGCACCAGGAAGACGAAGCAGAGCGTTCGCCAGATTGTAGTGGACCTCCGGGTTGGACGGCTGAATTCGCAGCGCGGCGCGGTATTCGGCGATGGCTTCCGGCAGGCGGCCGGGAATGCCGGTGAGCGCGTTCGCCAGATCGTTGTGCGGCTCGGCACGATCCGGTTGCGTGCGCAAGGCAGCCTGATATTCCGCGATGGCCTCGGGCATGTGGCCGGGAATAGCGGACAGCGCGTTCGCCAGATTATCGTGCACGTCGGCGTAGCCGGGATCGATGCGGAGCGATTCCCGATACTCGGCGATGGCTTCGAGCGCGCGGCCGGGCGTGGCTTCGAGGGCCTTGGCGAGGTCGTAATGCGCCTTTGCGCTGTCAGGGACGACGGCAACGGCGCTGGTCCAGAGGCTGAGTTCGTCCTTCCAATCCAGATTGCGAGCGTAGGTTCGCGCGGCGAGAGCGCAGCAGGCGACCGCCGCCGCGGCCCAGGCGGCGCGTGAGGATAGCGGCGTGCGAAGACCGCGCCTGATCGCTGCGAGGACCACTGCGACAACCAGGCCGCAAAGGCCCACGGCAGGCAGGTAGAGAAAGCGCTCCGCCATGATGCTGCCGATGAGGATGATGAGATTCGATGTGGGCGCCAGCGCAACGAAGAAAAACGCGAGGAAAAAGACCGCGGGTTTCCGCGCTTGCCGGCGCATCGCAAGAACGGCGATCAGCGCCGCCGCGGAGAGGCAAAGGGCCAAGGCGATGAGGGCCGCGGCGTCCTGCCAGCCGGAGGCTTGCCCGAACAAGGGC
>Ga0134126_10005053_pt1 | contig 16475 bp, 15 predicted proteins | sample KB31752_FD_96881 | JGI IMG/M metagenome (GOLD analysis project Ga0134126, IMG submission 96881) | Terrestrial soil microbial communities with excess Nitrogen fertilizer from Kellogg Biological Station, Michigan, USA - KB3-175-2 | ecosystem: Environmental > Terrestrial > Soil > Unclassified ...
CCCCATCCTCCCGACCGGCAAACGGCTCTTCAACGCGCCGGCTTCCATTCCGTCTTTGGCGGCTCGGGCAGGCCCTGCGCCCGAAAGGCGTTTCGAAAGTGCATTTTGGCGACCTTACTGAGGCCGTCCGTTCCGTGCTTCGCGACAAACTCATTGGCGGCTTCGTCCACGGCGCCAGAGGCACCCTTCGGCAATTTGACTCCGAACTGTTTCTCCAGCGCCGCGAGGCGCGTGACGAATTCATCACGGGCAAGAATCGAGGCCGCGGCCACGGCAAGATCCGCTTCCGCCTTGTGCCGTTGGATCAGTTCAATCTCGCGTCCCAACCCCATCAAAGCGTTCGCGACGGTCGCCTTGTTCGCGGCGAACTGGTCGCTGATGGCCCGGACCGGCGGCGGATTCATCCGATGCTTCTGGCCCATCAGATTTTCGATCACGCGCGCGTGGCCCCACGCCAGGATCGCGTTCACGCTCTTCATCCGGCCGTACAGCCGGTTGTAGGCCTCGTTCCCGATTGGCACCACGCTCGTCACGCAACCGGGGGTCTCACGGATCAGTTTCGCCAGATCGGCGATCTTCCGGTCGCTGGAGATGTTTTTGGAGTCGCGAATGCCCGCATCTTTCCATGCCTTCACCACCGCCTCGTTCACATAGGCGCCGGCGATGCACAGCGGCCCGAAAAAATCTCCCTTGCCACTTTCGTCCACGCCCAGCCGCGGCAGCAGCAGCTCCGGGTTCAGCACGGTCTCGTAACCGAGCCGCGCCTGTTTCAATATTCCCGGTTCGAGCACGAACTCGACGAAGTCCTGCGTCCCCTTCCCCTGCACCACCAATTTGCCGCTCTCGTAAAAAACCACGTTGAGTTTCTCCTTGTCCGCGGCGAACCGCGCGTAGGGCACTTCGCGAAATTCGTAGCCGTGCTCGCGCAGATAGCGCTCCAGCGCCCCGGCCTCCAGGCCGGCCAGCACACAGGTATATGAGGTCAATGGCTTCACAAACGTTGAGTTATCCTAGGCGGTTGTCGTAGGCTGCGCAACCGTGCAACGCAAACGAAGGTTGAAGGAAAAGCGGCCGGGAGGGAATTCCGGACGCCATACGCCGGCTGCACTGGTTGGGCCGCTGCTCGCCTGGTTCGCGGCCAATGCCCGCGATCTGCCGTGGCGCCGCACGCGCGACCCTTACGCCATCTGGATTTCTGAAATCATGCTCCAGCAAACTCAGGTCAAGACGGTCATCCCCTACTGGGAACGCTGGATGCGCGAACTGCCGACGGCGCAATCGCTGGCCCGCGCCCGACCGGGGAAAGTGCTGAAGCTCTGGGAAGGTCTCGGTTACTATACTCGCGCCCGTAATTTGCAGACGGCCGCGCAACTGATTATGGACAAGCATGACGGCTGTTTCCCCGAAAAGTTCGATGCCGTGCTCGCGCTCCCGGGCATTGGCCGTTACACCGCCGGCGCGATTTGCAGCATCGCCTTTAACCAGCCGACACCGATCCTCGACGGCAACGTCATTCGCGTGCTCACCCGCCTGTTTGGCATCGGCGAGAATCCGCGCGAAACAAAGACCAATGCGCGGCTGTGGAGTCTGGCGGCTTCTCTGGTCCAGTCAGCGGCGCGGGTGAAACGCCGCGGACAGAATTGTTCGCATCTCAATCAAGCACTGATGGAACTCGGCGCGACGGTTTGCACGCCGCGCCAGCCGAAGTGTCACCTTTGCCCCGTTCGAAAAAGCTGCGCCGCCTTTCGCGAGGACCGGACCGGGCAACTGCCCAACCTCGGGCGGCGCGCGATTGCGACCGAACGCCGTTTCGCCGCGTTCGTTGTTGAGAGAAGCGGGCGGTTTCTCGTTCAACAGCGCCCGGCCGGCGTGGTCAACGCGCATCTGTGGGAATTTCCAAATCTCGAAACCAACACACGCCCGACAGCCGGCCCGCAGCTGGCAAAAACCCTGTTCAACGAGCGCCCTGAAGCAGTCAAACCGTTGCGGCAAATTCGCCATACCATCACGCGCTACCGGATCACGATGGATGTCTTTCGGGTCGAGTTTGCCAACGGCGCGCCCGATGCGATCCCAAACGCGCGCTGGTGTTCGCCGGCTCAGTTGCACAAGCTGGCCTTTCCGAGCGCGCATCGAAACATCCTGGGAATGCTCGCGAGACAATGAGCCGGGAGGTTCACCGCGCTTCCAACTTCAAGCGCCGACAGCCGTCTGCTTTTCGTTCCGCGCGGGTATTTCTCCTTTCCAAAACTGCTGAAAGCTATTGAAGCGTCGCGCGGTAAAATTTCCGCGCGCCGGGCGGCTGAGGGTCGAAATAACTCCAAACATTGGTTGCCAGCCAGTTAGTCGCCAGCGGCTGCCAGGTCTGAAAATCGATCGAGCCCTGCAACACGATGCGCTGGCCCGGAACGCCTGCGACATCAATCCGGGGCTGAACGCCTGCGCCACCCGATATCGCCAGGCTCGGAGGATCGAGACTCGAAAACACCGTGAGAATCTCCGGTGCGTAAAGATAGCGCGTGTGGCTGCCATCAGTGATGCTTGCGTAAATCGCGTGGAGGCCAGGAGTGGCATTTGTAGCGTTAAAAGGGATGGTAACTGTGCCGCGGCCGACCTGGTCTGTCCCTTGCACCGCGGCCTGCTGCACAATCATTTCATTGCCGTTGTAAGGATTAAAATCGTCGTCGAGATAAAAGCTCACGAGAGCGTTGGTTGTTGCCGGACGCACCCATTGGTAATAGAGCGTGGTAGTGGTGCTCTGGCCGAATGCGACGATGTTCGTTCCGGTGAGATTAAATTTGATGACGTTCGGCCAGTTCCCGTTGTTGGCAGGCAGGGAAGTGCGGTTATCCACCGTGCCCGCGCCCAAATCCCACCTTTGATTGTAGCCATCCCGGATCATCCCGAATCCCTGGCCAACCGGTTGGTCCGTGCTCAAGCGATCGCCCCCACCGATAAGACTGTAATAAAAGCCGGCGACAACACCGCGGCTTTCATACGCAGTCCACCACGTTTGCCGCTCGGTGTCGGTGATGGAAGCTCCACTGTCGCTGGCCGGGGTGTCCCAATCAATTGTTCCGTGATACCAGAGATGCACGTTGGAATGGCGTGGGGAAACGGGCACCGAGTTATTGTTGTAACCTCCGGAAACTTCTTGATCGTCCAGGTGACGGTTATACGCGCCCGAGACGGACTCACCGTTAAAGTCGGCGATACCGCCCGAAAAATCCTGCCAGTAGTTGTCGCGAAACAGAACATTTTCGTAAGTAAGACTGGCGGAAGCATCGGTCGGGAAAAATCCAAACTCGGAGTTGCCGTCATTGTTCAACGGGTGCGGATCGAGCGTCGTCAAGTGGTCAACCCAGACGCCGTTGGTGCCCAACTGGCGGCTGAGTTCGTTCATCAGCGAACCGCCGCGGCTGTGACCGACCAAATGGATCGGGAATTCCGCCAGCGCATGACCGTTCAGATCGGCAATCGCGTTCGTTTGTGAAACGACAAGGCTTGCAATCCACGCAACATTTGAAGTGCTGGTGTCATCATTAAATGGGTTGAAGACGTCGGAAGGATCACCCGACATCTGGCTCCAATCGAGTTTGACGATGATTTCACCCGAGTCGTTGGTCAATGGCGATCCACCTTCACGTTCCCATTGGTACTGGTAAGTGCTGCCGTCCGTCGTGAGCGTGACTTTGTAAACGGTGAAATTAGTTCCGGGAAAGCGGTAGTAATTTGGAATCGCGTTCGCCATTGCGGTAACCCAACTGTTCGCGTCGCTGTAAAAACCATGGGTAATGATGGTCACCCCGGCGGCCGAGATCTGTGACGTGGAAAATAATGCCGTGCAAACCGCGGCGAACAAACCGCTCATCGTCAGAGTCGGGGCCAGGTTTGGCTTCGGCATGGGAAGTTGCATTGATTTCTTTTTCCGGCCTGAACGACGCGCCGAGTAACGCTTGAACGCGCAAAAAAGCAAAGCGTATTCGGACACGTTCAACCTTTCCTGCGCCAGTTGCGCAGTCGAGTGGTGGCCTTTCCCTGGTCACGGCAAATTGGGGCCGCCCGCTTCCTTGACAGTCTCGCGACCTTCAACAAAACTCTCCCGCCTTATGGCCGAACCCCGGAGTAACGAGTTGATGGAAAAGATCGTGTCGCTGTGCAAACGGCGCGGTTTCATTTTCCAATCGTCGGAAATTTACGGCGGCATCAACGGCTTTTGGGACTACGGCCCGCTCGGCGCAGAACTCAAGCGCAACGTGAAGGAAATCTGGTGGCGCACAATGGTTCATAACCGCGATGACATCGTCGGCCTCGAAGCCACCATCATCATGTCCCCGGAAATTTGGAAAGCGTCAGGGCATGTGGATACGTTCAGCGATCCAATGTGTGATTGCCTGCTGACGAAGAAACGGTTCCGCGCTGATCAGGTCGAACCGCAGAGCGGCGTTGCTTACTATTTCGCCTGTGCTGTCCAAGATGAACACCGCACCGAAGCTCTCCACAACGCTGCTGTGAATCTAGATGCTCACAAAGCATTACTTGAAAAAATGCCTCCAGAAACAAGAAAACGATACGAATTCCTACTGACGGAGTATTGGGACCAAATTGCCAACGCCGGGTTTGACCCGAACAGGCTACCCAAGATTGATACACGGCACTTTTCGGTCCTAGTTAAACCCGGTCCTCATGAGGAGGCCTCGGCTAGGAAAACTGCGATGCAGTTTTACAAGCGTGACGGTTTGGAGAAACCTCTGCCCATTCTAGAAAAGAAGGAAGCAATCGAGAATACGACGGGCTTTAATCCAGAGAACGGTGCTGAACTTACACCACCCCGCCCCTTCAACCTGATGTTCAAAACCTACGTCGGGCCGGTGGCTGACGAGGAGAACGTCGCCTATCTCCGCCCCGAAACCGCGCAGGCCATTTTCGCGCAGTTCAAGAACGTGCTCGAAACCTCGCGACAGAAAGTGCCGTTCGGCATCGCGCAAATGGGCAAGGCCTTTCGCAACGAGGTCACGCCGCGCAATTTCACTTTTCGCTCGCGCGAGTTCGAGCAGATGGAGCTGGAATTCTTCATCAAGCCGGATGAAGTGATCGAAGCGATCAAGTGTTCAGTTTCAAGTGTTCAGTCGGAATCTTCGGAACTCAAAACTGAAAACTTGAAACTTGAAACATCGTCCGCCTGGGGTTGGGAAGCATGGCACAAATACTGGGTCGAGGAGCGCATCAAATTCTATGAGGGCATCGGCCTGCCGCGCGCGACGCTGGAAGAATACTGGCAGAAGCCGGAGGAACTCGCGCATTACGCACGGGCCACTGTCGATCTTCTGTTCAAATTTCCCTTCGGCGCGCAGGAACTGGAAGGTATCGCCGCGCGCAGCGATTTTGACCTGTCGCAGCACGAGCGTTTCTCAGGCAAACCGATGGGTGTGTTCGATGACGAGCTGCGCGCCGCGTGGGGCAAGTTGCCGAAAGAGAAGCAGGACGATCTCCGGCGCAGGTATTATGAGCACCGGAAGAAGTATCTGACGAAAACCGCCAGACCGGACGATACGCCGGAGCAGATTGAGAAGGATGCGAAGGAAGATGCCGACGGTCTGGCGAAGGGTAATTACATTCCGCACGTGATTGAACCGAGCGCCGGGGTGGATCGTCTGATCCTCGCCTTGATCTGCCACGCCTACAGCGAGGACCAGGCGCCGGATGACAAGGGCAAGCCGGAGACGCGTGTCGTGATGCGCTTTCATCCGCGTGTCGCGCCGATCAAGGTCGCGGTTTTTCCGCTGCTCAAGAACAAACCTGACCTGGTCGCCAAGGCAAAGGAAGTGCGCGACCTGTTGCGGCCCCACATGACCGTGTTTTACGACGACACCGGGGCGATTGGCCGGCGTTACCGCCGGCAGGACGAGGCCGGCACGCCCTTCGGCGTCACGATTGATTTCGACACGCTGGGCGAGAAGGGCGCGGAGTTGAAAGATACGGTCACATTGCGTGACCGCGACACGATGAAGCAGGAGCGGGTGAAGATTGGAGATTTGCTTCCCTTGTTGCTGGACCGGGTTCGTTGAGGCAGATTGACCGGCAGAGCATGAGCAATCCCGCGCGCATTTCCTACCTCATCATGGCGGTTCTGCTCGTGCTGGTCGGATTGCTGCACCTTGCGACGCTGGCGTTGACGACACTCTTCGGTTACTTCGCGCTGCGCCAGTTCAGCTTCGGCCGCAGCAAGGCCCTAGGCGTCACGATTTACATCATCGCGGTGATGGCCATCGGTTACGGACTCTTCCATTTCTCGCGCAAGGCCTACATCGCACTGCCCGAGATCGCCAAAACGACGATCCCGGCGGTGGTGGAATACGCGGAGAAAAAGGGGGTGGAACTTCCGTTCACCGATTACGCGACCCTGAAGACGCTCGCCTTGAGCGAAGTGAAAGACAAGGTTGCCAACGTCGGCAGGTATGCCCGGACGGCCGCGTTTCAACTGGCCATGCTCCTCGTCGGCCTCGTCGTCGCGGTCGGCCTCTTTACGAATGCCGGCTGGCAGTTGGAGGGCGACCCGCACGCGGTCAAAGACAGCCTTTACGCGCTCGTCAGCCGGGAAATCGCCATCCGGTTCCGCACCTTCTTCCGCAGCTTCTCGACGGTCATCGGCGCGCAGATCGTCATCTCGCTCATCAACACGGCGTTGACCACGGTCTTTCTCCTTTGGAACGGCTACCCTTACGCGATGGTGATCATCGTCCTGACATTTCTGTGCGGCCTGTTGCCGATCATCGGAAATCTGATCAGCAACACACTGATCGTCGGCGTCGCCTTCACGATCCCGGAAATCGGACCCCGCATGGCGCTGTTCGCGCTCCTTTTTCTCATCGCCATCCACAAGCTCGAATACTTCCTGAACAGCAAGATCATCGGCGACCGCATCAAAAATCCGATGTGGCTGACCTTGCTGGGGCTGGTGCTCGGCGAAAAGTTGATGGGCATTCCCGGCATGATCCTCGCGCCTGTCGTCCTCCATTATATCAAGGTCGAAGCCTCAAAGAACAAGGTCGCCGACCCCGCACGCGATGCACCCGAACCCGCCAACGCCGCCTGACGACACCCCGCGCGCGGCGGAACAGACGATGACTGCAGCGCCGGCAGGAAATGCGGCACGCCAGAAACACGCCCCCACGCTTTATGGAATCATCGTGACGAAACTTTTGAAGGGGCTGCTTTTCGTCGCGCTCGCCGTCGGTGCCTACACGTTGTCGGACAACGACCTTCCGGCTGAATACCGCCATCTGCTGCATGGCCTGCGCGTCAATCCGGAGCGAAAATTCTTCGCCGATCTTGCGGTTCAGATCGGCAAGTTGACCGAGGCGAACGTCTTGTGGGCCGCCGCCGGCACGCTGCTTTACAGTTTGTTCTCGCTTGTCGAAGGCATCGGTCTTTTGTTCCGTGTGCCCTGGGCTTGCTGGATGACCATTGGTGAATCGGCCTTCTTCATACCCATCGAGGTGTATGAACTGGTGCATCGCACAAGCCGCGAACGGGTTCCCTGGGTAGTTCTGGGGATCCTCGTGATCAACGTGATCATCGTCTGGTATCTGCTGCAAAACCGGCATCGCCTCTTCCGGCACCACCAACATCCGCGCGACGGGACGGAATGAGATTTGGAATGCCAAACCGAGATGCCGCTGGCATCCTTGCCGAGTGACCGCGACGGAAGCCATCGAACTGCTCGAAAAGTTTCGCGCCGGAAAAATCGGCCGCGACAGGGTGCTGCGCGCCTTTCAGGCTGCTCCGCTCGCCGACCTCGGCTTTGCGCAGGTGGACACACACCGCGCGCTGCGCAAGGGTTTTCCGGAAGTGATTTTTGGCGCGGGCAAGACGCCGCAGCAGGTGGTGAAGATAGCGGCCAAAATCTTCGAGCACGAACAGCGGGTTCTTGTCACACGCATCAATGACGATCATGTCCGCGCATTGCGGAAAAAATTCAGGCACGCGGTTCATCACGAGACCGCGCGCTGCGTCACGATCGAGAGAAGGCGCCCGCCCAGGCGGTCCGGCAGCATCGCGGTGCTGTGCGCCGGTACGAGCGATTTGCCGGTTGCCGAGGAAGCAGCGGTCACTGCCGAGATCATGGGAAATCGCGTTGAACGGATTTATGACGTGGGCGTGGCGGGTTTGCACCGGTTGCTGCGGCGGTTGGAACTGATCCAAAGCGCGAACGCGGTCGTCGTCGTCGCGGGAATGGAAGGCGCGCTGCCAAGCGTGGTGGCTGGACTGGTTTCGAAGCCCGTGATTGCCGTGCCGACGAGTGTTGGTTACGGCGCCAGTTTCGGCGGACTTGCGGCGCTGCTCGGCATGTTGAACAGTTGCGGCAGCGGCGTGACGGTGGTGAACATCGACAACGGCTTCGGCGCAGGCTACGCCGCCAGCCAGATCAATGCGCTTTGCGCGGGCACGAAATGAAAACTGCGACCACGGTGATCCGTGGCCGGCGCTGCAGGAATGAAAACGCTTTACCTCGACATTTTCAGCGGCATCAGCGGCGATATGTTTGTCGGCGCGATGATCGATCTCGGCGTTGACCCGCGGGCGCTCGAGCGCGAACTCGCAAAGCTCAGACTCGACGGCTGGCACCTGCACGTCGACCACGGCCAGAAGATGGGCATCGCCGGCACGAAGTTCGACGTGCACGTTGCGGGCGAACATTCCCACGAACACACCCACGCCGACGGGACAACGCACTCACATGCCCGGGGACACGAACACGACCCCGATCACGGTCCACACGGCGGGCCGCTGGTGAAAACGTCGTTCGGGAAGGCGGAACTCAGTGTGTTCGAAACCAATGTCCCGCCGCGTTTCCGGCTCTATTTTTTCGATTCCACCGGCAAACCTCTCGCGCCGGTCGCAGCGAAGAACGTTACCGTCGAAACGATCCGTCCGAAAAAAAGGCGCCAACTGTTCCAGTTCAAACGGCAGGGCGCCTGGCTTGAAGCGACCGAGGAACTGCCCGAACCTCACGAATTCACCGCGGTGCTGCGATTGAAGCTGGGCAGTGGCACGGAGAAGTGTGAAACGGAGTTCATCGAAGCCCACCATCATCACACACACAATGCCGGACACGAAGAGGCCCATGCCCACGGACGCAACTTTGCGCAGATCAAGGAACTGATTCAACACGCCGGGCTTTCCGCCTGGGTGAAGCAGAAGTCCATCGCCGTGTTTCATCGCATCGCTGTTGCGGAGGGAAAAATTCATGGTCTGCCCCCGGAGCAGGTTCATTTCCACGAAGTCGGCGCGGTGGATTCCATCGTGGACATTGTCGGCGCGTGCATCGCCCTGGAACAACTCGGCAAACCGCGCGTGTCCGCAGCACCGGTCGTCGAAGGCTCCGGGTTCATCAACTGTGCGCACGGCCGTTTTCCCCTGCCCGCTCCTGCGACCCTGGAGATTCTCGGCGCGCGCGGCGTCGGTGTGACACAATGCGACGAGGCGCACGAACTGGTCACGCCCACCGGAGCGGCTTTGTTGGCCGAGTTCGCAGAAAATTTCGCACCCATGCAGGGGCTGGTGGCGACGAAGATCGGTTATGGTCTCGGCACACGCGACAATCAGACTCGACCCAATGTGTTGCGCGCCGTTTTGGGTGAAACGACGTCCGCGAGTTCCAAGGTGACAAACGACTGGGACACCAACACCGTCGCTGTCATCGAAACCAACCTGGACGACATCAACGCCGAGATTCTCGGCCACTTTGTTGAAAAAGCTTTTGCCGAGGGCGCGCTCGACGTGTTCCACACGCCGGTCCAGATGAAAAAAAACCGGCCCGGCGTCCTGCTCACCGTCCTCTGCGCCCCTGCCGATGCCGACCGGTTTTCCGAACTCATGCTGCGTGAGACGAGCGCCTTTGGCGTTCGCCGTCATGCCGCTGAGCGACGCAAATTGAAACGTGAATTCGTGGAGGTGAAAACGGAATTTGGCGAGGTCATCGTCAAGGTCGGCAAGTTGAACGGAAAGGTCGTGCAGACTTCGCCGGAGTATGAATCCTGCAGAAAGCTGGCCAAACAAGCGGGTGTGCCGCTGAAGCAGGTTTACGAAGCGGCAACAAAAACTGCGAAGAACTGATGCTCTATGATCGACCCCGACCTGTTGAAAATCATGTGCTGTCCGGAGACGCATCAGCCGATTGCGCTCGCCGAACCGTCGGTGATTGAAAGGCTGAACCAGCAAATCGCCGCCGGTCAGTTGAAAAATCGCGCCGGCGAGACCGTGAAAGAGAAAATTGATGGCGGGCTGGTGCGCGAGGACAAAAAGTTTCTTTATCCGGTTCGCGGGAACATTCCCGTCATGCTGATCGATGAGGCGATCCCGCTGGCCGCGTAAGGGCCAGCCCGCCGGCCACCCTCGTTATCCTGCCTTCTCCGCCAGCCGCTTTCGCAGACCGTCAAGCTGCTGCTTCAGCGCGGTCGGCAGTTTGTCGCCAAATTTTCCGTAGTAAGCGGCGATGTCGTCAGCTTCCTTTTTCCAGCCGGCCATATCCACGGAGAGAAGCTGTTTTAAATCCTCGGCGGGGATATTGAGTCCGGAGAGATCGAGCGAGTCCGGCGTGGGCAGGTTGCCGATGGGCGTTTGCTGCGCTTTCGCCACCCCTTCGACGCGTTCGCAAATCCACTTCAGAACGCGGCTGTTGTCGCCATAACCGGGCCAGAGCCACTTGCCGCCTGTGTCCTTGCGGAACCAGTTCACGAAATACACTTTCGGCAGTTTGCTGCGGTCGGTGCGCCCCGCGAACGAGAGCCAGTGCGCAAAGTAATCGGCCATTTCGTAGCCGCAGAACGGCAGCATGGCGAACGGGTCGCGGCGCAGCACACCGGCCTGACCCAGCGCGGCCGCCGTCGTTTCCGAACCGCAAGCCGACCCCAAGAACACCCCGTGCTCCCAATCGAACGCCTCGTTGACAAGCGGAATGGTGCCGGGCCGGCGGCCGCCGAACAGAATCGCCGACAACGGCACACCTTCGGGATTCTGCCAGTCCGGATCAATGACCGGGCACTGCGATGCCGGCGCAGTGAACCGTGAGTTCGGATGCGCCGCTTTACGCCCGCTTTCCGGCGTCCACTCCCCGCCTTCCCAGTCAATTGCTTTGGCCGGCGCCGGAATGCCCGAGTCCTCCCACCACACATCACCGTCGGGCGTGAGCGCGACGTTGGTGAAAATGCTGTTCCTGGCAAACGTGTCCACTGCGTTAGGATTCGTTTTCCGTGACGTGCCAGGCGCCACGCCGAAGAATCCGGTCTCGGGATTCATTGCATAGAGCCGGCCATCCTTGCCGACGCGAATCCAAGCGATGTCATCGCCGATGCAGGTCGCCTTCCAGCCCGGCAGCGACGGAAGCATCATTGCGAGATTGGTCTTGCCGCAAGCGCTGGGGAATGCGGCGGCGAGGTAATGCTTTTTCCCCTGCGGCGACGCAAGGCGGAGAATGAGCATGTGTTCCGCCATCCAACCTTCCCGTTTCGCGACGACGGACGCGATGCGCAGCGCGAGACATTTTTTGCCGAGCAAGGCGTTTCCACCATACCCGGAACCGTAGGACCAGATCGAGGGATCGTCGGAAAATGAACGATGTATTTCTTCTTGGGATCGGGTTCGCACGGCCAGGCGACATCCTTCTGGCCCGCTTGGAGCGGTGCGCCGATGGAATGCAGACAAGGGATGAACCTTCCCTCGACGCCAAGCTTGTCGAACACCGCCTGCCCCATGCGTGTCATGATGCGCATGTTGACGACAACGTAGGGCGAGTCGGAAATCTCGACGCCAATTTTGCAGATGGGCGAGTCCAGGGAGCCCATCGCAAAAGGAATCACATACATGGTGCGGCCCTTCATCGAACCGCGGAACAGGCCGAGCAGCGTCGTCTTCATCCCCGCCGGATCGGCCCAGTTATTGGTGGAACCGGCCTCGTCTTTCGTCTTCGCGCAAATGAAGGTACGGTCTTCGACCCGCGCGACGTCGCTCGGATGCGAGCGGGCGAGATGGCAGCCCGGGCGCAACTTTTCGTTCAACTTTGTCAGCGTGCCAGCCTGGACCATGAGATCACAGAGCGTTTGATTCTCCTGTTCGGAGCCGTCGCACCAAAAGATGCGATCCGGCTGGCACAACCCGGCGATTTCCTTCACCCAGGCGATGACAGATTTATTCGTGGTGTTGCAGGATCCGAGGTTCGATTTCGACATAAGTCAGTTTAGAATTTCACGTTGTTGAGGCCGTAAAGGCAACAATGGAGCAAAAAACCTAGCAGGCGAGTTGCGAGGGTCAAGCAGCTTGTAAAAAATACGTGCTTCGCTGGACGGCCGGCAAACAGAACCGTTGCTGCTTGCACCGCTGAATCACGGCGAACCCAACCGCTGATTTCCACAGACAAGCCGTGGAATGAGGAAAGTGGGATGAGTGGCCGAATTCCATCAACCCTTACGATCGACAGACACGATGCAGGCAAACAGACGAAGAGGCTATCATTCCGCCACGCTGACCGTATCGAGATCAACAATCCGTTTCCGCAACTTTCTGAGCGCGATCTCCTCGATCTGACGAATCCGCTCGCGGGTTACGCCGAATTGTTCGCCGATTTCTTCGAGTGTCTTCCGGTCATCACCATCCAGCCCGAACCGCTGGCGGAGAATCGCCTGCTCGCGCGAATCGAGGGTTTCAACCATTTCGTGAACCAGCGCGCTGTTGGCCTTTTCCTCAAGCTGCTCGTAGGGTGTGTCCGCGTTTTCGTCCTTGACCACATCAGCGACGCGGTTCGTGTCATCGTCGCCAATCGGCGCCTCAAGCGAGGTGGGGCGAATCGCGGCGCGGCGCAACTGTTTCACGCGCGCGACCGGGTAATCGAGTTCCGCAGCCAGTTCCTCGTCGGTCGGTTCACGGCCGAACACCTCCTCCAATTTCGCGACGGCGCGGCGGAGGTGAAAAAGTTTGTCCACGATGTGAACGGGCAGCCGGATGGTCTTGGACTGATTCGCGAGCGCGCGTTTGATCGCCTGTTTGATCCACCAGGCGGCGTAGGTCGAAAGCTTCGCTCCCTTGTTGGGATCAAACCGTTCGACGCCTTTCATCAACCCGATGTTTCCCTCATTGATGAGATCGAGCAATGGCAGCCCGAAACTTTCATAGTCACGGGCGATCTTCACGACGAGGCGAAGGTTCGCCTTGATCATCTGCTCGCGGGCTTTCCGATCCCCCCGCTTGATGCGCCGGGCGAGTTCGATCTCCTCTTGTGGCGTCAGAAGCGGCGTCTGGCCAATCTCGCGCAGATAGAGGTGAAAAGCGGTGTCGCCATCATAGGATCCGCGCGCGGACTCCACCGGCGCCGGTTCTGTCGTGATGGTCGCACGACTGGCTGGCAGTCCGACCGTCTTAGCCCGAGCCGGTTTGATAAAGCGCTTCCGTCCCCGCCGGACCAAAGGCGCCGGATTGCTTGTACGATTGGCACGCATAACGTTTTGTATTTCGCTTTTTACCGAGTATTGCCCGAGCCAGCGCAACTGTTCATCTGCCTCTCGTTATATTGACAAACCAGGCGAGGTTTTCGTTTCGCAACAAGATGCGCGCCCAACGCCCTCGCGCTGCCGATGGCCGCCGCACACGAGAGTTGGGGGGCAACTCCGACCACCTCTTTCTGACTGAGACAGTTGTTTTCATCATGCTCATCCGACACATTGGCATCGCAGTCATGTTGCCGGCGTGACAATCTTCTCGCTGCGTTGGCGAATTTCCCTCTGCCGTCGAAACCGGAAACAAGCCTCCACAGCCTTCTCAGAGAATAACTCGGGCAAGAGGAGCAGTGGATAAGGAGTCGCCCACGCCAACGATGCCGCCTCCTCCGCAGCCTGCCGCAGACAAGACATGACATTCTCATTTGAGGCGGCAATCGATTTTTCCCGTAACAGCCGCCCCTTGAGAGCCTCCTCCGCAGCGGCGCTTGCGGACGGGCGGGGTGCCAGGAATTCGCCCAAAGCAAGTCCGGCCTCCAACTTGGGTTGCTGAACAAACATTCGCGACGTCAAATCTTTCATACGGAAGGTTGGACCATGATAAGTGAACATTTACTCACTTTTTTACCAAAAAATATTTAGCCCCCGCCCACTCCGAAGAAAATGGACAGCGCTTTGGGGTTGTAGTGCCTGTTAATCGCGGCGTCTGTAAGTCCAAACCCACGCAACGCAAACCAGATGACCTGATGCAGCAGTTCTTCCCGGCTCACTCTGTAATCAATGACCGGCTTCTTCGGCAGATGATTGATGGCAACCATCGCTGCCAGATGGTGTGCAAATCGGACTCGATTTTCACGGCTCAGAGGACATTTCACCACGTCACCCGCTTTTTCGGCCGCAGCCAGGCAGGATTGAACCTTGTTAAAACAACAGGAGAACCTGTTTTCGTATAAAACCCTCGTAAATTCTCCATCTTCGAGGCAGCTGTTCAAAATCATTCGATGTTTGCTCTCCCACGAGATTGTGTCACCCGGCTTCCCCATGACGATCGTGCGAAGCAGGTAGTAAACAATATGCACCAGCGTGGAAGTGGATGGCTCCAATCCGGCCAGTTTCTCAAGGCCATGGTCCTTGTCCTTGCACCCGGTGTTTTGGATCTCGGCGTAGAGTGATTCCTTGCTTGGAAAATGTTTGTAGATGAGCGCCTCCGAGACACCGGCCGCCTCGGCCAGCTCACGAGTCGTCGCGTTGGCGAACCCTTTCCGCGCAAACAACGGCAGTGCCGCTTTGACAATGGCTTCCCGGCGTTCTTCGGCGCTAAGTCGTTGCTCAATCACGACCGTAAGTTAGTGGTCGCTCACCAAATGTCAAGTGACGACAAGACGACCGGCCACGCCAGGCCCGTGAAAGCGATTCGGTGATGCCCGCGGAGCACCCGCCGACCAAACCCATCCGATTACAAAGTGTTCCCCTTTTGGATCGCGTTTCGTCGACGGCGGAATGCAAAGCCCATTGCGCACAAGCCGAACAAGAAGAATGTCGTCACGGTCGGTTCGGGAGCGGGTTGAAGGGAAAACTGAAGGTCATCCAGGCCATTCACTACGCTGCCGGGCATGTCCAGCGTGGTAAACTTCAGTGTCACTGGCTGGCCAGCGAATTGGATGATGTCACCGGTCACCACTGCCGACCGCGTATCCGGATTCCCGGTGTCCGCCTGATACTCGTAGATCAGTGGAATTGTCACGCCGTTCACTTGTAATTCGAACGGGCTGCCAAAATTGATGAACCGGATTGATTGAACGTTCGCCGCGATTTCGCCCGATTGAACCAGCGAAAACGGCTGGTATTGGAACAGGAGATTGTAACCCGGGTAGAGGCCCAGCGAGTAGGCACCCGATACCGGCGCGGGAAAACCTTGTGAGTTGGCGTCGTAGAGACTCGCGACACCAAGGCTGACTGGATTCAGATTATAGCCAATCGACGACACCTGATTTGTGCCTTGAAACAACTGCCAGCCTGGCAACAAGTCTGCCGCCGAACCGTAGCCGACCCCCTGGTCCGGCGGCAGCGGGACTGTGATATTGGTTTGCGCCGCATCAAAGTCCATGTTCTGAAACTGCGCGGCGGAAGCGGAGCTTGAGGCAATTCCCAGAACGAAAAACATCGTCAACTTCGCTCTCATTGTATTGGTTGCATCGCTTCGAGATTAGCCGTCACGCTGCGCCTGACCACTGGGGTGAACACCCGCTTCTTCAGTGGAACCAAACCTCATGATCGCGCTCCATCACCCGACGATATTTGATAATCCGCCTCGTTCCGCGGCTTGCCACTACGCGTGTAACAAACCGTTTGCGCCGAGGCGAAGCCGGCCCGCACGAATCCGTAGGTCCGTCCGATATCAGCCCGAATTTCACAGTTGCACTCATTGTGCGCTACGACCACCGCTTTTCTTTTGCACGCAGAGAAAGGGACTCATCGGTTCGTTCACGATGCGGACCTTCGCGCCACACTCGGCGGGCGCATGAACAATATCGCCAAGTTCATAGCGACACTACGATTGTCACCGTTGCTGAAGCAGGTGAGCCGACGGTATAACTTGAATCCGGGGACAGCCTTAGCACAACCGTCTTCAACACGGTCAGGAGGCCTTTGGGCTGGATGACCACGGTGGTCGAGGATGCGCCTACAGGAATTACCGCTGAACCCGGCAGGCTTTGGTAGTCCACTCCGTTCTGCGCCGTGCCGCCCAGCGAGTAGTTCACCGTCAACGCCGCGTCTGTGCTCCCGGCACGGCTGATCGTGAACACGCCGGGCGTCAGGCTTGTCGCCAGCGGTGTCGTGGCTGCGACGGTCACTGTGGGCGGCGGAGTAGGATTGGTCACGTGGATCGTCAGGTTCTTGGTGCTGGATCCTCCGCTGCCGTTCACGGTCAGGCTCACCGGATAATCGCCCGCCGCGTTGTAGGTGTGTGAGGGGTTGCGCGCG
>Ga0134126_10005054_pt1 | contig 16474 bp, 15 predicted proteins | sample KB31752_FD_96881 | JGI IMG/M metagenome (GOLD analysis project Ga0134126, IMG submission 96881) | Terrestrial soil microbial communities with excess Nitrogen fertilizer from Kellogg Biological Station, Michigan, USA - KB3-175-2 | ecosystem: Environmental > Terrestrial > Soil > Unclassified ...
AGCAGGAAGCTCATTCGTCCCGCGCTCTCGGTTCCTCAGCGCCGCGATCCCAATGGGGATCGTCCTCTAACCAGCGCCGAGCAGCGGGTTCCCAAGCGCGGAAACGGCCAGGAACAGACACACGCGGAAGCCTTCTACTTCCAGAAGCAGATGCAGGTGCGAACGCCGATGATCGTCGTGCTCAAAGACGGCGAAGAGATCCACGGCTGGATCGATTGGTATGACCGCAACTGCCTCAAGATAAATCGCAATGGCCAACCAAATCTGCTCATTTACAAGCAGAGCATTCGTTACATGTTCAAGGCCGGCGAGAACGGCAGAAAGTAGTCTTCACCACGGAGACACAGAGCCACGGAGAAAAGCTTCTTTTGCGTCCTATTGAGGGTTTCTCTGTGCCTCTGTGTCTCCGTGGTGAGTTAGGAATTTCGCGCGGCTCGCGTGAGGCGATCGCGTAGAGCCAAGCCCATACCTTCAGCCGATGGTAGCGGGCACAGGATGGCGCTCACTCCTGGTTTGTCGAGATAGCGAAGTCCCGCAAACAGATTTCTTCCGAGCTGCTGCCAATCTCCCCAGCATCCCCAGGCAAACAGGACAATGCCACCTGCCGCCAGGGTTGTTTCATCGATCCAACCATCAGGAGCCATGATTCCGACGTACTGGCCTCGTTCTCCTTCTGAGCCGACATAGTTACGAACGACGTTGAGCAGGGCAGCGCGTTCACCATCAACTAGGATGAGCCGTGCGGTTGGCGCGTAGTGCCTTGCCGCGAGCCCCGGAGAGGCAAGAGCCTGCGGTGATGCAGCCTGCGCCGGAGGCAAATAAAGCTCCACTGGGCCGACGACGGCTTCGATCTGCTCCCTCGTGACTGCGCCTGGACGGAGCAGCAATGGCGGCGTGCGCAGCGGATCGAGCACAGTAGACTCAACGCCGATTTCCGTCGGTCCTGCATCGAGCACCGCGTCGATGCGGCCGTCGAGTTCGGCGAGGACATGTTCTGCAGTCGTTGGGCTGATACGCCCGAACCGATTTGCGCTCGGCGCGGCCAGCGGCAGATCTGCCACTGCGATAAGTGCATGCGCAACCGAATGTGCCGGCATACGGACCGCGATCGTCTCTCGTCCGGCTGTCACCAACGACGGGACATTTGCCGATTTGCGAAACAGTAGAGTGAGCGGACCGGGCCAAAAGCGTTGCGCAAGCTTCTCTGCCGTTTCGGGAAATTCGACGGCCACCCTGCTGACCATCTCAAAATTCGAAACATGCACGATGAGTGGATCCCACGTCGGACGTCCCTTCGCCTCGAAGATACGCGCCACTGCGCCGGGGTCGAGCGCATTCGCTGCCAGTCCATAGACAGTCTCAGTGGGCATCGCGACCAGACCGCCTCGTCGGAGGATTGCCGCGCATTCGGCGATCGCAGGAGTTTCAGGGGTCAGATTGTCGCCGGGCCGAATGGTGAGGCGTAGGGTTTCCACTCCAGAAAGATACACAAGGGAGGCCCTAAGACCTGTGATTGGGTCCTCACAAATTTCGCGATTTCGTGATTGGTTGCGGTAGTAGTACCGTTCGCGCTAAAGCGAATGGGTAAGAGACCAGTCTGTTCATGCCCCATCCGTTAGCGCGCGACGGTATTAACTTTTGGGGTCCCAAATCACGAAATCGCGAAATGCCTGGAGCCTTAAGGACCGCAAATCTCCGTCGCGCTGCCGTTGACTTTGAGGCGCTACTCCTCTAGCATCTGCCTTCAATTGCGCCAGCATCAGAAAACTGTCGGCGGAGCGATTTGTGATCAAACTCGACATCATCAATGAAGTGGTGAACAAGACTGGTATCACCAAGACGAAAGCGGAAATGGCTGTCGAGACCGTTTTTGAAAGCATGAAGAAAGCGCTGTCCAACGGCGATCGCATCGAGCTGCGTGGTTTTGGCGTCTTCAACGTCCGCCCGCGCAAGACCGGAATCGGACGCAATCCGCGCACGGGCGCCGAAGTGAGCATCCCTCCAGGGAAAGCCGTGCGCTTTAAGCCGGGCAAGGAATTGCAGTCGATTGAATAACGAGTCGGGCGATGTGGGAGAATAAGTTTTTCTCTCATCCTGATGTCTGATTCCGGCTATCCCATCCAAGTTCTTGATCCGGCGGCTTCGCATCAAGTCCACATCATCTTTCCTCCGAAGCGGAGATATTGGCTGCATCTGTTGCTGTTGTTGGCGACGATTTTCAGCACGCTCATTGTCGGGGCGAGGCTGGAATACAACTACATCCACGGCTCGCCCCAGTTCACCACCGACGACGACCTACTGCCGGTGATGTGGACCCTCCAGCAGCCTTCGCGTCTTTTGCTCGGCATTCCATTCAGTGCGGCCCTGTTGTGCATTCTGCTGGCGCATGAGATGGGACACTTCGTCTATGCGAAGCGCCACCGCGTCTATGCCACGCTGCCGTTCTTCTTGCCGGCTCCTACGGTGATTGGGACATTTGGCGCTTTCATTCGCATTCGTTCTCCAATCCCGGATCGAATCGCACTCATGGATATCGGTATTGCAGGGCCGATAGCCGGGTTTGTAGTTGCAGTTCCCATTTTGGTCGGATCGCTGATCTTGTCGCCTGCTATAGGACACGGTCCCGGCTCACCGCTAGGTCTGCCGCTGGTTTTTCAGTGGACGTGGCGAGCACTCCATCCCTTTTCGCATACGCCGTTGTCAGACGCGAATCTTCATCCCAGCGCAATTGCGGCGTGGGTCGGGATGCTGGCAACCGCGCTCAATCTCCTGCCTGCCGGACAGCTCGACGGCGGTCACATCGTCTATTCGATCTTTCCGCGCTTCCATCGCATGGCAACGCTGCTCACTGCCCTGGTTCTGTTCCCCATGGGGCTGTTTTTGTGGGGAGGCTGGCTGCTGTGGGGAGCAGTCCTGTTGCTGCCGTGGATGCAGCATCCGCCAGTTCCGAAATACCCGGCCATCGATCGCAAACGTCGACTGCTTGGAGTTGCAGCGCTCCTAATGTTTGTTGTCAGTTTTCCGCTGGTGCCTTTCGCCGGCCACAGTCCCTGGGAGCAGCTTCGGCCGTGGGTTGTCGCTCACATACATCGGAGATGACGTATCACAAAAATTCCAGATGGAATTTGCTGATGCGATTGCCGGATCCATCCGTGACTAGCAGCACGATGCGGTCATCCGGACGCACACTGCCGACATTGAAGCTCGCGCGGTAGATGCGTTCGTCCGCCAACTCATCGGCAGGAATGCCGATGATCTTTGTCGCAATCGGCCCAAGTTCACGCATCTGCATGCCGCGAAAAACCTGAAGGCGAAAATGAACATCGAGCAGGAACTGATTGAGATCTTTGGCAGTTTTCACCGGCAGGGGATTGGAGTCGATAACTCTGTCACGCGCGCTCACGGTTACGCGAAAATTGATGACGCGCGGCAGCTCCGTAACAGGCTTCCCTGAGACGTCGAGCAGAACCGCATTCTCGTGCCGACTCTCCAGTTTCCATCCTTCGAATTGCGGAGCCTCGGCGGTCGCGAGGACTTGAATCGCCCGACGGGCGGGCTCCAGGACGAGCGCTTCAGACCCAAGTGGAATGCGTCTGTGCAGGTGCCAAGTCCCACCGGCCATGAGCATAATGGTGTGATCCGATTGCGCCGCGAGAAGGGAAGCCAGCAATAGAACGCTCACGGTCGCGGCGAACAGCACAGCGCCTGCTCTTCTGACCGACTTTCGGGAGGTGGACATCAAAGGTGCTCAAGTGAAGCAAATCTGCTTCTCGGTAACTTTGGATGTCAATCCGAGCTCAAGAAGATGCTGCAGCTCTGGCCAGCAGCTTCCAAACGGTCATCTCGAACCATCTAAACAACATGTGAGACCCGCAGCCGACAAGATTCCGGATCGAGAGCTGATTCCGTTCGAGCCGGACGAGGCAATACCCCTTGACCTGTATACCCCTACTCATGGCAATATCCTCGCCATGATGGCCGAGAGCAGTACGCACTCCGAAGATGATGAAGGTCGCCTGCACGGCGAAGCTATTGAAGACGATCACGCCGTAGCCGCAAGCCTGCCGGTCGAGCACTCCGTCGTGGATGAGTCCGGGCACATGGACCACCATCGCAAGCCCATTGTTTCTATTCACGGCAAAGACGTGGACGAGCACGAGCTCGATCACAAAGACGCAGCTTAGCTCGGTCTCTCTGTCATTCCGAACGCTGTTGTTCGCGTGAGGAATCCCTACGAACTTCGATAATGTTTCCTCAGGAGTATTGCAGTAGATAGGGATTCCTCACTTCTGCGCCGCGACATACACGCGTGCGCATCCGTTCGGAATGACAAGAGTGGTGACTACATCATGTCCCGCTTAGTAATCGCAGCCAGAGTGCGGTTGCGGTCGTATTCCGTGCCAATGGAATCCGCAGCCTTGATATACGCGTCGCGCAGAGCTCCCTGCATCTGATACTGCTTTGCTGCCTCGGTCAACACCTGGGCTTTCTCGTAGTCGGTCCCGATTTTCTGCGTCTCAGTCAATACGCGAAGCACAGAATCGTTGGCGAGCTTGTGTTGCTGCATCAGCGCGATCAGGTCGCGCGAACGCTCGTAATCGGTTCCCACCGAATCGACGAGCGAGAGATAGGTGGCGATCTGCTTCTCGTCGAAGTTATGCGACTCACTAACCGAGAGCAGTATGCGCGACTTCTCGTAATCGGTCCCAATCGTGGACGCCGAACGGAGGACCTGGCTGATAGCCTCAGGAGTCAGCTTCTGATGCTCCATCAGCGCCATCAGAGAGCGCGAATGCTCGTAATCAGTGCCGATGCTGGTGGCGAGATCGAGGTAGCTCGATATTTCACTCTGGTCGAAGGTGCTGAGTCCCGCAAGAGTCGTGAGAATGCGCGACTTTTCGTAGTCGGTTCCAATGTGCTTGGCGGATTCGAGAGTCCCACGGACGATCTGCGGAGATAGATTGGGGCGCTTGAGTAGCTCAATCAGCACACGCGCATGTTCGTAGTCAGTGCCGAGCTTGTTGGCGCCGTTGAGAAACGCCACTCGCTGTGCTTCATCATTAAGGTCGTATCGCTGAGCGATGGTGAGCAAAACTTGAGCGAGGCTGTAATCGGTGTCGATCTCTTCTCGCGCCTGATTGAGAGCTTTTACCAGCAGAGGCGCAGGCAGAGTCGCATTCTCGAACAACTTCGTGAAATACACCTGTCGCACGTAGTCGGACTGAAGCTGCGTGATTTCGTTCAAGACAGCTTCTGGTCCGCCTTGCTTCAGAAGGGCAGGGACTCGGGTCGAAGCAGAGAATCCCGTCGCGCGCTCCAGCTGCAGCAATAACTTCGAAAGCCACGCGCGCGCCTCTGTGTCGAACTGGTGTTTCGAGCCGTTAACACTGTAGTCATAGTTGAGTTGGCCGCCGTTGCCGGGCTCAACGCGAACGCGCCGTAGATCGCCGCCGGTACGTTCGTTGATCTCGAAGTACCCGCCGGAAGAGATGCTTTCAATCGAAGTAGCGTCTGGACTGAAGCGCACTTCACCCGATGACCGAGCTTCGATGCTGCATCCGTTCCCCGTCCACGTTGCCGTCCAGGTGCGATAGCCGTTGTCGCTGTGGCTGCTAACGCTGTTCTGATTGGAGTGGCTGCCTTGGAGACAATCGAAGGGAGCCGTCGAAGCCTCGTTGTGCGATTCTTCCTTGTCGCCAGAACTGGATGCGGAAGGATCGAGGCGAACCAGCGCGATCTCCGATCCGGAACCATGAGGCTGAACCACCACAATGCGCTGGTCTCCAGCTTTGCTGACCTTCAGTTCCGTTCCGTTCTGGGCAAAGTTCTCTCCTTTGCACGCAGCGGGATTCGCGATCGCCTCCTGATCGACCTGCACATCGACTCTGCTGTTGCTGCCGCCTGGGCATTCGATCAATTCTCCATCGCTCTTGAGCCGGTCGCGGTAGAACGCAAGAACCTTCGCAGGTTCATCTTGGGAAAAATATGCGGCTGCAGCGAGACGATGCACATGCACGCTATCTGTAAGCGAAACAGTGCCGCGCCCATCGGGGTGGTCGCCCGCTACGGCGTTGGGATAGATTGGGATTCCTATTCCGCGACTGTTGCTGTCGATCGGCTGAGGGGTGGCACCAGTGTCAGGTGGTACGACGGTCTCCACATGTACAGCGGCAGGGCCAATATAAAGGGAGGCGTTCGTAGCAGCAGGCATAGCCCAGTTTTCATGTCCTGGCCGTTCTTCCAACCGCGCAGCAGCCAGAGGCAAAGCTACAGCTAAGACGAGAGCGGTGAAAACGGCGCTCGTCATCCGTTTCGGCACACCGTGGGTTACCCGAGCATTCAACAATGCCATCACTCGTCCTTCAAGCTGCGAGCGTCGCGCCATGGCCAGCGCTGCCGCTGGTTGGGGCCGAACCAGCGTCGAGACGATCTCAACGAGCTCGTGCGCGTAGTCGGAAGCTGGGGTGCCGTAGGCCAACACATAGTCATCGCACGCGCGCTCGCGCTCAGCACGCATCGCGCGAGCGACCATCCACACTAGCGGATTGAACCAATAAACCGCCGCTGCCATTGAAGCAAGAACTTGCGTGAATGCGTCGCCGCGTTTGATGTGCGCGAGTTCATGGCAGAGCACGGCCTTGCGCCGAGTCTCGCTCCACTCGCCGGACTGAGGTGAAAGAACAATCTTTGGACTTAGCGCTCCGACCGCAATCGGAACATCGAGCTCGTGGCTCGCCAACAAGGTGACTTCCTGCTTAATGCCGAGATCGCGGCACAACCAGCGCAGATGTGACGACAGCGGAATCGAATCCACCGAAACGGATTCCTTGACCAGTCTGCCGAGCTGCAGGTGAATGACGAACATTCGCAGCAAACAACCTGCCCATCCAACGATCCATAAAATGACCAGAATTCCACGCCAATTGGTGGTGTGGGTCGCCGCTTGCGCCGTTTCGACTGGTTGGGGTACGACAACGCTCGAGACGGCTTCGCCATTTGCGGCAGGAGTTATGGTTTCGCGTTTTGCCGCGCCTGCCATCGGCCCCTCAGTGTTGGTTTGCTGAGAATCAAGGACGACCGGCGGGCTGCTCTCAGCGACAGCCGAGGTGATGTGTTCAGCCTTCGCAGTATTCGAGCGTGGCGGCAGAATGGGCACTCTTAGGCCGGGCAACACCATGGATGCGAGTGGCAGCAGAAGCACTCCGGCGATGCTGGCCACGTAAATGAGGTGTCGCAGCGCTGCAGATGCGCGTCGGAGGAGTTGGCCGGCGGCCAGCGCGATCAGCAGCAACAGCGATGTCTTCATTGCAATCGTGGCCAGCCACGGTAGGTACTGCGCAAACTCGTGAGTAGTGTTCGCAAGCATTAGCGTCCCTCCTGCTTGGCTACCTGAATCGCCTGGAGAAGTCTCTGCCGGTCTGCTTCCGGTAGTTCCGAATCGGGAAGCTCGATAAGCGCGGCAGCAGCTTCTGTGATTGATCCGCTGAAGAAGGTCTTCACCACGTGCTCCAGCGCCGAGATACGCGCCTTATTCCGATCAGTGGTAGGTAGATACACGTACTTCAGACCGTCCTGTACGTGGCGCAGATAGCCTTTGTCTTCCAGAAATCCCAGCATCGCTCGGACTGCCGAATAGCTGGGTGGGTCAGGAAGCTCTGCGTGGACCTGCGATACTGAGGCGCGCCCCAAGCGGAATACGACATCCATGATCTGTCGCTCGCGCCGCCCTAACTGCCATTGAGTGTTCTTGGTCATAGACTTCCAATCTGCTAATTGATTAGCAGATGCTAATGTACTAGCACGTGTATGTCAAGGGCAAATTCAGACCGTGTTTCGACCTGCGAATTAGACTTCTTTCTGGATGGACAGTGAGCCGAGATCCTCGGCGGCTTGAGTAGTAACTGAAGAGGAGTCGGAGCTACCCAGCGGCTCGCAGCAAATACCGGTCAGCCAGAGTGTGGCCATAGTCTGCGCGACTTCGTCGAGATCGTAGCTCTGGTATTTGCTTCCGCCGAAGAGTTCCTGCACAAGATAGTGATGGAAGCACATGCCGATGAATCCGCGTGCAGCCAGCACGGGATCGACTTTGCGGAACTTTCCTTCTCCCATTTGCCGGCGGATGTAAGAGGCCAGGAGTTCATACCACTCGCTCATATACATCTTGAAAAAACGCTGAGAGAGGCGATGATTTTCCAGCGCGCTGAACAGCAGCAGACGGCTCTTGCCCGGATCTTGAAAGTTCCGATTTAGAACGTCACGCGCGATGGCGGTGAAGATCTCGACTGGTTCAGCGTCGCGTCCAAGCTTCTCTTCGAGGCGCTGCTTTACGTCTCCGGAAGCGCACTTCGCGCTCAGGACTTCCCAATAAAGGTCATCCTTGCTGGCAAAATGGCGGAAGACAATCGCCTCAGTGATGCCGGCCGAATCGGCGATCTGGCGCGTGGTGACCCCGTCGAAGCCGTACCGCGCAAACATTTCGGTAGCGACTTCGAGGATCTGCTTCTTCCGGTCTGGAGATGAGAGCCTGGTCATGCGCAGCTTCGACAATTTTATGCCACTTTACCGGCCTAAATCGCGACTTACGTGTTATCGCACAAACATCTACCTGCTGGCGTTTTCGCGTCGCGCACACGAAGTAGTACACTCTTGCGTCGGCCGCTGGCCGCGATGTCCATTTTACTATTTGGGACGAGGTGTATATGAAACGCGTTCTTCTGCTGATTGCGCTGTTTACGTTTTCCGCAACGCTCGTCGCGCAGGACTGGGCGAAGGCGAAGCTGGAGAAATCTCCACGCCATCGCGAATGGGTGACGGTGAAGCACGACGGACGTTCCGTTGAGGCATTCGTCGCCTATCCGGAATCGAAAGACAAGCGTCCAGTGGTATTGGTGATCCACGAGATCTTCGGCATGTCCGACTGGGTGCAGGAGTTGGCCGACGAGCTCGCGGAAGCCGGCTACATCGCCATCGCCCCGGATTTGCTCTCAGGAATGGGGCCTAACGGAGGACGCACCAACTCGTTTGCCGGACAGAGTGAAGTCACCGAAGCCGTGAGTCACTTAAAGCCTGATCAGGTCACAGCCGATCTGAATGCGGTCGCCGATTATGCGCTGAAGCTGCCTTCAACAAACAAAATCTTATTTGTGACCGGATACTGCTGGGGCGGCGGACAAAGCTTCCGCTTCGCTACCAACCGTAAAGATCTGAAGGCAGCATTCGTCTTCTACGGACCTCCACCGCCAAAAGATGCAATGAAGAACATCACTGCACCTGTCTATGGCTTTTATGCCGGCAACGACAATCGCATCGATTCCACGATCCCGCAAGCGAAAGAAGATATGGCAGCAGCAGGGAAGACCTATGAGCCCGTAACTTACGAAGGCGCCGGACATGGCTTCATGCGCGCCGGGGAAGCTCCCGATGCCAATGAAGATAATAAGAAAGCTCGCGACGAGGCTTGGGATCGCTGGAGAAAATTACTAGCAAGGGCCGAGGGGCCTAGCGACCTGAAGGTTATGCCTTAGCCAATCCTATCTGTGGGATCCGCGGAGAATCGAGATTGAGAGCTCTACTCCTTGTCTTGGCGCTTTCTCTGGCTGCTTTCCCGCAAGAGCGCGTCACTACCATTGTCGTCAATAAGGCGTTCGACGGCCGCGGCCGAGTCCTGCATAAAGTTCGGATTGAGGTTCGCGGTGACAAGATCATCTCTGTTCGCGAGTTAGCGAGCGCCGACTTTCCGCGTGCAGACTACGATTTGCGTGATCTGACGCTCATGCCCGGATGGATCGACAACCATGTTCACATCACCTGGCACTTCGGACCGAACGGCCACTTCGGCGAGAAAAACGAGTCGCCGGAGCGCGCGACGCTCGAAGCAGAGGGCAACGCCTGGCGCACACTTCAGGCAGGATTCACGACCATCCAAAGTCTAGGCTCCCCAGAAGATAAACCTCTGCGCGACGCGATCAACTCCGGGGTGATTCCCGGCCCGCGAATTCTCACCGCCATCGATCCGCTCAGCGACGAAAAGCTAACTCCAGATCAGATCCGTGAATTTGTGCGCAAAGTAAAGGCCCAAGGCGCTGACGTACTGAAGATCTTCGCTTCGCGCAGCATTCGTCAGGGCGGTGGGCAGACTCTCAGTGATGAGCAGCTCAAAACCGCATGCGACGAAGCGCGCGCACAAGGCCTGCGCTCAATCGTGCACGCGTATAAGAGCGCGGTGAAGGCTTCGGCGGATGCCGGCTGCATGGAAGTCGAGCACGGCAGTCTGACCACCGATGAAGATCTGCAGGATATGGCGAAGCGGGGCACGTGGTTCGATCCGCAGGTTGGGCTGGTGATTCACAACTATCTGGACAATAAAGACAAGTTTCTCGGCTTCGACGGCTACACCGAAGACGGATTCCAGAAGATGCAAGAGGTTCTGCCGCTCAATGTGCAGATGTTCAAGCGCGCTCTTGCGACTCCGGGCCTGAAGATCATCTTCGGAACCGATGCGGTCGCAGGTGCTCACGGGCGCAACGCCGAAGAATTCATCTATCGCGTACGCGACGGTGGACAAGATCCGATGGCGGCGATGGTCTCCGCACAGTCGTTGGCCGCCAATGCGATGGGATTAGAGAATCAAATCGGCAGCCTGGCTCCAGGAATGCAGGCCGACATCATCGCGCTAGACGGCGATCCTACAGCCGACATCACAGCCGTCCGCCGAGTCGTATTTGTTATGAAGAGCGGCAAAGTTTATCGCGACCAGCCCTGACTCCGTGACCTCGATTTCACAACCTTCGCGACCTTCGTGTTCGCTCCGCGGGTTTCTGTGATTAAATCCCCCAATGGGCCGCATTCGCGTACTTTCCGACAATGTCGCGAACAAAATCGCCGCCGGAGAGGTCGTCGAGCGCCCAGCTTCGGTCGTCAAAGAGCTGCTTGAAAATTCCCTCGATGCCGGCGCAACGCGCATTCGCATTGAAGTCGAAGGCGGCGGAAGAAAGCTGATCGCCATCACCGACAACGGCTGCGGCATGGGGCAAGACGACGCCATGCTCGCCTTCGAGCGTCATGCCACTTCGAAGATTCACGACGCCGATGATTTGCTGAATATCGCAACGTTGGGCTTTCGCGGCGAAGCGTTGCCGTCCATTGCCTCCGTCTCCCGCTTCACTCTGGAAACACGCCAATTAGAAGACAACGCCGGCACTCGCATCGAGCTCGCGGGCGGCAAGCTCCTCAAAGTGGAAGAAACCGGAGTGCCTCCGGGTACGGCCATCACAGTCCGTGATCTCTTCTTTAATACTCCGGCCCGCAAGAAATTCCTCCGCTCGGAATCGACGGAGCTCTCGCAGATAGCGTCGCTTGTGACGCACTACGCCTTTGCTCATCCAGACAAGCACTTCGAACTGCACTCGGCGACGCACAACATGCTCTCAGCGTCGCCCGTAAAGACGCACTCCGAGCGCCTGTATCAGATCTTCGGACGCGAGACCCTCGATCAGCTCATACCGGTAGCAGCGGAAACTGATCTTGAGCGCGCCGGAATCCCCGAACCTCCGCCGTGGCGCCGCGCAGAGGATTACCAGCCGCCAGTTGCAGGCAAGGTCCGACTGCACGGCTTTATTTCAAAACCGGAATTGCAGAAGCTGAATCGCAATTCCATCTTCGTTTTCGTGAATCAGCGGCTCGTGCGCGATCGCCTCGTTCAGCACGCGTTAACTGACGCCTACCGCAACGTAATTCCGCCGACAGTCTTTCCGGTGGTCCTGTTGTTTCTCGAACTGCCGCCGGGCGAGGTCGATGCTAACGTCCATCCCGCAAAAACAGAAGTACGCTTCCGCCAGCAGACTTTCATTCATGACTTTGTCCGCGACTCGGTTCGCGCTGCGTTGATGAAAGCGCGGCCTGTTCCGCAGTTCACGCGCGAGATCATTGCCCAACCCACTGCGGCTGCGGCGCTCTCACCCGGCGCCTCCTTGCCGCGAAACGAAGCTGTGGCGCAAGAAGTGCCGGCGTTTGCGCTCAGCGCTCCGGCGCTTCCAGCACGAACTGCCACGCTAGAGTTCGAGAATGCCTTTCACCTCGAGGGAAGCGGCATCAACGCTGCTCCGCATTTGGCTGCAATTGGCGTGGAGCTCGAACTTCCACAGGTCAGCCAGACGTCCCCATGTGGTGAAGTCCTCGATGAAGTCGATGAAGCGGAGCGGGGAATTGCGCCGCAACTTGCGTCGTTGCGCCCACTAGGACAGGTGCGTGAGTCTTTCATTCTCGCTGTTAACAGCGAGGGTCTCTGGATTATCGACCAGCACGTGGCGCATGAGCGCGTTCTCTTCGAGCGCGTGTTGAAACAGAGGCAAACGGAATCCATCGCCGTGCAGACGATGCTCATGCCGATCGTCGTGGAATTAACCCCCGGGCAACAAGCCGTGTTTGCAGAAATTTCCGACGAACTCGGGCGAAACGGTTTTGAAGTAGAGCTGTTCGGCTCACGCACGATTGTCGTGAAAGCCGTTCCTGCCGGCGTCGAGAGCTGCGATATCGAGCAGATGCTCGGCGAGCTTCTCGTCGAATTTGAGCGCGAGCAACAGCAAATGAACCTCAACGAGGTTCGACATCGCATTGCAGCATCAATCGCATGCCATGCGGCGATCAAGGTCAACATGGCGCTCGATCAGAACAAAATGGAGTGGCTGCTGAAGGAGCTCGCCAAAACAGAGTGTCCGATGTCGTGCCCGCACGGTCGCCCGGTGGTACTGAGATATTCTGTGAAGGACATTCAGCGGGCGTTTAAGAGAATCTAACGTCGTATCCACTACAGAGGCATGGAGACACGGACGAACCAATTCATATTGTTGTTCTCCGTGTCTCCGTGTCTCCGTGGTGAAATGAATTTCAGTGACTGAACTCGAGCTACAGCATCTTCGGCGAGAGAAGTGGCGGGTTGACGGCGAGCCCCTGCGGACGCTCGAAGACGCGCGCGAGTTCGTCGATTCGGTCGGCATATGTCTCATGTACCCGATTCGCCCGACGCCAGTGCTGCCGACCTTCATCGCAGCATTCGTAGGCTCGGACGCCAAACTGCCGGAGCGAAAGACAGCATTCTCGGATCCGCGAGCCAGCCAGGCAGAGGAATTGGTGTGGCGATTACTGCGGCAAAAAACAGCATTTCCTGCGCAATTCTCGGGCGAGATGCTCATCGTTTCATCCGAGAGCTTTCCTTATTTATATGCACTGGCCAGCGACCGCCAACCTAAAAAGCCGATTCACAGCCGAACTCGAGACAAAGCTTCTCCTCTAACCGAGCATGCCTTCAGAAAACTCGAAGAAGGTGGACCGCTCACACGCGCGCAGCTGCAGGAGCAACTCGGTGGGGCTTTGTCCGAAGCCGGGCTTGATCGCGGTCTGCAGGAGCTGTGGACAGCTCTCAAGATCACCCCGACCGATCACGCTCCCGAAACGGGATACACATGGAACACTTATTACCACTGGGCCACCGACGCTGTGAATGAAGGCGTGCGCCTGTCCGACGCTGAGGCTCTTTCGGCTCTCATATCCAAATATCTCGAAGCCGTCATCGCCGCCACACAAGAGGAGATCGAAGGCGTCTTCTCTGCATTTACCTCGCGCGCGCGGGTGGCCGAGGTGGTTCGCGCTCTGCTGGCCGCACGAGAATTTGCGTACACTCCCAGTGAGACGCGCACCTTGATTACCGTCGCTCACACACCGTCACGAAGTACTCCGCAGCCGGCTCGTACCGAATTGGGAAGTCGACCGGATGTTTTGAGGAGACGGAATGGCTGAAGCTCCTGCCCGGCGCGGTTTGGTGATCGCCATCGACGGACCTGCCGGCGCCGGCAAAAGTACACTTGCGTCTCGCCTTGCGCGCAAGCTGGGTTATCTGAATATCGAGACCGGCGCGATGTACCGTGCGCTCGCACTGAAGGCGATCGAAAACGATATCGATGTCGATAACGAAAAGGCGCTTGTCGATCTAGCCTGGAATTCCAAGATCACTCTTGAGCCGCAGATCGACGGCAACCGTGTGAAGCTCGACAATACCGACGTCTCGCAGCGCATTCGTGAAAAGGACGTCACCGAGGCTGCCTCGCGCGTGTCAGTTCATCCTGGTGTACGTGAGTGGATGGTCCGCAAGCAGCGCGATCTCGGCGTAGCTGGTGGTGTGGTAATGGAAGGCCGCGACATCGGTACTGCCGTTTTCCCGAATGCGGACGTAAAGATCTTTCTCGACGCCGCTCCCGAAGTTCGCGGTAGCCGCCGCTTTCATCAGGCGCCCACCACGGAACCTTCTGCAGCCGTTCTCGCAGAGATGCGTGCCCGAGATGAGCGCGACCGCACCCGTCCTGTCTCGCCACTGGTTCCAGCGAACGATGCCGTCCTGATTGATTCCACCGACCTGACTCTCGAGCAGGTGATTGAGGCGGCCGAAAATGTGGTCAGAGAGAAGCTGGCCGCAGCGGCTCAGCCGCAGTAGAACCTCAGCACGGAAGAAGATTCCAAGATTACCCTTGCGGCAAGGGCATGATCTGTCCGCCTGCCTGCTTAATTCCGAGACGTATCGGACGCGGCGATCCCTTTTTGGGAACCGTGACCTCTGCCCACCATTCGATGTTGTTCGGGCGCGGCCATTGCCATCCGGGAAGATTGGCTGCGTGCTCCGGCACGAAGATGTCCACGGGTTCCTGGAGCGCAATGGTGACACGGCCTTCGGTGTTGCGCATGTACCTGGCGGAAATGTTGCTTTTCGGATCAGGCATTGCGATCAGCTTGCCATCCTGTACTTCGAGGCGCACCGGCTTCGAATCCCAAACCGGTACGTAACGCGGCTTATCGGGCTTTGCGTCCTTATCCGCAGCTTCTTTGCTGGGATGCATGATCTCGTAGGGTGTCGGCTTTTGTTCTACCAGAGGCTTCTCTTGAAATACTCCGGGAGCGTCAACCTCGAGTTGCAACGACGCATATCGCCCACGGATGGGCAGATCCGGATCATAGTAGGCGGTTCGCACCCACACGCGCGGACAGGTCGCGCGATCGTGCGCGAACTTCGCCGCAAGGCTGCCTACGATGACGAGTTGCAGCAGGGCAACAGCCAGGCCTTTTACGATTGCAGATTTCATGCGCCCGCCTTTGCAATTTGCGCGATCAGACGCTTGCGCGCTTTCTCCAAGAAGTAAGCGATCACCAGGAACAACACCCCGAAGCTGATCAGGCTCACCGAGCGTCCGAATTTGTCGAGCAGGTCGGAGAAGTAGAAGCAGATTAGCGTGACGACGAACATCGCCATTCCGAAATTAATGCGGTTCTTCATGCGATCGCGCACACCCCAGGCGATCAAACCGACAGAGCCGAGGGCTCCCCAGAGATATGGACCAAGCGTACGCAACGCGTAAACCGAGAGTGGAACGTTGGTGTGATCGAAATGAAACGGTAGGTATCCGAAGATGACGATCCAAACCGCGGCTACCATGGATGGCCATGAGTCCACGCCGCGCAGTAAAAACGCAACTACCAGCGGCCCCAGGATTGCCACGATCCATCCAATCACCAGCAAATCCCTCGAGAGATGTTCAGATGCCCACCAGCGTCCTTCAAAGGCGAGCACGAGATAAGCAGGGATGAAGGCAAGCCCGCCGATCCAGTTCAGCGCGCGGCGAAAAGATGTGTCTTGCTCGGCCGAACGGGCCGCGAGATAGACAGTCGCGAGCAGCAGGATGCCTTCAATGTAGACGTGAAATCCTGCGTCGCTGTTCCGCATGGCTTCGACCCATTCGCTACATAACCATGCCGGCGTAAAGATGGCAGCCAAGGCGGCCTGTGTCCAGTGCCGCAACAAAGCCCATGCGATCCATGCAGCCAAAGCCCAGAGAAGCACACCGGTCGGCCAGTGCTCCTGGAGATTGAAGATCTGTCCGGTAAGAAAGATTCCGCCTCCGCACGCGATGGTTCCGATCGCATGCATGGCAACAGAAAGATGAGGCGCGCGTTCGCTTGTGACCGCTCCCACTAGATGCATGGCCGCGAGCACAGACATGACCAGCGCAAAGCGCGACCAGGGCGACATGTTGTCCCAATGCGCCGCGATAAACAGCAGAATGCCCGCCGCCAACATCAGGGCACCAAAAGAGAGTGCAATCAACATCGGCCAGTTGCGGGAGGTGTCGCGTCCGCGAGTCTGCTCAAAGGTGCGTATGCGCTCGGCGGTAAGTGGATCGATGAGGCGAGCGTCGAGCCAGCGACTCAGCTCAGCTTCCGTCTGCTTAGAGATAGGCATTTTCGCTGCAACATAGCGCAGATGCCCTCCAGAGTCCAGAGAAGAAGGTGCTGTGAATCTAAGTAATTGCTCCCATGCTGCTGACGCAAATCTCAGGCGCGGGCCTGATGTGATCGGCGCGTCGATGCAAATATCATGGAAGCACGGGCATCATCCGCTGCGGCGGGAGGCTCTCTTTAACGACATTGCCCA
>Ga0134126_10005056_pt1 | contig 16473 bp, 13 predicted proteins | sample KB31752_FD_96881 | JGI IMG/M metagenome (GOLD analysis project Ga0134126, IMG submission 96881) | Terrestrial soil microbial communities with excess Nitrogen fertilizer from Kellogg Biological Station, Michigan, USA - KB3-175-2 | ecosystem: Environmental > Terrestrial > Soil > Unclassified ...
CCCGGTGGCCTCAGCCGTGCTTATCCAGTCTTCCCGGGCGAGCAGGCCGGCCAGGGCCGCGGCCGTCACGCGGGGGTTCGCGCCCAGGGTCAAGGCGACGCTGGCGGCGTAGCGGCCCGGGACGCCGGCCGGGCGCAGCCCCGGGTCAGCGCCCGCGGGCAGGCCCGCGCCCGCGAGCGCGCGGCGCACCGCGTGCCGCAGCTCCCTGGTGATCACCTGCCCAGGCTACGGGTTACCCAGGCGCAGGCCAGCTCAGGCGGGCGGGGCGCCGGCCAGCTGGCGGACGACGCGGATCATCTCGCCCGGGTCGAACGGCTTGGTCAGGTAGGCGTCGGCCCCCACGTTCGTCCCGTGGTTGATGTCGTCTTCCTGCGCGCGCGCCGTGATCAGCACAACCTTGATGCGCGCGGTGTCCGGCGACTTGCGGAGCTGGATCGCGGTCTCCCAGCCGTCGAGGCGGGGCATCATCACGTCAAGCGTGATCACGTCCGGCGCCACGGACTGCACCCGGTCGAGGCAGTCCTGACCGTCGACCGCCGTCGCCACCTCGAACCCCTCCAACTGGAGGTTCACCGCGATCAGCTGCCGAATCACCTCGTCGTCGTCGACGACGAGCACCCTCCCCAAACCTTGCGTCACACTGGGCGAGGTTACCGCCTTTCGCGGCATCTTGCCTAAGCGTCGATGACCACCCGCGCGAGATCCGCGCCGCGCGTGTCACAACCGCTGGCGCGGACTGGTAGCCTTTCTCCGTTGCTGAGCCCCCATAGCTCAGGGGATAGAGCACTGGCCTCCGGAGCCAGGTGCGAAGGTTCGAATCCTTCTGGGGGCACCCGAGACATCGGAATACCCTGCACGCCATCTGACCTGCGGAATTGCTACCTTGCAGGGGTTCCGATCGGCTATACCGATAGGGGTTCCGATGCCCCTTTCCGCCGGGTATCGGTGCCGTAAGGAATTCTGCACCCGTGAGCATCCCGTAAGGGCAGCCCACCAGGTCGGCCAGCCGCAATCCGAGATCATGCCGACAAGCACCGAGTCGGCGAGGCACCTTGGCATCTACCTCGCAGAACCCGGCACTCCCCACTACGACGCCATGATCTTGCTCGATGTGGCCACTCCGGCCACGTCAGACAGGCTGCCGCACAGTAACGCCGACGCCTAGGCCCTGGTTCAGGGCACGCGACCGCACCGCAGTCCGAACCAGGTCACCGCCGTCTCGCCGCGCCGCCAGGCCCGCAACAAGCTGGAGCCCGGGCCGTGACCGTCGCTACGGTGCGCGTGGGTTTTCACTGTCTTGCGACGCCGTGGATGATGCTGTGGCCGCCTTGGCCGTGGCCACCCGAGTTCAGTCGCAAGCGGCGCCGCCGCGTGCGACAGGTCACGCGGGCGGTTACGGCGAAACCGTGTGCGGCGGCGGTGCTTCCGCTCCGCTCGCGGTAACGTCACCCGACAGTTCGGTGTCTCCTTCGAGGTTGAGCCGGGGCAGCCACCGGCCGAGGGCGCGCGGCAGGCGCCAGTTGCCGTTGCCGAGCACGTGCATGACCGCGGGGACGAGCACGGTGCGGACGATGAGCGCGTCGGCGACGACGGCGGCGGCCATGCCGAGCCCGATCATCTTGACCGTGCGGTCGGTGGTGAACGTGAAGGCGAAGAAGACCACGGTCATGATGGCCGCCGCGGCGGTGATGACGCGGCCGGTGACCGCCTGGCCGGCCAGCACCGCGGCGCCATTGTCGCGCCGCCGGGCCCATTCCTCCTGGATCCGGCTGACCAGGAAGACCTGGTAGTCGGTGGTCAGGCCGAATAGCACGGCGAACATCAAGATAGGGATGAACGGGCTGACGGGCCCGGTGTTCGTCACCCCGACCAGGGATTTCAGCCAGCCCCACTGGAAGACCGCGGTGATCACGCCGAACGCGGCCGCGGCCGACAGCAGGTTCATGACGGCCGCGGTGGCCGGGATCGCGAGGCTGCGGAACACAAGCATCAGCAGCAGGAACGACAGCACCACGACCATGCCGACGAACAGCGGCAGCTTCGACGACAGCTGGTTCGCTACGTCGATACCAGTGGCGGTGGCCCCGCCGACGAGGACTTGCAGGTGCTGCCCGTGCAGCGCGGCCGGGATGACCGTGTCACGCAGGTTGGCGACGAGGTTGACGGTGGACTGGTCCTGCGGGCTGCCGACGGGGTAGACCTCGGCTACCGCCACGGCGGCGTGCCCGGGGCCGGCCGGGAAGAACTCCGGCTTAGACACGGCAGCCACGCCCTGCGCGTGGCTGGCGGCGCTGACCACCGAGTCGAAGACGGTCTTGCCGGCCGGGCCGGACAGCGGCGCCACGAGCTGGAGCGGCCCGCTGAAGCCGGGCCCGAACCCGTGCACGAGCATCTCGTAGCCGCGGTAGGTCGTGGTCGTGGTGCTGGTGGGGTCGACGCTGTAGTCCGCGGTTCCCTGCCGCATGGACAGGAACGGGACGCCGAGCGCGATCATGAGCCCGAGGGCAGCCAGGCCGAAGGCGATCCGGTTGCGCCGTACCAGCGACGCCCACCGGCTCCAGCCGCGGGTCGCCTCGGTGAAGCTGGTTTCGCCCCGGGCCAGCGCGCGGCGCTGGCGCCGGGTGAGGATCCGCTGGCCGGCCAGGCCGAGCAGCGCGGGCAGCAGTGTTAGCGCCCCGAGCACGGGGAACACGACGGCGATGGCGGCCGCGACGGCCGCGCCGGACAGCGTGGCGACGCCGACGGTGAGGATGCCGAGCAGCGCGATACACACGGTGATGCCGGCGAACAGCACCGCCCGGCCCGCGGTCCCGCCAGCCGCCGAGATCGCGTCGGTGACGGTGAGGCCGCGTCGCAGCCCGTTCCGTGTACGGGTAAGGATGAACAGTGAGTAGTCGATGCCGACGCCGAGGCCAATGAGGATGCACAGCTGGGAGGTGAACGCGGCCATGCTGACCGAGTTGGACAGGATATTGACCACCGACAGCCCGGATACTAGGGCGATGCCGGTGCCGAGCAGGGGCAGCAGCGCGGGCAGGATCGCGCCGAAGAACAGCAGCAGCACGATCAGCGCCGCCACCACGCCGATGTACGTGCCGGGTGAAGAGGACGGGTCGGTCGAGGCGGCGACGTCTCCGACGACGTCGACCTGCACGGCGGCCGAGTTCGGGGCCCGGGCCGTGTTCACGAAGGCGGTCGCCTCGCTGGCGGGCACGCTGTTGGCGTCCTCGCCGAAGTTCACCGTCGCGAAGGCGATCGTCTTGCCCGCGCTGACCTGCGCGGCCCCCGCGGCGCTGTAGGGCGAGCTCACGCTGGCGACGTGCGGCAGTGCCGCCACCCGGCCGAGCATCGCGGTGATCTGCTTCTGCACGGCAGGGGCAGCCACCGTGCCCGACTTCACCTGGAACACGACCTGCTCGCTGTCACCGGCCTGGGCCGGAGCCGCCTTCTGCAGCAGCGCTGCCGCGGCGGCGCTCGGCGTGCCGGACAGGCTCGTGCCCTGGGCGTAGCTGCTGCCGGTGACCGAGGCGGCGTAGAAGGTACCGATGAGCACCAGCAGCCACGCCCCGATCACCACCAGGCGGTGCGTCGCGCACCACCGGGCCAGGAATCGCATCAGATCTCCCTTCCGCTGCCCCCGCCAGCCGGGGGCCCGCAAGCCAGCTTCGCGGCCAGGCCTGCTGGTTCGCGTCGGCCGTCCGCGCCCTTTGCCGAAGCGTCCCTGGTGCTCGCGATGTAGTGCTAGCGGCGGATGCGCCCACTGCGACCTGCGTTTATGCTCACGATCATGAGCCTGATCGCCGGGGGCGGGTCCGTCGCGCGCGTCCGGGGTTACGTCCGCCGTCTGGACGTGCTCCTCGCGCTCGCCGCGTTCGCGGCGCTGCTCGCCGACCCGCTGCTGCTGCACAAGGTCACCGGGCTGACGCCGGCGGTGGTCGTGCTGGCCTTCGTGGCCGCCGTGCCACTGCTACTGCGCTCGCGGTTCCCGCTGGTCGTGCTGGCCGCCGAGGTGCCGTTGCTGCTGGGCTGCCTGGCCGTGGCGCACCCGAACCGCGCAGCGACCGGGATCGTCATGCTGCTGGTGTTTACCGTGGGTTTGGAAGGTCACCGGGTCCGCTCGCTGGTCGTCGGGGCGCTGATGGCGGCGGTGATGGTGACCGCGGTCGTCCTCACCACCCCGCGGCCCGAGCCGTTCGAGGTCGTCGCCTACACCGCGCTGGTCGTGGCGGCGCTGATCGCCGGGGAGGCCCTGCGGGCCCGCCAGGCCCTCCAGCGCACGCTGGTGGAGGAGGCAGTCCTGGCCAGCGCGGCGGAGGCGCAGCATCGCTTTGACACCGAGCGGCTCACGTTGGCCCACGAGCTGCACGACGCGGTCGGGCACACGCTGGTGGCGATCAACGTCCGCGCCGCGGCCTCCGCCCGCCGGGCCCGCAGGGCGGGCGGCGAGGAGCTGTCCGCGCTCGAGGACATCGCGGCGGCCTCGTCCGAGGCCCTCGCAGAGCTGCGGGCGACGCTGAAGACCCTGCGCTCCGCGCAGGACGGTCCGGTGCCGCTGCAGCCCGGGCCTGGGCTGGCCAGCCTGGACGGCCTGGTCACCGGCGTGCGGGAGGCCGGGCTGTCGGTGGACCTGGAGGTGACGGGGAGCGCGGCCAGCATCCCGCTGCCGGTCGGGCACGCCGCCTACCGCATCATTCAGGAGGGCCTGACCAACGTGCTGCGCCATTCGACCGCGCGGGTGGCCCGGGTCCGGGTCGTGGCCGATAGTGAAGCCGTCCTTGTTGAGGTGCGTGACGAGGGCCAGCCGCAGGTACCTGGCCTTCCGTCAGCGGGGCACGGGCTGCGGGGCATGCGCGAACGGGCCGCCGCGCTCGGTGGCCGCTGCGAGGCCGGGCCGGCCGACGGTCCCGGCTGGCAGGTCCGTGCCGCCATACCAGTCCGAGAGCGGACCGCTCTCCGGACGGAGACAGGAGCGTAATGGAAAGCATCAGCGTGGTCGTCGCCGACGACCACTCGCTGGTCCGGGCCGGGTTCCGGTCGATCCTCGGTGACGAGGACGACATCGACGTGGTCGCGGAGGCCAGGGACGGCGCGGAGGCGGTCGAGGCGGCGGCGCGGCTTCGGCCTGACGTGGTCCTGATGGACATCCGGATGCCCGGCGTGAACGGACTCGACGCGACCCGCCGTATCACCGCCGACCCGCGTCTGGGATCGGTCAGGGTCATCATCTTGACCACGTTCGACCTGGACGAGTACGTCTTCGGCGCGCTCAAGGCGGGCGCGAGCGGGTTCCTGCTCAAGGGGGTCGAGCCGCAGGCGCTGATCGACGCGGTGCACACCGTGGCCGGCGGCGACGCGCTGCTCGAGCCGGGCGTGACCCGGCGGCTGATCGAGGCCTACGTTGCCGGCCAGCAGGCCCTCGCGGCGGACGCCGCCGCGGGCCGCCCGCTCCTGGCCGCCCTCACCGCCCGGGAAGAGGAGATACTGCGGCTTGTCGCTGCGGGCTGGACCAACGGCGAGATCGCCGCGCACCTCGTCATCAGCCCGCTGACCTGCAAGTCTCACATCTCCCGGATGCTGACGAAGCTGGATGCCCGGGACCGGGTCCAGCTGGCCGTGCTCGCCTACGAGAGCGGCCTCGTCGTCCCCGGGCAGGCTGTCGGCCTGCCCGGGGCTCCCGGCTAGCCAGCAGAGTCGGCTAGCCGACCGGGGCGCGGTCGTCCGCGGCCGCGGGCTCCGGGGCCGGATCGCCGACGCGCAGCAGCCGCGCGAGCGGGAAGGGTAGCCGCCAGTTCCACCGCCCCATCAGTGAAATGAGCGCGGGGACGAGCAGCGTCCGCACGATGACCGCGTCGAGGAGGATGCCGACCGCGAGGGCGGAGGCGATGATGCGGACGAGCTGGTTGGGGGTGCTGCTCAGGGTCAGGAACGAGACCGCGACGATCACGGCGGCGCAGGTGACCAGCCGCCCGGTCCGGGCCAGGCCGGTGATGACCGCCTGGTCCGTGGAGGCACCGCGGTCGTGTTCCTCGCGGACCCGGGTCAGCACGAACACCTCGTAGTCCATGGACAGCCCGAACAGGCAGGCGAAGGCGACGACTGGGATCCAGTCCCGGATCGCCCCGGTCGCGGGCGTGCCGTAGAAGACGTCCGAGCCGTGGCCCTGCTGCCAGAACAGCACCATGAACCCCAGCGAGGCACCGAGGGAGACCAGGTTGAGCACGACCGCCTTGACCGCCAGCACGACGGACCGGAACGCCCGGATGAGGATCAGCAGGCTCAGCAGGGTGATCACCATCAGGACGAGCGGGAAGTGGCCGTACACGGCGCTGGTGAACGCCATGTCGCCCGCGGTCGAGCCGCCGACCTCGGCGCCGCCGGGCAGGTGGCTGAGCCGGTCCCGCAGCGAAGTGACGACCGCCCGGCCGGCCGTCGTGCTGCCCTCGGATGTCGCGATGACCAGCTGCAGGCTGTCGCTTCCCTGGTGAAAGGCCGCGGTACCGGGGGCGAGCACAGTCCAGACGCCCGGGGTGGCCCGCTCGATGGCGGCCGCCTCGCGGGCGGCGGCCGTCCCGCCGTGGGTGAGGACGGCGATCGGGAAGTCCGCGGCGCCGGGCATCCCGGCCGCTTCCAGCTCGTGGAACGCGTGCGCGGCGGCCCCGGTCTGCGGCAGCGACCCGATAAGCGGCTCGGCGGTGTTGATCGACAGCCCCGGCACCGCCAGCAGCAGCATGATCACCAGGCCGGCGGCGCCGGCGAGCCAGCGGTGCCGTACCACCAGCCGGCCCCACCGCTCCCAGACCCGGCTGTAGGAGCTGACGGGCCGGCTGCGGCGGAAGCGGAGCCGGTCCAGGGCGGGTCCCCAAGCGGCCAGGATCACCGGAAGCAGCGTGACCGCGGCGACGATCGCGACGAGCGGGATCAGCATCGTGCCGATCCCGATGCTGCGCAGGAACGGCACCGGCAGCAGGACGAGCGACAGCAGGCCGACCGCGACCGTCACGCCGCTCAGCAGCACCGCCTTGCCCGCGCGGTCCGCCGCGGCGGCGACTGCGGCCAGGTTGTCCCGGCCGGCGGTCCGTTCCTCGCGCCAGCGAACGACGATCAGCAGTGAGTAATCGACCGCGATGCCCAGGCCGACCAGGGGGATCAGGTACGACAGGAAGTAGCTGACCGCGGTGAGGTGGGTCAGGCCCAGCTCCCCCAGGTAAGTCGCCAGGATGGCCGGGACGGCCAGCACCAGCGGGACGACCGCGATGGCCGACCCGTACACGAGCACGAGCAGCAGCAGCGCGAGCAAGCCGCCGATCACCGTCGCGGCGAGCACGCTGACGCCGCCCGGGCCGCTCCCGGCCGCGAGCAGCTGAGCGAACCCGGTCACGGTGACCGTCGCCCCGGGCGGCCCGGCTTTCTTCAGGATGGCGCCGAGGTTGTCCCCGGCGCCGGCGCCCGGTCCTTTGTCCGGGTTGGCCAGGCTGAGCACGGCCCAGGTGGCGTGCCCGCCGTCGGTCACGAGCTTGGCGTTGCCGGTGTCGGCGTAGTCGGTGACGGTCACGACGCCCGGGCGGACCGCAGCGGCGAATGTCCGCGCGGCGTCCGCCCGGCCGGCGGCGCTGTCCATGGTCGCCCCGGCGGGCAGGTGCAGCAGCGCCAGCGTCGGCTCGAACGTCGCGTCGATGCCAAACCGCTGGGTGATGTGCAGGTTCGCCTCGTAGCCGGGCTGTCCGGGCGTGGAGTAGGTGTAGTCCAGCCGCCCGCCCAGCGCGCTGGCGCTCAGCGCGCCCGCCACGGTGAGCAGCAGCCATGCGACGACTACGGCCCACTTGTAGCGGACGGAGAATGCAGCGATCTTTCTCATGATGGGAAGGCCTATCGGTATCTGGCGGGCAGTGGACTCAGTGGCCGGTCATGGCGAGGTCCCCGGGAGGGGGAGGCTGGCCAGCGGAACGTGGTGCTGCCCGGCGTGCATGTCCCGGTCGTGCAGGCTGCCCTGCGGCAGCGGCCGTGGGAACGACACCTTGACCACTCGCAGCTCCGGGATGCGGAAGATCCGCAGGGACTCCGGGGCGACCTGGTAAAGCCGGGCTACGACGTCCAGGGTGATCATGGCGTCGGCGGTGCGGTAGGCGTCGTCGTCCGGGAGGAAGACGTCGAGCGTCATCCAGAACGGCCCGGCGTTCTTGGACCGCACCTCCAGCGCGAGGTCGTCGAGCACGCGCTTGGTCCAGTCAGTCATCGGCGGGCTCCGGGAGTTCGAGGCGGAACAGTTCGAGGGGCGAGGCGACGTCGGCCACGTGGTTGAGGGTGAACTCGTAGGCGGCTCCGCGGTCGGTGTGCGCGGGCGAGGCGGCGAAGGCGAAGCTCGGCAGGTACCGCTGCCCGGGCAGCGGCAGGTGGAGCAGAAGCGGGTTGGCGATCTTGGAGACCTCTGTCGCGGTGCGCTGGTCGGCGGCGGAGACGACGAGCATCACGCCGACCTCGCTGGGGACGGACGGCGCCGTCTCCAGGTCCCCGAGGATCGCGTTGTAACCGTATACCCGCAGGTCAAAGTCCCACGATCCGGCGGGCAGGTCGAGCACGCGCTCGACCCGCTCGGTCAGTACCTTGTCCATGAACTGAACCCAGTCGGCGAGGGAGCCCAGGATGCGGGGGTCGCGGATGCCGACGAAGGACACCGTCTGGTAGCCGGCCACCGCGGCGCCCTCAAGCTTGTTCGTGTACTGCGCAGCGGGCTCGAAGCGCGATCCCTCGACCCGGACGACGCGCTCGCTCAGCGCCGTGTAGCGGGCGTCGGCTACCTGGATGGTGCCGCCTGGCTCGCGCATGGTGAACGGGTCGGCGGTCTCGTAGAGCATGTGGGCCGCGACGGACGTGGGCGTGCAGGCGGCGCGGGGATCCAGTGGCTCGACGGTGAACCCGTCGTGGTCGATCCGGGCGAACACGCCGCCGGACCCGGGACTGGTCGTGCACTGGCCGCCGCACTCGACGATCTTGGCCGCGTGCCAGACGGGCCCGGGCGGCATCCCCCGCATCAGCGCGAACGCGGCGGAGACGGCGGTGTCCGTGGCCCGGCCGGCCAGGATCACGTCGGCGCCGGCGCGCAGGGCCCGCTCGATGGGCTCGTGGCCCATCATCGCCACGATGTGGGTGCAGCGCCGTAGCGTTGCTTCCTCCAGCGGGCCGCTGGGGGCTAGCGGGTGGATGCGCCCGTCCCGCAGCCGGGCCAGAAGGTACTCGGCCGACTGCTCGCTGTAGATCCGGGCGACCTTGAGGTCGAGGCTGTCCTCGGCGCAGATATCGGCGACGATCCCGGCCACCCAGCGGACCCCCGCGTCGGTTCCGCTGGTGCCGCAGGAGCCGACGATGAGCGGGATCCGGGCCTCGCTCACGGCGGCCAGCAGGATGCGCAGGTCGCGGCGGACCGCCTCGTCGGCCGTCTTGGCCTGGGCGGTGCCCAGGTAGTAGGGGCCCGAGTCGGTCGATCCGCCGTCCACGGCGATGACGTCGGCGCCCAGGATCAGGCCGCGGGCGACGTCCTCCGGGTCGAAGCCGGCGCCCAGCATGCCGGTCGGTACCAGGATCCCTACGCTCGCGGGCGCGCTGGCTGGTTGGGGCACGGGTGACTCCCTGTCTCAGTGCAGTTGGGTCTCAGTGCAGCTGGTCGACGTCGACGGCACCGTCGGCGTAGCTGGCGCGAAGCGCCTTCTTGTCGAATTTCCCGACGCTGGGTCTTGGGCAGCCCGTCGACGAACGCCCACCGCTCGGGTAGCTGCCAGCGGGCGACCTTGCCCGCCAGGAACTGGCGCAGTTCCTCCGGGGCGGCCGCCGCCCCGTCCCGCCGGACGACGAAGACCAGCGGCCGCTCGTCCCACCGCTCGTCCGGGACGCCGATGACGGCGGCCTCGGCGACGGCAGGGTGCTCCATGACCAGGTTCTCCAGGTCGACCGAGGAGATCCACTCGCCGCCCGACTTGATCACGTCCTTGGCCCGGTCGACCAGCGTGAGGTAGCCGTCCGGGGTGATCGTGGCGATATCGCCGGTCCGCAGCCAGCCGTCGCGGAACCGGTCCTGGTCGGTTTCGGCCGGGCCGCCGGGTTCGGCTGGCTTGTAGTAGGCCCCGGCGATCCACGGGCCGCGGACCTCAAGCTCGCCGACGGCCGTGCCGTCGTTGGGCCGGACGGCTCCGTCCTCGTCGGTCAGCCGGGCCTGCACGGCGGCCGGGAACCGCCCCTGAGTCACCCGGTAAGCCCAGGCCGCCGCGCCGGATACCCCGGCGGGCGGGTGCGCCACCGAGCCGAGGGGCGAGGTCTCGGTCATCCCCCAGGCGTGCAGCACCCGGACCTGATGGCGCTCTTCGAAGGCCAGCATCATGGCCGGCGGCGCGGCGGCCCCGCCGACGACCACCGCCCGCAGGTGGCTGATGTCCTGCGGGGCCTGCTCGAGCCGGGCCAGCACGCCGCTCCAGATCGTCGGCACCGCGGCGGCGAAGGTCGGCCGCGAGCTGGCCATGATCGCCAGCAGCCCCTCCGGCTGGAGGAACCGGCCGGGCATGACGAGCGACGTGCCGCTCATCAGCGCCGCGTACGGCAGCCCCCAGGCGTTGGCGTGGAACATCGGCACGACCGCCAGGCCGGTGTCCTCGCCGGACAGGCTCATGCCGAGCGGGGTGAGCACCTGCATCGCGTGCAGCCAGTTCGACCGGTGGGAGTACACCACGCCCTGCGGGTCCCCGGTGGTTCCCGAGGTGTAGCACATCCCGGCGGCGGATCGCTCGTCGAGCACCGGGAAGTCGTAGCTGGACGCCTCGGCCGCGAGCAGGCCATCCCACCCGTGGACCGTCACGCCCGCCGGAGCTTCCAGGGACGCCGGGTCACCGTTGACCACGATGACATGCCGGACGGTCGTCAGCGCGGGCAGACAGCGGGCGAACTGCGCGATCAGCGTGCCATCGACGATCACGACCTGGTCGGCGGCGTGATTGGCGGTGTAACTGAGCTGCGGGCCTGGCAGCCGGATGTTGAGGGCGTGCAGTACCGCCCCCATCGCGGGCACCGCGATGTACGCGATCTGGTGCTCGTTGTTGTTCCACATGAACGTCGCGACACGGTCCCCGATCCCGACCCCGAGGCCGCGCAGCGCGTTCGCCAGGCGGGCGGCCTGCTCGCCCAGCTCGCCGAACGAGATCGTCCGAAGCGACGTCCCCGTCCACGTCGACACCGTGGCCGCGGACTGAACGGTGGCCGCGTACCGCAGCAGGGTGGCCAGCGAGAGCGGCTCGTCCTGCATCGTGCTCAGCATCGCTCTTCTCCCTCGTGTCACGACGTCACGTCCGCGGCGGCCCGCGAGTTCGCGGGCGCGTCGCCGTCCAGGATCCAGCCCGCTCCGGGGGGAATTCTCACCCACAGCTGCAATCCGGTGAACCGTCGCGGGCTGGTCACGACGAGGGGCAGGTCTCCGGCGTCCAGCTCGTAGCGGTACTGGTCGCCGAGGAAGGCGACAGAGCGCACTCGCGCGGCCGAGGCGTTGCCGCCGTCCGGCGCGCTCTCGCTGAGCTCGATCGCCTCGGGGCGGACCGCGACCTCGACCGCCTCGCCGGCGGGGACCGCCCGGGGCACGGTCAGCGGCACGGCGGCGGCACCCGCCACGAGGCGGGTCGTCCCGTTCTCCGGGGACTCGGCCGCCCGCGCGGACAGCACGTTGCACTGGCCGAGGAACTCGGCGACGAAGCGCGAGGCCGGCCTCCGGTAGACCTCTTCCGGTGTCCCTTCCTGCTGGATGCGCCCGCGGTCCAGCACCACGATCCGGTCGCTCATGCTCAGCGCCTCCTCCTGGTCGTGGGTGACGAAGACCGTGGTGAGCGCCAGCTCGGCCTGCAGGCCCTTGAGCCAGACCCGGGCCCGCTCGCGCAGCTTGGCATCGAGGTTGGAGAACGGCTCGTCGAGCAGCAGGACCGCCGGGGAGTAGACGAGCGCCCGGGCCAGGGCCACCCGCTGCTGCTGGCCGCCGGACAGCTCGTGCGGGTAGCGGGCAGCGTAGGCGCTCATCTCGACCAGCTCGAGCGTCTGGCGGACCCGCTCTGCCGTCTCGGCCCGGGGGACCTTCCTGACCTTGAGCGGGAAGGCGACGTTCTGGGCGACGGTCATGTGCGGCCAGACCGCGTAGGACTGGAACACCATGCCGATGTTGCGGGCCTCGGCGGGCAGGTGCAGCCGGGCCGCCCGGTCGAAGAAGGGCCGGCCGCCGCACGTGATCCGACCCGTGTCGGGCTGCTGGAAGCCGGCCACCGACATCAGCGTCGTCGTCTTGCCGCACCCGCTGGGGCCGAGCAGGGTCAGCAGCTCGCCGTCCCGCACCGTAAACGACACGTCGCTGAGGGCGGCTTCGGCGCCGAACGACTTGCCGATGGCCTCGACGGTGATCTCAGGCACTGGCCCTCCTCAGGCGCGCGGTGAACAGCCGTCCGCCGACGGCGATGGCGATGAGCGTGATCGCGACCTGGACCATGGCCATGGCCGCAACCGGGCCGTTGACTCCCTGGGCCTCGGCGTCGAGCATGGCGACGCCCATGACCGTGGTGTTCGGGGTGGCCAGGAACAGGGCCGGGTCGTAGTCGTTGAGGATCGAGACGAACATGAGGATGAAGGCGACGAACACCGCGGGGCGCAGGATCGGCAGCGTGATCCGGGTGATCGTCGTCCACCAGCTCGCGCCCGCCGAGCGGCCGGCGTCGTCGAGCGAGGTGGACACCGCTGTGAGGGCGGCCGACAGCACGAAGTAGGCCAGCGTCATCGAGCGGACGCTGAGCGCCAGTGTCAGCCCCCAGACGCTGTTGAGCAGGGCGTGCCCGGGCGGGTTGACGAGCAGGAACGACCAGAAGAACCCGATGCCGACGATCAGGCCGGGGATCGCGCGCGGGAACAGCAGGAGGAACGGCAGCGAGCGGCGCAGCGCGAACCGCGAGCGGTGGGCCACGGTCGTGGCCAGCGCCACCAGCACAGTCGTGACCGCGCCGCCGGCCAGCGCGATCAGCGCCGAGTTGCGGATCGACTGGATGTACTCGCCGTGAGCGATCGCCGCCCAGTTGGCCGAGGTCAGCAGGTGCCACGGCGCGATCAGCGGCGTGAGCTGGGAAACCACCGACTCCACGGCCAGCGCGAGCAGCGGCGCGACGGTCGTCGCGGCCAGATACAGGCCCATGAGGGCGCCGAGCAGGACCCGGGCCCACCGCCCGAGGCGCACGGTCCCGTCAGCCGGGCCGCTGCGGCCACCGACGGACACGAAGCGGGCCTCGTCGCCGATCAGCCGCGAGCGCAGCCACAGCAGGGCGCACGCGACCGCCAGCATCACGGTGGCCCCCGCGCTGACCGAGGGGGGGTCAGGCGTGACCGCGTTCGACCAGGCGCCGTAAAGGTAGCTGGCGAGGAAGTCGTGGCCCTGCGGGGAGCCGAGGACGAGCGGGATGCCGAGCGACTCGATCGACAAGGTGAATACCAGCAGCCCGGAGTTGATCAGCGCCGGCCGCAGCATCGGCAGCGTGACCCGGGACAGCACCCGCAGAGGGCCCGCGCCGACGCTCCGGCCCGCGTTCTCCAGCGAGGTGTCCATGCTGGCGAGGGCGGCCCGGCAAACCAGGAACACGACTGGCACCGCGGTCGCGGTGCCAAGGACCGCCATGCCGGGCACGCTGGTCAGGTTAAACGGGATGTGCAGGGTGGCGGTGATGAATGAGTGCGCGTACCCGCCTGGTCCGTACAGCGCGTTCCAGCCCAGGATCACCCCGAGCGGCGGCAGCAGGACGGGAACCGCCATTAGCGGACCCCAGATGCGGCGGCCGAGCACATCGGAGCGGGCGCACAGCACCGCGAAGACCGACCCGAGCGCGACCGAGCAGGCAGTGGTCAGGCCGGCGAACTCGGCCGTGTTGCGGGCCGCGGCCCAGAAGGCTGGGTCGGAGAACAGCTGGGAGTAGGCCGACAGGGTGAACGTGCGCCCGGTGTCGTAGATCGGCTTGCTCTGCACTGAGGCGTACAGCAACGGCAGCACCGGCGCCAGTACGCAGGCCAGCACCAGCAGCCAGACCAGGGCCTGCACGGGGTTCTCCCGGAGGCCGGGCCGGCGCGCCAGGGCGGCGCGCCGGGCCGGGAGGCGGGTCAGCGAGATCATGAGCGGCTTCCGCAGACGGCGGCTACTGGCCGAACGCCTGGCGGAACTTGGCCGTGAACGACGCCTGCGCGCTGGCGACCGTGTCGCTGAACGGCGTCATGTAAACGTTGGCCTTCGGCACCGCCGCGTACAGCGCCTTCAGCGTGTTGACGCAGCCGTCGGACGGCGTGAACGTGTTGCTCGTGGCCTCGAAGCCCGCGTCGCACAGTGCCTGCTGGCCGGCGTTCGAGAACACGAAGTCGAGGTACAGCTTGGCCGAGTCGGGGCTCGCAGCGCCCGCCGTGATCCCGATGCCGCGCGGGATCAGCGGGGTGAAATCCTTCGTGTACTCCCATCCCAGGATCTTGCCGGCGCTGGTCGACTCGATCGGGCCCCGGGACAGCCCGGACTCGAACACGGCCACGCCGTAACCGCCCTGGGCGACGTCCTGGCCGAGCACGTCACCGTCTCCCGGCGTCGCGGCCGTCTTGCCCATCTGGTCGAGCGCGGCCCAGCCCTTCTGGTGCACGTAGCCGTAGAACGCGCTGTAGCCGAAGAAGTTGCTGATCGTGTAGGTCGCCACCTTGTACTTCCCTGCGATGCCGTCGGCAACGATCTGGCTGATCGTGTCCGGTGCCGGCTTCCTCTTGAGCACGAGCTTGTTGTAGATCGTGATCGCCGGGTCGGGCGAGAAGATGTACAGTCCCTTGCCCTGGTTGATGAAGCCGGGAAAGTCCGCGATGCCCGGCGGGGTGTAGGACTGGATCAGCCCGTTCTTGACCGCGCTTACCCACAAGCTGGGCGCGCTCGCGATCAGCAGGTCCGCGGTCCTGGTCCCGGTCGCGTGCTCGGCGGTGTACTTGGAGAACACGGCCGGGTCCTCGTCGTCCGTCGCGGTGACGTGAATCCACGGGTACTGCTTCTCGAATGCCTTGTCGACCGCGGTCATCTGTGTCGACAGCGCGTTGCTGTAGATCAGCAGGCCGCTCTCCTTCTTGGAGCCCGCGACCAGCGCCGCCTGGCTGACTGGCGCGGAGCTGCCCGGCGCGGCTGAGCTGCCTCCGGCCGACGTCGCGGGCGAGGTACTGCACGCGGCTGCCACGAGGATGACAGCACCCGCGGCGGCTGCCGCGGCGCTGGCCCGAAAGAACGACTTCCTTGTCACTACCGACCTCCGTACTGCTGGCTTACCGGATGACTCATATTGCTATAGCAAACTGCAAGTAGCAATAGTGTGTCCGCGAAGTCCCTTCACCAGCCCATCCCTCGCGATCATTCTGTCTTGCGATACGCTATAGCGATGCAGAGGCCATCGTCTGAGCGCACTATCGTCACCGTGCCGTCGCTCGGCGACCAGTCTTACCGGATCCTGCGGGGCATGGTCACGTCAGGCGAACTGCCTGCAGGCGAGCGCGTGACCGAGCGCGCACTCGCCGCCCGCCTGAGCGTAAGCCCCACCCCGATCCGAGAGGCGATCTCCCGGCTGACGCACGAGCGGCTCCTGCTTCGCATCGACGGCCGCACGCTGGTGGTCGCCGCCCCCAGCCTGCGCCACCTGCGGGAGATGTCGCTGGTCCACGCAGCACTCGAGGGCGTCGCGGCCCGGCTCGCCACCGAGCACGCCAGCAAGGAAGAACTCGACCAGATCGCGCACGCCCACCGGGCCTCGCTACCTGGCTCAGGCACTGCGGCACCACCCGGCGCCCGGCAGGCCGGGGCCCGGCAGCGGCACGAATTCCACGAGCTGATCACCCGGGCCTCCCGCAACCCCAGCCTGATCGACATGATCGCCACCGCCGAAGCGTTCGGACGCCCCCTGCGGCTCCGCGCCCAGCTCGCGGACGGGGCCGAAGAGAGTATCCAGCGCGCGGCTGAAGAGCACGAGGACATCATCGCGGCCATGCGAGCCAGGAACGGGAAACTCGCAGAAGACCTCGTCCGCGAGCACACCACCTGGATCGCAGACCAGTACCTCAAGTTCGCCGAGGAGCAGGGCCTCGGCACCGCGGCCGAGCTGGCCGGCCGGCCTGAATCCTAGGGAAACCTGCCCCTCCAGCGCACCTCCCGTCGCTCGCTGCGGCGGCATCGGGCCGACGGCGTCCGTCGGCCCGTGATCGCCGAAGCGGCCCGCCAGCATGGCGGGCGGTGCGAAGAAAGGCAAACCCGGCCCACCTGCGGTCGACCGGGTCACTGGAGTTGTCGCCATACCCGGGCGTTACCGGCCTGGGCATTGCCGCGGCTTCCTCCCTGAGACGGCTTTTAACAGCCGGGATACGTTCTCTGGCAGTAGTCCGGAAGAACCACGAAACCACCCAGGCGCTCTCAACCGGCAG
>Ga0134126_10005057_pt1 | contig 16473 bp, 18 predicted proteins | sample KB31752_FD_96881 | JGI IMG/M metagenome (GOLD analysis project Ga0134126, IMG submission 96881) | Terrestrial soil microbial communities with excess Nitrogen fertilizer from Kellogg Biological Station, Michigan, USA - KB3-175-2 | ecosystem: Environmental > Terrestrial > Soil > Unclassified ...
AGGCTCGGGAACATCTGCGCGACACGCGTGCCCGCGTCCTTGCGCGAAGTGATCATGCGCACGTCTGCCTGCGGGTGGTGCGCGAGCAGGCGCAGAAGCTCGACGCCGGTGTAACCGGTGCCGCCGACGATACCGATCTTGATCATCGCGCGGGTGGGGTCGGACCCCGCCCTATGCTAGCGCTTCGAGAACTGCTTGCGGCGTCGCGCCTTGTGCAGGCCGACCTTCTTGCGCTCGACCTCGCGCGCGTCGCGCGTGACGAGACCGGCCTTCGACAGCGTCGGCTTGAGCTGCGCGTCGTAGTCGATCAGGGCGCGCGTGATGCCGTGACGCACGGCGCCGGCCTGTCCGGACTCGCCGCCGCCGGTCACGTTCACCATGATGTCGAAGGTCGTCTGGTGGCTCGTGACCACCAGTGGCTGGCGGGCGACCATGCGCCCGGTCTCGCGGGTAAAGAACTCGTCGAGCGACTTTTCGTTGACGACGATCTTTCCGTCGCCACGCTTCAGGAAGACGCGCGCCACAGAGGTCTTGCGACGCCCGGTGCCGTAGTAGTAGTTGCCGATCATGAGGGTCGTGGAATGTGCGTGCGCGGCCGAATCCGGGGGATGCTCAGAGGTCGAGCGTCATCGGTTGCTGCGCTGAGTGCGGGTGCGTCGGGCCGGCATAGCACTTGAGCTTCTTCAGCATCGCATAGCCGAGCGGCCCCTTCGGGAGCATGCCCTTGACGGCCTTCTCGAACACGCGGCCGGGAAAGCGCGACTGCATTTCGCCAAAGGTCGTCGTCGTGATGCCGCCAGGATAGCCGCTGTGGCGGTGATAGAGCTTGTCGTCGTTCTTTCGGCCGGTGACGCGGAGCTTTTCGACGTTGGTGATGACGATGAAATCGCCGGTGTCGATATGCGGCGTGAAGATCGGCTTGTGCTTGCCGCGCAGCCGTGCGGCAACTTCGGTCGCCAGCCGGCCGAGCACCTTGTCGGTGGCGTCGATCACGTACCAGCCACGCTTGACGTCGGCGGGCCGGGCGGAATAGGTCTTCATCGGGGTGAACTGAGCAAAGCATTGAATTATACGGGCGATCGGCACGTCGCGTCAACGCGGGCGGCCGGGAACGCAGTGCCCGGCTCCGCCAGAGCCACCGCGATACCCTCATGCCTGCGCCTGCGGTCGCGAGTTCCGATCGGCTCTGCGGGTTGCTGCGGCGCGGAACACTGGATTCGGGCAAAAAAAACGGCGCGACCGTGGGGCCGCGCCGAGGATTCCACCATAGGAGGAGAATGGAGGAATGTGCTCGCGGTGCCGAAGGAGGAGACGGCGGGGCCGCGAACGGTTGATAGCATTCCATATTGCAGCGCACAATGCAAGCCCCACCCCGGCAAGCGGGCGGTTCGGGCGGTTCGAGCGGATCGAGGGGCGGATCGGGAGGCGGACATGAAAGCGCGGGTCAAGTGGGTCGAAGGCGTGTCCTTCGTCGCCGAATCGGAAAGCGGTCACGCGATGGTCGTCGACGGGGCCCCCGAGGCGGGCGGGCGCAACCTCGGCATGCGGCCCATGGAGCTGGTGCTCGCAGGGACTGCCGCCTGCACGGCATTCGACGTGATCTGGATCCTGAAGAAGGCGCGCCAGCCGGTCGCCGACTGCGTCGTCGAAGCCGAAGCGGAGCGGGCCACCGAGGATCCGCACGTGTTTACGCGTATCCATCTCAGGTACAGCGTGGCGGGCAGCGGGCTCGACCCGCATCAGGTCGAGCGCGCGGTCAAGCTGTCGAAGGAGAAATACTGCTCGGCGACCGCGATGCTCGCAAAGTCGGCGGAGATCACCTTCGAGGTGTCGATCAACGACGCATGACCGCCTACCGGAGGAGGCGGATCAGCGACGACGTGTCCCAGCGCCCGCCGCCGGCCGCCTGGATTCGCGCGTAGAACTGGTCGATCACCGCGGTCAACGGGAGCGCCGCACCATTCGCACTCGCCTCGGCGAGGCAGATCGCAAGATCCTTGCGCATCCAGTCGACGGCGAAGCCGAAGTCGAAGCGATCGGCGAGCATTGTCTTGCCGCGATTGTCCATCTGCCACGATTGCGCAGCACCCTTGCCGATGACTTCGAGCACGCGCTCGACATCGAGCCCGGCGTGGACGCCGAACGCGAGTCCCTCGGCGAGGCCCTGAACCGCACCGGCGACGCAGATCTGGTTGACCATCTTGGTGAGCTGACCCGCACCCGGCGGTCCCATCAGCGTGACGGCGCGCCCGTAATGCGCGAGCACGTCCTTCGCCCGCTCGAACGCGGCGGCGTCGCCGCCGACCATGATCGTGAGCTCGCCGCGCTCGGCACCCGATTGCCCGCCCGATACCGGCGCGTCGAGGAAGGCCACGCCGCGCGCCGACGCTGCCGAGTGAATCTCGCGCGCAACTATGGCCGACGCCGTCGTGTGATCGACGAGGATCGATCCTTCACGCATCGCGGGAAGCGCCGCCGCAGCGACTTCGCGGACGTCGCGATCGTTGCCGACGCACATCATCACGAGGTCGGCGTCGCGCGCGGCATCGGCCGGCGTCGCGGCGCTGCGCCCGCCGTATTGATCGACCCACGCCGCAGCCTTCGAGTCCGTGCGGTTGTAGACGGTGACCTTGTTCCCGGCGCGCGCGAGGTGTCCCGCCATCGGGAAGCCCATCACGCCGAGGCCGAGGAAGGCGAGCGATCGGTTCATCGAGATTTCTCCGGCTCGATAAGTTTTCTCCGGCTCCATAAGTCGATGCCGGGTGACGCGGCTCAGCGCGCTGCGGCGCCGCCGTCGCCGCTGCGCTCGATCTCGCGCCGCGCGGCGGCGATGGCGAGGCGCACCTGCCGCGGCGCCGTGCCGCCGGGGTGGTCGCGGCTTGCCACCGAGCCTTCGAGCGTCAGGACGTCGTACACGTCGTCGCCGATCAGCCCCGAGAACGCTCGCAGCGCGTCGAGCGGGAGCTCCTCGAGGCCGCAGCCACGCGCCTCCGCCTCGCGCACCGCCCGCGCGACCGCGTCGTGCGCATCGCGAAACGGAAGACCCTTCTTCACCAGGTAGTCGGCAAGGTCGGTCGCCGTGGCAAAGCCGTCGAGGGCCGCGTCGCGCATCCGCCCGACATTCGGCGTCAACCCGGTTGCGACCAGGTCGGTCATGATTGCAAGCGTATCGGCGAGCGTGTCGACGCTGTCGAAGAGCGGCTCCTTGTCCTCCTGGTTGTCCTTGTTGTAGGCAAGGGGCTGCGCCTTCATCAGCACGAGCAGAGCCGTCAGGTTTCCGATCACGCGCGCCGACTTGCCGCGCACGAGCTCCGGCACGTCGGGATTCTTCTTCTGCGGCATGATCGAGCTCCCGGTGCAGAAGCGGTCGGCGAGCGTCACGAAGCCGAAGCGGGGTGTCGACCACAGCACAAGCTCCTCGGCGAAGCGCGACAGGTGAATCGACACGAGCGATGCGGCGGCGGCGAATTCGATCGCGAAATCGCGATCGGAGACGGCGTCGATCGAATTCGGCGCAAGCGCCTCGAAACCGAGTTCGCGCGCGACGCGCGCGCGGTCGATCGGAAAGCCGGTGCCAGCAAGCGCAGCGCTGCCGAGCGGGAGCCGATTGACCCGTCGGCGGCAATCGGCAAGACGCTCGAGATCGCGCGCGAACATCGCGTCGTAGGCCATCAGGTAGTGGCCGAACGTGACCGGCTGCGCGACCTGCAGGTGTGTGAATCCCGGCATGATTGTCGCGGCGTTGCGGTCGGCAAGATCGAGGAACGCGCGCCGCAGCGCGACGAGTTGCGATGCGATCGCATCGATCGCGCCGCGCAGCCACAGCCGCGCGTCGGTTGCGACCTGGTCGTTGCGTGATCGCCCGGTATGCAGGCGCTTGCCGGCATCGCCGACGAGCTCGGTGAGCCTGCGCTCGATGCTGAAGTGCACGTCCTCGTTCTCGATCTTCCAGGCGAACTCGCCGCGAGCGATCTCGTCGCCGATCGCGCCGAGCCCCTTCTCGATCGCCGCGAGGTCGATCGCCGAAAGGACGCCCGCGCCGCGGAGCATCCGCGCGTGGGCGAGTGACCCCGCGAGATCGGCCTCGGCGAGACGGCGGTCGACGAGGACCGACGCGTTGAAGCGCTGCATCCGCTCGGACATCGGCTCGGCGAATCGCGCCGACCAGGTGCCGCTCTGCGGCAGCGAAGGCGCGGCCGCCCGGCCCGCGCGACGGCCGCCGGAGCGTTGGGAGGGGCGGTCCGCGGAGGGGGACCTCTTCTTCGGGGTCGGCATCGGATCGTGCAGGCGGGAATGCCAGGATCCGGCATGATGATTGCATCATCTGCCCGCTATGTCGCGGATTATAAGACCCTCCGACGACCCGCCGGCGCTGCCGGATTTTCGCAATCTCGGAACGGTGCTGCGCGTGCTCGTCGGCGTCAACGCGGCGGCATTGGTGATTGCGCTTGCGCGCGAGCCCCGGCTCGCCGGAATCGCCGATCAGTGGGCGGCGATCTCGGGCTACGTCGAGCCGCAGCTTTTCGCCGAAGTTCTCTTCCTATGGATTATCGCGCCGTGGCTGACGCGCGCAACCTGGACGGCGGGCGCCACGGCGATCGCGGTGATCACCGTAGCGTGCGCGGTCGTCGTCCACGTTCTGCTCGGCAGGCTCACGTTTGACTCCGGCGGCACGTGGCACGGGACAGCCGGCTTCGGCTGGCCCATGCTGCGACACGTCGTGTTCGCGCTCCTCGCGCAGTTCGCGCTGCTCGGCTACTTCAGGCTGCGCGCACGTGCGCTGTCGCCGGCGATCACCGAATCGCGCCTCGCCGCGCTGCAGGCGCGCATCCGGCCGCATTTCCTGTTCAACAGCATCACCGCGGTGCTCTCGCTGATGCGCCGCGAGCCGCGGCGTGCCGAGACCGCACTCGAGGACCTCGCCGAGCTCTTCCGCGTGCTGATGCGCGACAACCGCGAGCTGATCCCGCTGGCCGATGAAGTTGCGCTCTGCCGGCAGTACCTCGACCTCGAGCAGCTTCGCCTCGGCGAGCGCCTCATCGTCGACTGGAACCTGAAGAGCATGCCGGCCGACGCGATGGTGCCGCCGCTCGTGCTGCAGCCGCTGCTCGAGAACGCCGTCTATCACGGCATCGAGCCTTCGACAACGCCGGGCGTCATCTCGATCAACATCTTCCAGAGCCGCGAGGAAGTGCACGCGGTGCTGCGAAACCCGTGGCTCGCCGACGACGGACGCCATCGCTCGGGCAACCGGATGGCGCTCGCCAACATCCGCGAGCGGCTCGCACTCCATTTCGACGCGGAGGCGAGCCTCGATTCGCGGGTGACGCGCGACGGGTACGAAGTGCACATCAGGATGCCGTATCGTACCGAGAAGCCGATCGTGGCGCCGAACCCCCGCAACGGCCAGATGCGGCGCGAGCCCTACGTCGGCAATGCGGACGAGAAACGGCGCGAGGCGCCGACGCTACGGGCTCTGCCCGCCCTCAAGGCCGCCAAGGTGAGTCATGGATGAGACCGCACTGCGCGTGATGATCGTCGACGACGAGGCGCCGGCGCGCCACCGGCTGCGCGAGCTCCTCGAGGATTGCCGCGCCGCGGTCCCGCTCGCCGTGGTCGGCGAGGCGCAGAACGGGCGCGAGGCGCTCGACATCCTGCATGCCGTCGCTGCCGACCTCGTGCTCACCGACATTCACATGCCCGGGATGGACGGCATCGAGCTGGCCCGGCATTTGCTAAAGCTTCCGCGTCCACCCGTCGTGATGTTCACGACGGCTTACCCGGAGCATGCGCTGGCGGCGTTCGAGGTGCACGCCGTCGACTACCTGGTGAAGCCGGTACGGATCCAGCGCCTGCTCGACGCATTGCAAAAGGTGCCGCGATTGAAGCCCATGACCTTCGAGAAACTCTCGCAACTGCCGACCGCGTCCCGGCGTTTCCTTTCCGTGACCGAGCGCTCGCGCGTGGTCCTGATCCCGGTCGAGGAGATCATCTACCTCAAGGCCGAGCTGAAGTACATCACCATTCGTACCGTACAACGTGAGCACCTGCTTGAAGAGTCGCTCACCCGGCTCGAGCAGGAATTCGGCGCGCGCTTCGTGCGCGTCCATCGCAACTGCCTCGTCGCGCGCGACTACATCCGCGGCTTCGAACGGCGCGCCAACATCGACGGCGACGCGCACTGGGAAGTGTTGCTGCACGGCATCCTCGAAACGCTGCCGGTCTCGCGCCGCCAGCAGTACGTCGTGCGCGAGATCGGGCGCGACGTGATCAACGGCAAGGCGGCCTAGCTTCCTTCCGCCGCGCGGCGGCGGCCGCAGGCGCTGCGCTAAACTCGCGCGGTCCTCATGCGCACCCTCGTCTGCGGCTCGCTGGCGTTCGACACCATCATGGTGTTCCCGGATCGCTTCGCGCGCCACATCCTTCCCGACCAGACGCACATGCTGTCGGTCGCGTTCCAGATCTCCGACATGCGTCGCGAGTGGGGCGGTTGCGCCGGCAACATCGCGTACAACCTGCAGGCGCTCGGCGGCGCCCCGGTGGTGATGGCGACACTCGGGCAGGACGGCGGCGCGTACCGCGAGCGCCTCGCCGCGCTCGGCGTTGCCACCGACGGTCTCACCGTGGTCGACAGCGCATACACGGCGCAGGCCTTCATCATCACCGACCTCGACGACAATCAGATCACCGCGTTCCATCCTGGCGCGATGAACGCGTCACACGTCAATCGCGTCGGCGACGTGCGCGATGTCGGGCTAGGCATTGTCGCGCCCGACGGCAAGGACGGGATGCAGCGGCATGCGGCGCAGTTCGCGGCGGCCAAGGTGCCGTTTTTGCTCGACCCCGGCCAAGGCCTGCCGCTCTTCACGGGATCCGAGCTCGCCACGATGATCGAACAGGCGTCGTGGCTCGCGGTGAACGACTACGAGGCGCGTCTCCTCGGCGAGCGCACCGGCTGGTCGATCGCCGAGATGGCGGAGCGCGTCGACGCGCTCGTCATCACGCTCGGTGGCGAAGGCTCGGTGATCCACGCGGGCGGATCGACATGGACGATCCCCGCGGTACCGGCGACCGAGCTCAAGGACCCGACGGGATGCGGCGACGCCTACCGGGCCGGGCTTCTCTACGGCATCGCGCAAGGCTGGGACTGGGAGCGGGCCGGCCGACTCGCGGCGGTGCTGGGCTCGCTCAAGATCGCGAGCCGCGGTGGTCAGAATCATACGGTCACGCGCGAGATCGTCGCATCACGTTACCGGACGGCCTTCGGCGACGACCCGTGGTGACGTCGCGCGCGGTAAGGCGAGGATGGCGCACCGCGCGCATGACCGTGCACCTCGCGGCCGGGCTCGCGACCACCGTGTTCGTGTTCCCGCTCGTTTCGGCGGAGGGCCGCCGGGCGCGCGTGCGGAAGTGGTCAGCGCGGCTCTTGCGCATTCTCGCGGTCGACGTGCGCATGGCAGGCACGCTGCCGCCCGGCGGCAACCTGCTCGTCGTTGCCAACCATGTGTCGTGGCTCGACATCTTCGTACTGAACGCGATCGGGCCGATGCGCTTCGTCGCCAAGGCTGAGCTCGCGCGCTGGCCGGCGATCGGCCGGCTGATCCGCAACGTCGGCACGCTGTTCGTCGAGCGGGCGCGGCGCCACGACGCGCATCGCGTCACCGTCGAGACGCGCGACGCGCTCGCCTCGGGCGACATCGTCGCAGTGTTCCCCGAGGGCACGACGACCGACGGCAGCACGGTGCTTCCGTTCAAGAGCTCGCTGCTGCAGCCGATCGTCGATGCGAACGGTGCACTGCTTCCGGTCGCCTTCCGCTATCGCGGCCACGACGGGCGCGCGTCGACCGCCGCCGCCTACGCCGGCGACACGACCTTCCTGGCGTCGTTCTGGAGCATCTGCGGCGAGCGCTCGCTCGTCGTCGACCTCGTCGTCGCCGACGCGCTGCCTGCCACGGACCGCAGGCGCCACGACCTCGCGCGCGAAGCGGAGGGGGCGATCCGCGAAGTGCTCGACCGGGGTCAGGTCTTGCCCTGTGCCTGTCAGGCAAAAGGCAAGACCTGACCCCGCCCGGGGACCTGGAAGACACGCAGGTCGTCGAGCCTTAGCGCCGTGAGGCTGCCGCCCCACAGGCAGCCGGAGTCGAGCATCGCGACGTTCGGGGCGAGTGTCAGGCCGAGCGTCGACCAATGGCCGCAGACGACGCGCACGTTCTCGGTGCGACGGTTCTCGTGCAGGAACCAAGCGGCGTAGCCCTCGGGTGCGAACGCCGCACCGCGCTTCTCGCGAAACTCCATCCGTCCTTCGGCCGTGCAGAAGCGAAGCCGCGTCAGTGCGTTGACGATCGCGCGCAAGCGGTCATTCCCCACGAGATCGTCGGACCAGGCCGCTGGCTCGTCGCCGTAGAGAACGCGCAGGAACTCGCCACGGCCGTCACCGGCGAGGACGGCTTCCACTTCGCGAGCGAGCGAGAGGACGTCGGCGCTCGTCCATTGCGGCAGCACCCCTGCATGCACCATCAGCCAGCCGTCCTCGGCGACCGCGAGCGGCCGCCGGGCAAGCCAGTCGAGGAGATCGTCGCGATCGGGCGCGCCGAGGATGTCGCCGAGCGTGTCGCCGCGGTGCGCTCGCCGGTGACCCGCGGCGACGGTGAGCAGATGCAAATCGTGATTGCCGAGGACCGTCGTCGCGCATTCGCCCATCGCGGCCACCTCGCGCAGGAGGGCGAGCGAGGCGGGCCCGCGGTTGACGAGGTCGCCGACGAGCCACAGGCGGTCGCGCTCGCGCGAAAAGCCGACGAGCGAGAGGAGATCGCAGAATTCTGCGTGACAGCCCTGGATATCGCCGATTGCGTAGAGCGCCATGAAGTCGCGGCCCGCCACTATAATCGCGGCGCATTGTAGCAACGCAGGCGGCAGGTTCCCTCGATGCATTCCCTCAACGCCGCACAGCGCGAGGCGGTCAGGCACGACCGCGGGCCGCTCCTCGTGCTCGCTGGAGCCGGCAGCGGCAAGACGAGCGTCATCGCGGCGAAGATCGCGCGCCTCGTCGAGCGAGGTGTAGCGCCGTCGTCGATCGTTGCGATCACCTTCACCAACAAGGCCGCACGCGAGATGCGTGAGCGCGCAGGCGGATTGCTCGCGCGCGCGGGCCGCGCAGGGGCCGCGAACGAAGTGCGGATCTCGACGTTTCACGCGCTCGGGCTCTCGATCCTGCGCGCCGAGCACCGCGCACTCGGGCTCGCGCAGCGCTTCTCGATCCTCGATCCCTCGGACCTCGAACCGATTGTCGCCGAGCTCGCAGGCACCGCCGACCGGTCGCGTGCCCGCGCGATCCACGCGCGCATCAGCCGCTGGAAGAACGCGCTCGTCGGGCCGGTCGACGCGCTCGCCGGGGCCGCATCCGACGACGAGCGCACCGCCGCGAACGCCTACGCACGCTACGGCGAGACCCTCCACACCTGGCGCGCCGTCGACCTCGACGACCTGATCGCGCTACCGGTGGAGTTCTTCGCGCGCGACGCCGCGGCACGGAGCCGCTGGCAGAGCGCAATCGCGCATGTGCTGATCGACGAATACCAGGACACCAACGCGGCGCAGTACCGGCTCTTTCGCGCGCTGACCGCCTCCAGCACGCCGCCCACTACCCCCGGCACGCCGTTCACCGCCGTCGGCGACGACGACCAGGCGATCTACGGCTGGCGCGGCGCTTCCGCCGACAACCTCGCCGCGCTCGCGCGCGACCATCCAGAACTCGAGGTCATCAAGCTCGAGCAGAACTACCGCTCGACGGTAAGGATCCTCCGCTGCGCGAACGCACTGATCGGCAACAATCCGAAGGTCTACGACAAGCGGCTGTGGACCGAACTCGGGCACGGCGACCCGTTGCGGGTGACTCCGGCTGCCGACGAAGACGACGAAGCCGAGCGGGTGACCGCAGCGATTCTCGCGCACAAATTCGAGCACCGCACGCGCTTCGCCGACTACGCGATCCTCTATCGCGGCAACCACCAGGCGCGTCCGTTCGAGACGGCGCTGCGTGCGCGAGCCGTTCCCTATGACGTGTCGGGGGGAACGTCGATTTTCGAGCGCACCGAGATCAAGGACATCGTCGCCTACCTGAGGCTCGTCGCGAACGAGGACGACGATCCGGCGTTCCTGCGTGCGATCGCAGCACCCCGGCGCGGCATCGGCGACGTCTCGCTGCGCGCGCTGGGAGAGATCGCTGCGGCCAAGCGCGTGTCGCTTTTCGAAGCGGCGTTCCTGCCCGACGCCGAAGCGGCGATCGGCGCCAAGCCGCGCGCCGAGCTCGCCGCGTTCTGCGCGCTCGTCAACGACCTGCGCTTTCGCGCCGAGCGCGAGCCGGCCGGGAGGCTCCTCGCCGAGCTCGTGCAGAAGACCGGCTATGCCGACTGGCTCGTCGCGACGCTCGACCGCAAGGAGGCGACCGCGAAGAGCGGCAGCGTCGACGACTTCGTCGGCTGGCTATCGAGAAAGGGCGAGAGCGAGGGCAAGAACCTGCTCGAGCTTACCCAGATGATCGCGCTCGTGACGATGCTCGAGGCGCGCGAAGACGGCGCCGCGGGGCCCGATGCCGTGCATCTCTCGACGATCCACGCGGCGAAGGGACTCGAGTACCGGCACGTGTTTCTGGTGGGCGTCGAGGAGGGCATCCTGCCGCATCGCGAGGCGGTCGACGCGGGCAACGTCGACGAGGAGCGGCGCCTGATGTACGTCGGCCTCACGCGCGCGCAGCGCAGCGTGCAGCTTTCATACTGCCGCAGCCGCAAGCGCGCCGGCGCGAAGGTGCCGAGCGCTCCTTCGCGCTTTCTCGCCGAGCTCGATCAGGAGGAGCTGCGACACGCCGGGGCGCCGCTCTCCGCCGACGAATCGGCGCAGCAGCGCAGCGCCGGAATTGCCCGGCTCGCCGCGCTGAAGGCGCAGGTGGCGCGCTGATGCGGGCCGCGTCGAAGTCGCTCGCGGTCCGGTGACGCGCTACTTCGCCGCGGACGTCATGTAGTCGACGCCGGCCTTGACTTGCGCGTCGGTCAGCGCCGAGTTGCCGCCCTTTGGCGGCATCGAACGCAGACCGTGCAGCGCCGCGTTGTAGAGCGTGTCCATGCCCTGCGCGATCCGCGGCGCCCACGCCGCCTTGTCGCCGAACTTCGGCGAGCCGAGAAGCCCGGTCCCGTGGCAGACGTGGCAGGTTTCGTCGTAGACCTTCTTGCCCTCGGCGGCGTCGGCCGGAGCAGCAGCGGAAGCGTGGGCGGCAGCAGCAGCGGGGGTTGCTGCCGGGGCTGCGGCAGGCGCGGCAGGCGCGGCGGGAGCAGGGGCTGCCGACGCGACGACGGCGGGTGCTGCGGTCACCGGCGGCTCCTTCCAGCCCGCGCCGGCGAGGTCCGCCATGTAGACGACCGCGCGATGTACTTCGTCGTCGGTCAATTCGCTGTTGCCGCCCCGGGGCGGCATCGTGCCCGATTTGCCAGTGAAGCCGTCGAGCGCGTGCTTGACGAGCGTCGCCTCACCTTGGGCAATCCGCGGACTCCATGCCGTCTTGTCGCCCGCCTTCGGTGCTCCTGCGAGGCCCGTCCCGTGACAGGTCTTGCAGGTCTGCCCGAACACCTGCTCTCCCGTCATGCTTCCCTTCGGCGCAGTCGCCTCCGCCATCACGATGCTCCCGACCGGCTTGATGCGCGCGGCGATCTGGTCTTCGGACCCTGCCGTCTCCATTCCGCTGGTCGCAAGCTGCGAAAGGAGCGCTGCCAGCGAGATCGGAATCGCGAACGCGAGCAGCACGACGATCACGAGCTGCTTCGGAGTCTTGATGAATGAGGAGTGCGCGTCGTGCTCCATGGGTCCCCCAGCGAAAGATGCGGAATTATACGTCCCGCCCCCGGCGTGACCGGGATGCGCGGCGGCTATAATCCTTCTTCCGCGCGCCCGTAGCTCAGTTGGATAGAGTATTGGTTTCCGAAGCCAAGGGTCACAGGTTCGAATCCTGTCGGGCGCGCCAAATCTCGGCGGTTTGTACCGGAAACATAGGTGACAGGTTGCACCTGTGACATCGGTAACGGCCCCCTCCGGCCCGATCTCTTCCGGTCGGCGAGTGACCCAATGGGGTATACTTCCGCATGCAGACGGTCGTGGAAACGAGCGCCTTCATGCGGCGCGCCGAAAAGCTTCTGAGCGAGGCGGAGCACGCCGAGCTTATCGGGTACCTGGCAATCCATCCGTGGGTTGGAGATGAGATTCCGGGTACTGGCGGCGTTCGCAAGATGCGATTTGCCGCAATGGGCAGGGGCAAGTCCGGAGGCGTTCGAGTGATCTACTACGCTTATGACGAGTACGCACCCATCTACGCGTTACTCGTGTACGGCAAGAACGAGCGGGCGGATCTTACGGCGGAGCAGCGGAAGTCGGTCGCTGCCTTTGCCGCTGCCATCAAGGCAACGAGGAAACGAAGATGAGCAAGCTGGGAAACGAACTGGTCGAATCGATGGCTGAGGCGCTGGCTCACGCCAAGGGCAGGGAGATGGGCGCGCGCGTGCACAAGATCTCCGTCAAACCCGATGAAATTCAAACTGCCCGCAAGCGCCTGGGGCTTTCGCAGGATCAGTTTGCCAGCGCGTTTGGAGTCAGCGCGTCGACCCTGCGCAAGTGGGAGCAAGGACAGCGCGCGCCAACCGGGGCAGCGAAGACGCTCTTGAAGATCATCGAGCGCGAGCCGAAGGCAGTCATCCGGGCGCTCAAGGTGGCCTAAAGGCTCCGCGCCGAAGATGTGCGGATCGACTTCGTCATCTCGTGTTACGCGGGGTGCGTCCCGCCGGGCGACTTTGACGCTTGCAATTGGGGTGTGCCTGACCCTTTCGTTGCTGTCGCCTTCTCGGGCGGCTTCGACTGACGCCGCGGCGCTGACCGCGAGTCCGGCCGCAGGGGCTCTCGCTGCGGCAATCCCCGCCGACGCCACCGCCCGCCGCATTGTCGAGGACGCCGACCGGATCCGCTTTCCCGCCGAGGGATTCCAGGTCGACGTGCGCATCGTCACCACCGCGCCGGGGCGCGATCCCGATGAGCACCGCTATCGGGTCCTCACCAAGGGCAACGACAGCACGATCGTGATGGTGACGGCCCCCGCCGACGAGCGCGGCCAGATCCTGCTGATGAAGGAGCACGACCTGTGGGTGTTCCTGCCCAACGTGTCGCAACCGGTGCGCCTTTCGCTCGCGCAGCGCCTGACCGGACAGGTCGCTAACGGCGACCTCGCACGCGCGAACTTCACCGGCGACTACAACCCGAGGCTCCTGCGCACCGACACGATCGACGGTGTGCGCTACGACGTGCTCGAGCTCGACGCGGTCGACAACAGCGTCACCTACCGCAAGGTCCTCTACTGGGTACGCGAGTCGAACCACGAGCCGTACAAGGCCGAGTTCTATTCGGTGTCGAACCGGCTCCTGAAGACCTGCACCTACGGGAAGTACGAGACGATGGCCGGCAGGATGCGGCCGACCGAGCTCGTGATGACCGACGCGCTGCATCAGGGCGAGCAGTCGGTGCTCGACTACGGCGACATGAAGCTGCGCGATCTTCCCGACAAGGTGTTCACGAAGGACTACCTGAAGAAGCTCGAGTGACGTTCGCGGTCTGGTACGCCGTCTCGATCTGGGCCGCGATCGTCGCGAAGAGGGGCCGCACGAAGAAGTTGAGCCCGTCGATCACCTCGGCGACCGACATCATCGACGGGTAGCGCAGACCGCGATGCTCGACTGCCGGCCCGATCTGCGTGAGCTTGACGCCGAGGCGCGTCAACTGCCTGGCGAGCCGGCGCTCGGTCAGCATGAAGAGCGTCTCGATACCATGGTGCCGCGCCTGCGCGATCATGCCTAGATAGAGTCCGGCGGCGATGTAGGGAAAGCGCGGGCGGTCGGGTGTGCCGAAGTCCCCCTCGTCGAGGCCGATCGCGACCGAGCGCTCGCCCTTGCGCCTGCGGTAGCGTCCGATCACCGCGAGCCGCGAGACTTCGGCGGTTCTGCCGCGGTCGATCCGTTCGAGGTCGACCAAGCTACGGTCGATGCCCGAAGCGCACAGGTGCTCCAACGGGAACGGCGCGGCTGGGTCCGCCGGGTCGGTGAGAACCAGCCGAACGCAACCGATCATCTCGCGCGAGGTGGCGCTCCTAAGCAGGCAGTGCACCGAGCGCCGATCGAACTCATCGGACTCGAGCCCGTCGGGGCGGCGCGGCTCGTATTGCAGCTCTTCGCAGTAGACGCTGTGGCGGATGCGATAGGCCTCGCGGCGCAAGTCGTCGTCGAGCGCCGGCAGCGTCTCGAAGTACCTGCGGAATCCGGTCCCGAGGTTGAGGAATTGAGGAAGATACATGGCGCTGTCGCTTCGCTCCATTGTAGTCGCTGCACGGCGCGCCTCCGATTGAAAAATGTGCAGATCGCGATACGATGCACGGCGATTTCGCGTCGAAATCGCTTTTCCCGTCTGAATTTCTCGATTAGACTGCCCCCTCAGTGGAAGGGGGGACGGGGTTGGCATTCCAGGCAGCGAGGCGACCGGCGTATTCGACGGCAATCGGCGGCGATACGATCGTCACCGTTCCGCGTCATCCCAATCCCGTTCAGCTCTGTGTCGCCGATCCCGAGTCGCGGCAGCTCAAGAGCTCGTCAGGGGCCAGTCTCTTCAAGGTCCGTCTCGCCAACACGCGCGCAAGGCACGAATCGGCGAGCTACCTGATCCGTCGCCGCTACGCGTGGCGCGGCTATGCGGTCGGCAATCAGACGCAGCAGGCGCCGACGCGCATCGGCATCGCCGCACACGATGCGGATGGCATCGTCGGCACGGTGACCGTGGGCCTCGATTCCGACGAAGGTCTCTTCATCGACGGCCTCTATGCGGATGTCGCGGATCGACTGCGCGCCGAAGGACGCAAGCTCGCCGAGTTCACGCGCCTTGCCGTCGACAACAACGTCAACTCCAAGCCGCTTCTCGCCGCGCTCTTCCACATCGCGTACATCTGCGCGCGACGCATTCACGACTGCACGGATCTGCTGATCGAGGTCAATCCGCGCCACGCCGCGTTCTATCGTCGGATGCTGGGTTTCCAGATCTATGGCGAGACAAGGACCGATCCGCGTGTCGGAGCGCCCGCGCAGCTTCTGCGGATCTGCCTCGATTGGGGGCAGCGCGAGATCGCGCGGATGGGCGGAAAGATCGAGCTCGCGTCGACCACGAGGTCGCTGTATCCGTACTTCTTCGGAGCGGGCGAGGAAAGCCGGATCGAGGAGCGATTGCGGGCGCTGGGTTGACGGGCGCCGGCTTTCGTTGCCGGAACTTCGCGGGGTTTATCGAACGGCATCGATGGTCGTGTGAAGACGAGCATCCTGGATTACGTTCGCTGCTCGGCGGCCATCATCGTCATCGGCGTTTTGGCGGTCGCCATCGTTGCGTATGTCGTGCATCCGATGTCGACGCGGCTCCTTGGCGAATACTTTGTCGTCGCCGATTCTCTCGCAACGCTTCTCGCTTACGGGATTCTGTCGGCCGCATTCCTCCGGTCGTCGCTGCGGCTTCGGGCACTGGAGCCCGGCGACTATTCGATGGAGTCGCCCGAATTTGCGTACTGGAAGCTGCTTTCGATCGTCTATCGGCTTGGCCAGAAAGCTCTGCTTCCGTTCACACCCGAATTCATGCGCCCAGTAGTGGCGAAACTGTACGGGGCGAGAATCGGTTCGGACGTGGCGATCGGCGGAACGATCGATGATCCGTACCTGGTCTCACTCGGCGATCGCGTGGTGATCGGCAACAACGCGCTCGTTTCCGGGAGCGTGATCACCAACGGTCGCATCACCCTCGGCCACGTTTCGATTGGTGCGGAGGCCACGATCGGCGCGAACTCGATCGTATTGCCCGGGACCGAGATCGGCGAGCGCGCCCTCGTGGCGAGCGCCTCGGTCGTGATCACGGCAACGAGGATTCCCCCTGGCGAGGTGTGGCGAGGCAATCCGGCCCGGAAGTGGCAGTGACGATTGTTCCGCGACTGCCGGCGCAACTGCGCGCCCGAGCCTGAAATGAAGAAGGGGCCCCGCAAAGGACCCCTTCCGGTATTGCCGAAGAGAGACAGTCAGCCGCGGTTACGTGTGCGGCGAACGGTCCATCCCATCGCGAACAGTCCGATACCGAGCAGCGCGAGGGATGCCGGTTCCGGAGCCGCGCTGAACGACTGGTTGCCATCGGCCTGGAACACGAGATCCGCGGGGGAAGTCTGGAGGGAGCTAAACGCGGTCCCACCGAATCCGCCCGGATTCGTGTACGACGTCTGCGCCTGTCCGATCTGCAACGTCGACGTGAACGTCGTGCCGGCGAGTGCCGGATTCACGTACGTAGTGTCCGTGAAGTTCACCAGCCCGGTAAGCGTTGTCGAATTCGTACCGGTCGTCGTGTCGAACGACTGTCCGGACAGCGGATTCA
>Ga0134126_10005061_pt1 | contig 16464 bp, 11 predicted proteins | sample KB31752_FD_96881 | JGI IMG/M metagenome (GOLD analysis project Ga0134126, IMG submission 96881) | Terrestrial soil microbial communities with excess Nitrogen fertilizer from Kellogg Biological Station, Michigan, USA - KB3-175-2 | ecosystem: Environmental > Terrestrial > Soil > Unclassified ...
AGCGGCTGCAGCAGCAGCCCGCCATTGGCGTGCGGATTCATGCCCATGCGCCGGCGGCCCTTCGGTGCAAGCTCGGCCAACTCCGAACGGAATGCGCCGTGTGCATCAAACAGCTCTTCCGGCTTGTAGACGCGCATCCAGTCTTCCAGCAGGCGCAGATGATCGGGCTTCTCGCGCAGTTCAGCGAAGGGAACCTGGTGAGCGCGCCACGTATTTTCCACGGGCTTGCCATCAACGAACTTCGGCCCGGTCCAGCCTTTTGGCGTTTTCAGAATCAGCATCGGCCAGCGCGGGCGCTTGGTCTCGCCCCCTTTGCGCGCGCCCTTCTGGATGGCGGCAATGCGGTCGAAAATCGCGTCGAAAACCGCTGCAGCCTTCTGGTGCATGACCATCGGTTCGTCGCCCTCGAGCGTGAACGGCTCGTACCCATAGCCGCGCATCAGTTCTTCCAGCTCTGCATGCGGAATGCGCGCCAGAATCGTCGGATTCGCGATCTTGTATCCATTAAGGTGCAGGATGGGCAGCACCGCTCCGTCGGTCGCCGGATTCAGGAACTTGTTGGAGTGCCAGCTTGTGGCAAGTGGGCCGGTCTCCGCTTCGCCGTCCCCGACCACGCAGGACACGATCAGGTCGGGATTATCGAAGGCTGCGCCGAACGCGTGCACCAGGGCATAGCCGAGTTCACCGCCTTCGTGAATCGAACCGGGTGTTTCCGGCGCGACATGGCTGGGGATACCGTAGGGCCAACTGAATTGCCGGAACAGCCGCTTGATGCCGTCCCGGTTTTGTTCGATGTGCGGGTAGATCTCGGAGTAAGAGCCTTCGAGATAGGTATTTGCGACGATGCCAGGGCCGCCGTGACCGGGACCGATGATGTACATCATGTTCAGATCGCGCTGGCGGATCAAGCGGTTCAGGTGGACATAAAGGAAGTTCAGGCCAGGCGTGGTGCCCCAGTGGCCCAGCAGCCGCGGTTTCACATCGTCGATCGTGAGGGGCCGCTCCAGCAGCGGATTGTCTTTCAGGTAGATCTGCCCCACCGAAAGATAATTCGCCGCGCGCCAGTAGGCGTGGATGCGCTCGGTTTCTTCCTGGGTAAGAGGCGACGCCGTGCTGACCTCGGTGGCGTTGACACCTTTCGCGTCCGCTTCGCTCATGGCACCCTCTCCTTCGGACTTGCCTCTATTTGAGGCTAACAGCGGCGTAGTGAAAAGGGAGTGACTGAGGTCACGGATGCGCAGGAACAAGGCACGATGCGGAAAACAGAGCGTCAGAAGTACTTCTTCAGCTTCAGGATGCGCGACTCGAAGCCGTACCAGAGGATGGTGGCCACCAGTGTGGCTGCCGCCAGGCGAAGCGCGATTACGGCGATATTGCCCCACATACCGTAGGAGTCCATACGCAGATCGAACCAGCCGAAGTAGATGAACACCATGATGTGCGTCATGTACATGCCGTAACTGATGCGGCCGTAGTACGCCAGCGGTCCGCGGCGCAGGACGGCGTTTACCGGACTGCGCGCGCCGGTTGAGGCAATCGAAGCCAGCACAGTGCCGCCAAACCCGCAGGTCAACGCGCAATCCAGCAGCGCCGTTCCGCCCGCGACGGTGCCGGCAAGGGTGAAGCCGACGATGAGCGCCACGATGCCGATGGTCAGCCACACGCGGCGGGGCAGGGCAATCGTATAGAGGCCGAGCGCGAGCAGGCTGCCCATGGCGATGCCGTCCAGGTGCGTGACCGTGTCGGTTTTTTTATCCAGGCGAAATGGGTGGCACGGAGGACCGGCGATGCGATGAGCGCGCCGCCCAGCACACACGCCAGCAGCCACGGCCGGCGCAGAAAGCGCACCACCGGAGCCCACACGAGGTAGTACTGCTCTTCAATCGCCAGCGACCACGTGGGCCCCAGGCCAGGCGGCAGGTTTAGAGGAAACAGGTTCTGCACGAAGAGCACGTAGGCCCACCACGGCGCCTCGCGAATGGCCTTGGACACCGGCATGCCGATGAACCAGTCCGCCTTGAGATAGCACACCGCGAGCACAAGAATGTACATCGGCCAGATGCGCAGAGCGCGGCGGCCGTAGAAGCTGCGGAAATAGCGCGGCTTGTCACGCGCCTCCAGCAGGATGGACGTGATGAGAAATCCTGAGAGGACGAAGAAGAGGATGACGCCGGCCCATCCCCAGAGCGAGGTCGCATAGAGCGGCGTGCCCGCGAGCCGTGGATGCGAGTGATAGAAGACGACTGCCAGAATGGCGATGCCGCGCAGGCCCTGCAACTCAGGGATGTAGGAAGGCAGCCACGAAGGCCGTGCCGGCGGATGCTGAGCGGGTGGTTTCAAATCGCGCGTCTTCAGCAGCGATTATCCCGCCGCCAGCTCCTTCGCCCGCTGCGTTGCGCGCATCACAGCTTTGATCAGCGTAACCCGCAGGCCGCCTTCTTCCAGTTCCAGAATGCCGTCGATCGTACAGCCAGCAGGCGTCGTTACGGCATCCTTCAGCAGCGCGGGATGGTACCCGGTTTCCAGCACCATCTTCGCTGCGCCAAACGTGGTTTGCGCCGCAAGTTGCGTCGCCGTATCGCGCGGCAGTCCGACCTTGACGCCGGCCTCGGCCAGGGCCTCAATTATGATGTAAATGTAGGCTGGCCCTGAAGCGGAAAGCCCGGTGACGGCATCCATGTGCTTCTCGTCGACCACCACTGTGCGGCCGACCGTCTCGAAGATCCGCTCGGCGGCTTCCATCTGTTTGGGCTTCACGAACCGCCCGCGGCACAGGCCCGCGGCTCCGGCGCCCAGCGCAGAAGGCGTATTCGGCATGGCGCGGATCACCGCGATCTCCATGCCCGCGGCGTCTTCAATCGTTCGCGTCTTCACGCTGGCGGCGAAGGATACGATGGTCTTGGCAGGCGTGAGCACGGGCCGAATCTGCTCGATCAGATCGGGAACCTGGAACGGCTTGACGCCCACCAGGATCAGGTCGGCGTTGCGCACCGCTTCCACGTTGTCGGTGCTGACGTCCACTCCCCATTGCGTGCTCAGAGCCACGGCGCGTTCGGCGTGCGCTACGGTGGCGTGAATCTGCTCGGGAGCAAACAGGTTCTCCTTCAGAAACGCCTGCAGAAGGATGCCGCCCATCTTTCCGGCGCCGAGTACGGCCACCGATACGCCGGGCATCTGCGCGGGCACTGTCACGGTATCAACGGCCGATTCGGTCATCGCGTTTCATGTCTCCATTAAGAATGAGCTGGTTCAAGATCCAGAATAACTGGCGCGAGCGATGTGCGGCCAATTCACGGGGAATCAGTGCTGGTCGGCGATCCAGGCGTCAATGCGCGCCTGCAGCATGTCCAGCGGCATGGCGCCGGCGTCCACCACTTCATCATGGAAGGCCCGGATATCGAATTTGCTGCCTAGCACCGTTTTGGCGTGATCGCGCAATTCCAAAATCTTCATCTGGCCGGCCTTGTAGGCCAGCGCCTGCGCCGGCCATCCGATATACCGATCCACTTCCGACTGGATGGTCGGTTCGTCGAGCGACGAGTGCGCGTGGAAGTAATCCACCATCTGCTGGCGCGTCCAGTGCTGCGAGTGCACGCCGGTATCGACCACCAGGCGGATGGCGCGCCACAGGTCGGCGTCGAGGCGCCCAAAGTCGGAATACGGGTCCTGATAGAAGCCGACGTCCTTGCCCAGCCGCTCCGAATAGAGCGCCCAGCCCTCAACGAATGCCGTGTACTCAATGTGCTTGCGGAACTCCGGCACGCCTTCCTGCTCCTGCGCCACCGAGAACTGCATGTGGTGCCCCGGAACGCCTTCGTGATACGCAATCGCTTCCACATTTAGCAGGCTGCGGTTCGGCACATTATCCAGATTGACCCAAAGGTGCCCCGGTCGACCCGCCTCCGGCGATCCTGGATCGTAATAGGCGGGCGGCGCCGTTTTCTCCAGGTACTTCGGCATCTCCACCACTTCGAGCTTGCTCTTGGGTAGATGACCGAACAATTGCGGCAGCTTCGCTTCCATATCCGTGACGTGCTGCTGGTAGGCATTGAGCAGCGCGTCCGGCGAGGCCGGCGTCAGCTTGGGATTCGCCTTCAAACTGGCGCGAAACGACGACAGGTCTTTGAAGCCGAGCTTCTGCGCAATGACCAGCATTTCCGTTTCGTCGCGCTTCACCTCGTCAAGGCCAATCTTGTGGATCTGGTCCGGCGTCATGTCGAGCGTGGTCTCGCGATGAATGAGGAACTGATAGTATTTGGCGCCGTCGGGCAGAGCGGAGATGCCTGGCTCCGTACGCCCGGCGGGGATATAGCTGATCTCAAGAAAGCGCGCAAACCGCTGATACGCGGGAAGCACCTTCTTCTCAATCACGCTCAGCATTTCCTGCCGGATTCGTTCGCGGGCGGCGGCCGCAATCGAATCGGGGAACTTCTTGAGCGGAGCCGCCAGCGGCGAGTCTTCGGGTTTCTGATCGGCCAGTTGCTTCACCTGGTCCAGGGTCTGCTGCAGCAGGTATTTGGGTGGGACGCGGTGATCCTCCATGCCGATGGCCATGTTGTCGGTGACCTGCTGGAATGCCGTGGGAACAGCGCGCAGCCGGGCGATCCAGTCGTCGTAGTCCTTCACATCCTTGAATGAAAGGTGGGTCGCCAGATCAGGATAGGTGGAGTAGATGCCGCCCATCTGGTTCACCGGCATCTCCCATTCCTTGAAGTCGGCCGCCTCCATGTCGTCGGTAAACTGCCGCAGGAGCATCTCGCGGCTCATCTGCTCCGACTCGGTGAAGCCTACCGGATCGATGGCCCCCAATTTCATCAGGAAGTCCTGTTCCTGCGCCAGCCAGGCATTCTCCGCCGCCACTGAGTAGTCACTGATCTTGTCGTTCCAGCGTTTGTCGCCGATCAGCGATGCCTCTTCCGGCGAATGCTCCAGACGCAGGTTCCAGTACTGCTGGAACAGGGTATTCAAGGCGGCGCGGCGTTCTGCCACGGGGGCGTTTGCCGCTGGGCCAGAGTTGGTGAGCTTTTGTGCGGGCGCGGGAATGGTCAAGACAAGAAGAGCGGCGGCAAGGTATGGGAGGCGGATGAAGCGCAACGGAGGATTCCTCGCACGGAAAGTGGCTACCCGTCGAGTGTAGTGCAGAAGGTCCGGCGGCCGATGCGAAGGGGGTGGATTGCTTCGCGAGTGCCTACGGAGTAAGAACCGCCTCGTTGCCCACGATGCGGTAAAGGGTCGACCGGCTGATGCCGAGCTGGCGCGCGGCTCGCAGCTTGTTGCCGCGGTTCACGTCCAGCACATATTGCACATGCTTGTGGATCACGTCATCGAGGCGCAGGCTGCTTGCCTGCGACACCGGCGGCGCTTCCGGAGCAAATTCCCCGTTGACCGGCAGCGCCAGATCGCCGGGCCGAATCACGTCGTCGGCGGCCTCGAACAGCGCCGATTCCAATACGCTGGCCAATTCGCGGACATTCCCTGGCCAGGAGTGCTGCAGCAGGCGCCCCAGCGCGCCGGGTCCAAGTGCCACGCGGCGATGCTGGTATCGGGCGCAGATCCGCTCAAGCAGCGCCTGCGAAAGGGGTGGGATGTCTTCTCTCCGCATGCGCAGCGGCGGGATGGAAAACCGCACGGCAGTGAGACGGAACGCGAGGTCCGGCATCAGTATGCCCTGGCCCGCCATTTGCCGAAGGGGCGTCTGCGAGGAGACGACCAGCATCACTCCGCCGGGCCGATCCTGCAGCGACTTGAGAACCCCCAGAAGAAGCCCTTGCCCGGGAGGGGCCAGCAGGTCAACACGATCGAGATAGGTGAACCCGGAGAGCGCTGCGGCATCTGCTTCGCCCAGGAGCCATTCCCGTGCGTCGCGCCGCTGAAAGGGAGACCCAGCAAGCGGAGACCGGCTGAGCAGGTACTGCGCGAGCGTCTGTTTGCCCACTCCGTGCTCGCCCTCGATGGAGGCCACCTGTACATGCGGACCGGCCATTTCGGCCTGCAGCAGCAGCTTGCGCCAGGACGCGCTCACTCCGGCTACGGTAAAGGCGACGCTCGGCTCCTTCTCGATGAGCGTGGGTCCCGGAAAGAACACAGGATAGGGAAACTGCGCGGCATTCTGCATCGCTTTCAACCCGCCTCGCCTCCGTGGCTCAAATCGCACCAATCCGGCCAACAGGTGTTTCATCGGCGGGCAGCGGAAAAGCTTGAATGCAGGCAACAAGGGACCAAGGGACCAAGGGGACAAGGGACAAGGGACAAAGGGACCAAGGGATCAAGGGATCAAGGGACCAAGGGATCAAGGGACCAAGCGGTCATAGGAGCAAAGGGATGTGGGATTCAGGTAACATATGATGTCTTTTTAATCAGCTACTTACAAGACATCTCAGAAGTCGGGAGGGGGGTGGGGGATTTTTTTCGTGCCCATCGGCCTGTTGCCTGGAAAATCAATCCACCCACCTCTATGAGACGGGAAACCCCGCCCCTCCTCCGCCATGTGAAGGCGCGAGGCCTTTCGGTGCAAAAAGAATGGGAAGCAGCGGGGCGGCTGCTTCCCATTCTTTGTGTTGTTCCCTTGTTCCTCGCGACCACTCTCAGAATTTGGGAAACCCAAACCCTTTACTTCTTTTTCAAAACCTTTTCCGCCTTGCTGTCGATCTTCTTCTTATCTGCTGCGCTCAGCTTACCCGCGTGCTCCATCTGCGATGCTCGTGCCTTGGCGTTTCGGGCATGAGCGGCATCTGGCATCGGATATTTGCGTTCCTCTGGAAGCCCGAAGTCGCTCTTTGGCTCAGCCTTTTTCTTCGAGGTTGTGAGCGTTGCCATATTTCCCTCCTGGTCAGGCGCTGAGATATTGAGATGCTGTTTTCCCGGCGGAGGTCAGAGCGGAAAGAACCTGTTCGGATACAAAGGAGCGCACGGACGGCTACAACGCGCCGGCCGCGACCAATGTTCCCTGGGTCCCTTGTTCCCTTGGTCCCTTGGTCTTATTTCCGGAAGCGCTTGGAGGGCTCGTCGGAGAAGATCTGCCCGTCGCGGATATGGACCACGCGATGCGCGTATTCGGCGATGTCCGGCTCGTGGGTCACCAGGACGATGGTGTTTCCCTTGGCGTGCAGGTTGTCGAACAGCGACATGATCTCCACGCCGGTCTTCGAGTCGAGGTTTCCGGTGGGTTCGTCGGCCAGGATGATGGACGGGCTGTTGACCAGCGCGCGGGCGATGGCAACACGCTGCCTCTGTCCACCAGAGAGCTCGTTGGGCTTGTGCATCATGCGGCTTTCCAGCCCCACGTCTGCCAGCGTCTTTTTGGCCCGCTCGATACGCTCCGCCGTGGGCGTGCCGTTATAGATCAGGGGCAGCTCCACATTGTGCAGCGATGTGGCGCGAGCCAGCAGGTTGAAGGTCTGGAAGACAAACCCGATTTCCTTGTTGCGGATGCGCGCCAGTTGATCGTCGTCGAGTTCACTGACCAACTGCCCGTTGAGCCAGTATTTTCCCTGGGTGGGGGTATCGAGACAGCCGATCAGGTTCATCAGGGTCGATTTTCCCGAACCCGAGGGGCCCATGATCGCGACGTACTCGTTGTGCTTGATGCGCACATTGATGCCGCGCAGGGCATGCACCTGCTGTTCGGCGCCCATATCGTAGGTGCGCCACAGATCCTCGACCACGATGACGTCGCCATTGGGCTGGGTCGCGTGCTGTGTCCTGTCCTCGGTGCTGATGCTGTCCAGAGCCATCCCCATATCTTCCTCTGCCTTGCTGCGATCCGGAAATTTCCGGCGCGGGCAAGCGGATTCACCTGCGCGCGTACCATGATGTACGCAACTTCAGCCCTGCAGTTCCCGGTCGTGCCGGAAGGCACGACCGTTTAGATGCTTACGAGTTGTTTGCCGCCTGGTTTACAGGCTTCGTGGTGTCGCGTTTGACCAGCGCGTTGTCTTTCAGGCCGCGCAAGGTTTTGTAGGGACCGGTGACAATTTCGTCGCCCTCCTTGAGGCCGGAGAGCACCTCGATATCGGTGGCGCCGGTGATCCCCGTGGTGACAGGCACGAAGCTGACCCGGAATTTGCCGTGTGCATCCTTGCGCATCACGAACACGCCCTGCTGGTCAGGCTGTCCGTTGTTGGACGATGTGGAAGCCGCCTGCACGTTGTCGCTCTTTGCAGGCTTGTCCTGAGGCTTGATGGTCAGGGCCTGGATCGGAAGCGAGAGAACATTGTCCTTATGCGCGGTGGTGATCTTGGCCGTGGTGGAGAGTCCTGGGCGCAACTCGTCATTGGGCTGATCGAGCGTGACCACTACCTTGAAATCCTTTGCCTCTTCGGTGCCGGTGGTCGACTGCGATGTAGCCACGCCACTGGACCGCAGAAGGGCTTGATCGCCGACCAGGGTGACGTGGCCCTTAAACGTCTTGCCGGGAATCGCGTCCACGCTGACATCGGCCGGCTGGCCGATCTTGACGTTGACGATGTCGGTTTCGTCGACCTTAACCTCGGCGGTGACCACGCTCATGTCGGCGATGGTCATCAACGTGGAGCCTTGCGCGTTCTGGATGCCTTACACAACGGTCTCACCTTCGCGCACCGGCTGATTGGTGACCAGCCCATCGAAAGGCGCAATCGCCAGGGTACGGCCAAGCATGTCCATGTTGGCCCGCAACGTTGCCTCTGCCGTCCGCATGTGGCCACGCTGGGACTCCGTCTGAGCTTTGGCCTGTGCGAGGGAGGCCTGCATTTGTGCGATTGTGGCAACCGCCGTATCGTAGGAGGCCTTCTTCGCGTCAAAGTCCTGCTTTGCCAAAATGCCCGCCTGGTAAAGCCCCTGGGCGCGGTTCCAATCGAGCTTCTTTTGTTCCAGGTCGGCCTTGGCGCGCTCGAGGTTGGCCTCGGCGGTCTTCTCAGCGGCGATGTAGGAGTTCACATCAGTCTTGGCGGCGGCGATTGCGGCTTGCTGGCCCGCGACCGACGCTTCCTGCTGCACATTCTCAATGGTCGCGACCACCTGGCCCTTCTTCACCCGGTCGCCTTCCTTGACGTACAGATGGGTGACGCGCCCCATCGCGGTGGCGCCAAGGTTGACATACGTCGCGGGCTTGATCTGGCCGGTGCCGCTGATGACCGTCGACAGGTTCTGGCGAACTATCTTCGCCGTCATCACCTTGGTGTAGCCGGACTGCTGCTTGACGACCATAAACGTCACCAGGCCGGCAGCCACAAGAATAGCGAGAACGATCAGAAGAATCTTCTTCATGTTTGGTGCATGCTCCCCGGGGTTCCTCGTTCTAGTGTACGCAATCCCGGCTTTTCAGGTTCCCTTTCCGGGAAAAACGATGGGAACTTTCAATAAAATCCTGCTCGATGAAGTGAATCGGGCGCTCGTTGCTACCGGCGGTGGCGGGACGACTGTTATATGGACGGGGCCACCGGCCTTCCGGTCTCACCTTTTTGTCCGCGTTTTCGGGTTTCTGCGCCCTGTCCTGCGATGACCTTGTCCGGAACTCAGCGTCCAAATGGCAGCCGACTCCGGGCGTAGCTTGCCGGGTGACCTTGGTACCCGTAGAATGGGGCAATCCAGGAGTTTCAGTCTAATGATGTCCAACCGTTCCACGTTCCTAGCAGTCGCACTGGCTTGCGGCCTTATCCCGGTCTCCGCACATCGCATCGTTGCCCAGGCGTCTAGTCCCAACGCGCAAAGCCAGCAGGACCAGGATCAGGACCCCCTCAAGCGGAAGCGTTCCGACAAGGAAGAATTCAACGCCCAGAAGGAACTGAAGCAGGAGTTAAAGGGCGCCTATAAGACGTGGCTGGATCAGGACGTTGCCTACATCATCACCGATGAAGAGCGGAAAGCGTTCAAGAGCCTGAGTAATGACGAGGAGCGGGAAGCCTTTATTGAGAACTTCTGGCTGCGCCGCAATCCCAATCCCGATTCCCCTGAAAACGAGTTCCGCGAAGAGCATTACCGCCGCATCGCCTATGCCAACGAGCATTTTGCCGCGGGCAAGCCGGGCTGGAAGACGGACCGCGGGCACATTTACATTGCGTTCGGCCCGCCGGACTCGATTGACTCGCACCCTTCCGGCGGCGCCTACCAGCGCCCCGTCGATGAGGGAGGCGGATCGACGGCCACCTATCCGTTTGAAGACTGGCATTACCGCTATCTCGCGGGCATCGGCGACAACATCGACATCGAGTTTGTGGATACCTGCATGTGCGGGGACTACCACTTCACGATGGATCGCGGCGAGAAGGACGCCCTCTTGCGCGTTCCCGGAATGGGTCTTACGCAGTGGGAATCGATGGGAATGGCCAAGAAGGCTGACCGGTTCCATGGGGGCGTGGAAACGCTGGGCACCGGCCCGCTCGCATCGAGCCAGAATGCAAAAGAATTTGACCGCCTCGAATTGGCATCGAAACTGTTCGCGCCCCCTGAGCTCAAGTTCAAGGATCTCGAAACGTACATGACCGAGCACAAAATCCTGAACGGGCCGCCGTTCCCGTTCGATGTGCGCACGGATTTCGTCAAGGTGACAGAGAACACGGTGCTGGTGCCGATCACGGTCCAGATCCGCAATCGCGACATCACGTTTGAAACCAAGAACGGCGTCTCAAAAGGTGTGGTCAACATTCTGGGTAAGGTGACCACCATCACCCACCGCACCGTCCAGACCTTCGAAGATACAGTCGAGGTGGAGCAGCCGGCCGAACTGCTGCAGAAGAGCCTTGACCGCAAATCGATCTATTGGAAGGCCCTGCCTCTGCTTCCGGGGTCCTATCGCCTGGACATCGCCATCAAGGACGTGCACAACCCGGATCACGTGGGTCTGTATGCGCGCAGCCTGGAAGTGCCGAAGTTCTACGACGAGAAGCTGGCGACGTCCACTCTGATTCTTGGTGACCAGATGTCGCCGGTGGATTCGCACTCGATCGGCGCTGGAAACTGTGTCATCGGCAACACGAAGATCTGCCCCAGGGTGACCTCGAGTGCGGCTACCCCGATCAATTTCAGGCGGAATCAGGACCTCAATTTCTGGATGCAGATCTATAACCTCCAGATCAATGACGCCACAAAAAGCAACGACGCCAAGGTGACCTATCAGATCGTGGACACGGCCACCAACAATGTGATCTTCGAGAAGCAGCTCGATTCAAAAGATTTAGGGGCGCACAGCGATCAGATCACCGTGGAAAAATCGCTTCCCATGGCGGGACTCCAGCCGGGTAAGTACAAGGTGACCATTAAAGTCGACGATGAAATCTCAAAACAAGAGATTGCGCAATCGGCACCTTTTGTCGTCGAATAGTATGCATCGTCCCGCGCGGCCAGGTTACCGGGCTCAAGACCAGGAACCAGCGCGGGAGAAGTTGCTGGAGAATTGCCAGGGACGCCCGCCGGTACACAGAGGCACGTGATATTGCGCAGGCTCCATCTCGCGTTGTTCATCGTATGGGTTGGCACGGCAACCGCGTCACTGCACGCGGCTGGACCTGCTTCGGTCTCGGGCGTTGTGCGGAACTCCGCCGGCGTGCCGCAGATGGGGGCCGTGGTCGAGCTGCTGCGCCCCGACCTCTCCGTGATTAGCACCGTCTACACCAATTCCAAAGGCCGGTTCGCCTTCGCCCAGGTGATGCCAGGCCACTACGCCGTAAAGGCGATGGGGACGTCGTTCCTTCCCTCGCTGCGCGAGAATGTCAGGGTGCAGGCCGGCACCATCGTAAACCTCACGCTGAATACGCTTTACGAAGTCATGCAATGGCTCCCGGCCAAGCCGCGGTCGGGCGATGCGCAGAGGGATGATTGGGCCTGGACGCTGCGTTCGGCGGCCAACCGGCCGCTACTGCGCTGGCTTGAAGACGGGCCGCTGGTCGTGGTCTCCGACGGCAAATCGCGTCCGAAACTGAAGGCGCGCCTAGTGGCAAGCGGCAATGCCGGCACTTTCGGCGAAGACGGGCAACGCATCTCGATGGAGGTGCAGGACACTCCCTCAGACAGCAGCGAACTACTTGCGCACGTGGATTTCCAGCCCGGCACCGATGCCCGCATGGAATCGATGCTCGGATTCCGCCAGGACCTGGGAATCGTCGGAGCGGTACAGTCTGTCGCAGCCATTTCCCTTCATCCCGAGGTGGAAAGTTCCGACGCACAAGGCCTGAATGAAGTCGCCATGCGCACCTGGGAGTCCATGAATATGGGCGACGCGATCGAGGCCGAAGCGGGAGCCGGCCAGGTGCTTGCGCGATTTGCTCAGGACTCTCCAAACACGGTGGCAAGCGTTCTGCCCTTTGTCAGCGTCAGGTGGCGGAAAGGGGATTCGATCATTTGCTATCGTCTCGCCACGGCTCTGCCGAACCAGCAGCAAGCCGGCGACGGTAACGCATCGACTTGGTTGCCAACCCTGGCCATGCGCAATTCCCGGCTCGTAGTGGAACGCGGGCTTCACCAGGAGATCGGTTGGGAGCGTCGCACGGACTCTTCCGGCGTTGCGGTTTCGTTTTATGCGGATACCCTCACGGATCCGGTGCTCGAGGCGATGACTCGCGGCGGCTCGGCCGCATTGCCTGACATGCTCTACGACGGGCAAAGCGGGCTGGTGCGTACCGCCGCATCGGGCTATTCGACCGCCGGCCTGGTGGCAATGGTCGAGCGGGATCTGCCTCGCGGCAATCATGTGCAGCTGACCTACGCGAACGGCGAGGCCATCGTGCTCTCCGGGGCGCAGCACCCCACTGTTCTGAGCGAGATTGTGGCGCAGGCGCGGCCGCGCCGCACGCAGATGTATTCGTTGTCGCTTTCGGGCACGCTCGATGGTTCGGGAACGCGCTGGCGCGCCAGCTATCGCTGGCAGCCTGAAGACACCGTCACGCGGGTTGCGCCCTACATGGTGCAGGCCGACGAGCCGTACTTCAATCTCCACCTGCGCCAACCCGTTTTTTCGCGCCGCGAGAGCGCCCGCAGCCTGGATGCCATGGTCGACGTGCGCAACCTGCTCGACCAGGGTGGCCGCTCGTTCATGCTGAGCGACGGCACACTGCTGCTTTTCGCACAGGCACAGCGCGGTGTCACGGCCGGCTTGGCCTTCACGTTTTAGACGCCGCCCCCACTCCGGCGCATTCGCATTTCACACCCCTTTGAACGCAGGCACGCAGGCTCAACACGTGGTGTCGCCGCCCTTTGGGATCGTGTCGCGGGTGTGCTATATTTTGAAAAGTGCGCTCGATCATCGCGATGCGCAAACCGTGCCATCCGCCTCGACGGCACGAGTTCCAGCCTAACGGACGCGTAGCTCAACTGGCAGAGCATTCGGCTCTTAACCGACAGGTTGTAGGTTCGATTCCTACCGCGTCCACCAGCCTTCCGGATACTCCCTTTTCCCTGGTTGCCGATCGGGACTGAGCTCCGCTCAATGCGCTCGCGCACTTCCATCACGGTGCATCCGCGCCATCGGGTGTGTCCGCTTCGGGTCCACCGCGATTGACGGCCTGGGTGGCTGAGAACGGCTTCATCTGGTATTCGTGCGGTGGCGCGTCCCCGGCCAGGTAGCGGACAAAGTAGTCCCAGCGCCTGCGCGTCATGTAACCGGAGGCGGGTCCATAGCTGTGCGGCACGTTGGGAATCATCAGCAGGTCGAAGTCCTTGTTGGCCTTGATGAGCGCATCGACCACCAGCAACGTATTGTCCGGCGGCACATTGTTGTCCATGGTTCCGTGAGCCAGCAGCAGATGCCCTTTCAGGTTGTGCGCGTAGTTCTGATTGGCCTGCGAATCGTAGTTGCTGTGGCCGTCCGCCGTCTTCACTTCGATGCCCGCCCACTTTTCGGCCCAGTCATCTTCGTAATCGCGTTCGTCGTGGTTTCCGCTCTCGGCAATGCCCACCTTGAAAAAGTCGGGGAAGTGGAACATGGCCGCGGCGGTTGCGTTTCCTCCGCCTGAGTGGCCAAATATGCCCACGCGATTCAGATCGATGAACGAATACTGCCGCGCCAGGTCCTTCATGCCGGCCACCTGATCGGGGATGGTGTTGTCTCCCAAGTTGCCGTAGTACGCCTCATGAAATGATTTCGTGCGCCACGGCGTGCCCATGCCGTCAATGCACACGACTACAAACCCAAGCTCCGCAAGCGACTGCAGATCGTTGTGCGTGGCCCTGAGGCTGCGCGTCCCGCACGAGCCCGTCTGCGGGCCGGGATAGACATTGTTCACAATCGGATATTTTTTCGACGCATCGAAGTGCGTGGGCTTGAACATGAATCCGTACAGGTCGGTCTTGCCATCGCGGCCCTTCACCTTGATGGGAGTGAGCGGAACCCAGCCTGCAGACTTGAGCTTTGAAATGTCCTGGTGTGCAGCCTCCATCACCGTCTTGCCGTCATCGTTGCGTACGACCGTCACCTGCGGAGTCGTCGGCGTCGAGTAGGTGTCGATGAAGAACTTGCCCGAATCCGACATTTTGACGTCGTGATCGGCGTTCTCCGGAGTAAGCAGCTTCAATCCGCTTCCGTCGAAGTTCACGCTGTAAAATGCCTGGTAATACGGGTCGCGGTCTGCCTCCTTGCCCACTCCGACAAAATAAATCGTTCGCTTCGCGTCATCGACGTAGAGAACCTTTGTGACATTGCCCGGCCCATGTGTGATCTGGTTCTTGAGCTTGCCGGTCTCTAAGTCGTACAGGTAGAGATTGCCCCAGTTATCGCGCTCACTGAACCAGAGGATTTCGTTCGACTGCGGAAGATAATGCCAGTTGATCTTCCCGTTTCCGCTTTCGTAAAACGTGGCCACAGTCTCTCCCATTACGTCGCGCACATCGCCGGTCGCGGCATCCGCCACCCGCAGCCATTCCTGCTTGTGATCGCGTGATGTGGAGACGAACGCGAGATGCCCGCCGTCCGGGCTCCATTCCACATCGGAAAAAGTGTTCCCGTCGCACGCCACATCGTCGCACAGCGTCGAGCGATGCTGGTCAGGCGGCATCTTAATGCGGATCACCTTGCGCGCCATCACATCGACGATCACGCGCTCGATCATCGTTACGTCCGTGTCGCCCACCAGGGGATACTTCCATGCCTTCAAGACCGGGTGGGTGTTGGTCACCGGAACCAGGTACATCTCGCCTGTCTTGCGCTGGTCCTGCTGGAAAGTCGCAATCTTCGTTGAATCGGGAGACCACAGAAGGATCGCCGCATCCGACGATTTCCATCCTGCGTTATCCGTCGCGTATCCGAAGTCCTTCACGCCGTCGGTGGTCAACTGCGTTTCCTCGCCCGTGGCAAGGTCCTTCACCCACAGATTCCAGTCGCGGAGGAACGCGCCGAGTTTCTTGTCCGGCGAAAGGTTCAGAGGCGGATGAGCCGCCGGCCGTGCCGCTCCCGGGCCGCCCTCGTCTTCACCGCCAATGCGCGCGCACGACGGCAGATTTGCGCCAAGGTCGCACCGATACTCACCGCCGTACCCGCTGAAATACAAGATGTGGCCATCCGCTGAGAACGAAATGTCGGAGAGGTGCAAATGACGCGGCTGAAGATGCATCGCGTCATGGCTCGCGGCATTCAGCAGTGCTGCCACTTTGTCCTGATCGAACAACGGGCCTCGCGTGCGATTCGCCGGATCCACCACCATGTAGGAGATGCCCGTTTCGTCCACGGCCTTGTACCAGAAGCGTCCATCGTCGAGCGTCTGCGCCTTGACTTCTCCCGGCCACGCAAGGGGATTCATGTTGTAGGGCATGAACTTTTCGGCGGCGGCATAATCCTGGGTCGTAAGCTGGCGTGGATGTTGCGCCAAGACTCCGGTGCATGAGAACGCGATGACGGCGAGCGCCATCCCTGGAAGGGAATTGCAATTGAGCATCGATCCGGCCTTTTCCCGCCACGCAGAGGCGCAGCGAGTTGATCTGGAGAAAACAAACGCGGTTCATTTTACAGCGGCGCGTTGAGGGACGTACCGCGCTTTTGCCGGGCCGGATTGCACGGCAAATGAAAAGGGCGGCGCAATCCTGAGGATCGCGCCGCCCTTCGCGTTGTGCTGTCCTGACCTAAAACAGGTTCCAGAGAGACTGGTTGTAGACCTCGTGGTGATATTGCACTTCGGACGCTTTCACAAACGTGCCAAGCGCGCGCGGGCAACGGTCCGCCGAAGCCTGCTTGAGCTCGGCGTAACGGCCCTGCACATCCGGTCCAAGGATCTCGGCAATCCAGCTCGAACCCCTGAAATCCTCGATCGCCTGCTGGACGTTATCGGGAAGATAGCGGTGGGCCTGGCGAAGGTTCTCGATGTCCGCCTTCTCCGCGTCCATTCCCGTCTTGAAGATCGAGTACAGCGCCATGTACGGGTTTGCATCCGGCGCCACGGAACGCACTTCCACGCGCATGGAGCGCGAGTTGCCGATGGGAACGCGCACCATGGAACCGCGATCGGTGGCCGATGCCTTGATCTGGTTCGGCGCTTCGAAGTGCGGGTCGAGCCGGCGATAGGC
>Ga0134126_10005062_pt1 | contig 16462 bp, 15 predicted proteins | sample KB31752_FD_96881 | JGI IMG/M metagenome (GOLD analysis project Ga0134126, IMG submission 96881) | Terrestrial soil microbial communities with excess Nitrogen fertilizer from Kellogg Biological Station, Michigan, USA - KB3-175-2 | ecosystem: Environmental > Terrestrial > Soil > Unclassified ...
GCCTGCGAGATATTCGAAATCGGAGCCGGGGACTGCGCGATTGCGCGACTGCAGCGCCTGTGATGCACGCAGCTTGGCGTCGGCCACTGACTCTTCATCGCTGCCGCCCTGCGCCGGTGCGTAGTTTGTGACCGCGTTGATGGACGGGATATAGGTCTGAAGTTGCGTGATTCCTAGTGCGGCGACGTTGCCCTGGCTGCCACCTCCGAAGCGATAGCTGCGGGCAACAATGTTGTCAGATGGGCTGGCGAGGTTCACGCCGGGGATGCGACCGTGGCGGCCATCGCCAAAGGTCACCCGCCCCGTTGTGCGGTCGAGCACGTAGCAGGCATCCTGCGGGCCGGCGGCAAAGAAGTCGTCCACCTGCTGCCACACCAGGAAGCCCAGCCCTTCATCGACCTCGAGGCGCAGGCTGGTGATGCTGGCCTTGCTTCCGTCGGAGTTGGCAGCTTTGATGGGCTGCGGCAAAACAACGACCGGATTGTTCGCGAGGGTGAACGCCTGGTTCGGCGTGCCGTCGCTGCCGCCCAGCACTTCATCGCGGATGGTAACGGCCTGCGTGGCCTGCACGGTGTTGGTAAGAATCGACGCGATCTGCGGCGCCATTTCATAGCTGCCCGCCACCATACGCGCGCGGATCCAGTACAAGCTCGCCGTCACCTTGCCCATGGGCGCAGCCTGAATGAAACCACCGGGCCCGCTGAAGACCACGTGACCATTTTGCGTAAATGCGCGTGTGCTATCGCTGGTGAGCGTCAGCGGTTCCCACAGCGAGCCGTCCCAGTACTCCCACGCGAGCGTTGCCGGAGGAGGCAGCGCGCCGCCGCACTGCATCACGTCTGGTACGAGCAGGTTGCTGAACAGCGTAACGGCGAAGTCGATCGGCTGGGCGGGAAACGCAACAGCGGTAGAGAACCCAAGCAGAAGCGCCGAGCCCGGCTGCGGGTGCTGGCCAAACGGGTAGAACCACTGGCCTGAACCGTTGTTGCGGCTGAACACGTTGGCGTAGCTGAGGCCGTCGTAGCTCTGGATGGCAGAAAGCACCGGGCCAATGGCGACGAGCGCAGTGTCGGTTTCAAAGATGAGCGGCTGATTGCCGCTGCTGCTCGCGGCTATCTGCGTGCCCTGCGGCACAATGGCGTAGGAGAGGTCTGGGCGCGCGAGGCTGAACGTCAGGTTCGCAATTGCGGGTTGCGCCGGCTGCAGCTCGATGCCGATCAGTTGCAGGAACTTGATGTAGTTCAGGTCGGGAACCTGGTTGATGCGATAGACGAGAATCTCCGTCATCCAGGCGAAGAGCTGCACCAGCGTCATGCCGGGATCGCTGTCGTTGAAGTTGGTCCACTCGGGAGCATACCGGGGGATCAGCGTCCTGGCCTGCGCCACGATATCCGCAAACTGCCGGTCGTCCAGATTTGGCGCTTGCAGCGGCATAGTTATCCTCCGGCCCCTTCGGTCACGTAGAACGGGTAGACCATATTGCTCATGGCGTTGTTGGAGCGAATGCGGTAGTTAACCCGGATGAGAAGCATGTTCGGCTGATCGGGCGCGGCGTCCACGCTTACGTCGAGCACATCGATGCGAGGCTCGCCTTTCGCGAGCGACCCGTTAACAAGGTGAGCGACGCCGGCGCGGGTAGTGGGGTTATTAGGTGCGAAGACCAGGTCGTGAATTCCACACCCAAAGCCCGGAAGCATCTGCCGTTCGCCGAGCGCGGTGCCGAGGATGATCCAGATGGCCTCCTGCACGCTCTGCTCGCCTTCTGACCAGGAGAGCCCGCCGGCGGGATTGACGCGCACGGGGAACTTCCATCCAGTGCCGAGATACGGCTTTGCTAGCGACGAACTCATGCTGTGGGCCTCCCGGCCGCGACTCTACGGAATGGAAGAAAGAACCTGTTTCAACTGGATCAGCATCTGATCGAGCTGGTCGACGGCGGACTTGATATCGGATGCGCCCGTGATCGCGCCCATATCGGGCAACGTAATGGGCAATTGCGAGATCTTGATCAACGGCTGCACCATCTTGAACAGCGGCGCGATGGGACCGAGCGCCATGAGCATCTGTTGCATTGAAGTCTGCGCGTTGTCACTGGCGCACTGCAGCGATGCCAGCAGCGTGGGATTGCCCTGCGCGGCGTTGAGATCGATGCCGACCTGAAAGTCGAGAATGCTGCGAATAGCTGCGACAAAACATTCGAGATAAGAGATGATCAACAGCAGAATGTCTTTGATGGTCTCGATCATCGGGATTGGCCCCAGCACCATCCCGAGACAATCCTTCATGTCTCCGATGGCCGAGATCACGTCGCCCGCCTTCGACGCCACCTGTATGAGATTGGGGAATGCGGTGAGAAAGCCCTCCAGAGCGCCAATCACATTCAGGATTTTCAGGATGCAGTTCAGCCCCGCCAGTGTAGGCATGAGCTGAGCGATGAGATTGTGCAGCAGCGCGCAATCAGTCGGCGGTCCCTTGCTGAGATCGGCCACGGCCTGCAGCTCGATTCCCATGGGCAGAGAGACCTTGGGAATTGAGCTGAGCCCGGGGATCGGGATGCACCGGGTTTGAATATTTGCGCTCAACCGGATCTGCCTCTTGATGCGATTACGGCCACAGGCCGCGTTTCAAGGATCGAGTTAAATGGGCGATGCGCTCGGCAGCACCATGCGCCCGTTGATCGTGACGGTTGGCGCCTGGATGATCACTGCCGAGTCACTTCGAATGAGAATCGAGGTGTTGTTGATTTCGACCACGTTCAACGAGCCACCGCCGCGTGCGTGCTGCATACGGATGTAACCCTGGTCTCCGCCGGCAACGTCAGGATCGAACAGCTGTACTTCGTGGCCGTTCACGGAATGGAAGGTGCGCAGGTGGACGTCGGTGCTTGGCGGCTTGTCGGCACCGTTCCACAGAAAGCCCACGATGTAGGGATGATTCACGTCCTCCTGGTTGAACGCCACGAGGACTTCGTCTCCCACCACGGGCATGAACCACGAGCCGCGTCCGCCACCGGTCATGAGTGTGGCAATGGGCGCCCAGTAGCTTTGGTTCTGGCCGCCAAGCCAGGGGAAGTTCACCTGCACGCGCCCCTGTCCGTCGGGATCGAGATTGTTGATTACGGTGCCGGTGACGACGCCGGAAATCTTGCCCATGGTTATGCTCCCTGTTGCGGCGGTACGGGTTGCACCGGGCCTTCGCGGCGCGCGCTGAAGTCAGTGCGGTAGCCGGATTCGCCGATGGTGTGAGTGGTTTGCGTGATGTAGTATTCGCCGTCGAAATCGCTGCTGGTCCCGCTGAGCTGGCCGTTGTTACCGGTGCGAATGCCGAAGCCGACGATCTCCACGTTGCATCCGGCGCGCAGATCGGGCAGACCGATCGTCGATCCGGTGGCTTCAATGAGGCGCTTGCTTTGGTCTTCGAGTGTTGCGCGGGCAAGCTGCTTTGCCTCGGCGGTGTTCCGGACCGGCGGCTTCGTCACCACATCGGTGCGATTCGCGTAGGCTTTGGCAATCTGCCCCAGCCGCTTGATCTCGTCCTGCGACTTGCCTTGGTCCTTCCAGAGGTCTTCCAGCTTGTAGTTCACTTCGATCGCCTTGTTCGCTGTGCGGTCCCACCCGCGCACCGTGACCTGGTTGACCTGCTTGGCGGTGCTCAACGTGGGCTTGAAGTTCAAGAGCGAGCGACCCCACTCGACCTGATACACCGGCGAGTTGGCCTTGCTTTGCGACAGGCCGAAGTAGATCTTCTTTTCGCCGGTCTTCTCATCCTGGTCGAGATAGACCTCGTACCCATGGCGGCGCGCGCGCTCCAGCAGGAATACGATGTCGTACTGGTTGTTCATGAAGACGAAGGGCTCGGTGGCCTCGGTGGTCGCCGGGTTGGGCTTGACCTTGATACCGAGCCCGGGCATGCCGGATGTGACCGGCTTGTTCCCAAGTTCGATGGCGATGTCGGTGTCTTTCTTCTGCGTCCACGAATACGTGTGCTGCTCGCCGCGCAACTTGTGAATTTCGTTCAGCCCGCCAATGTGCAGGGTGGGCGCGCCCGATTCCGGGAAGCTGGGCTCTAACGACGTGATCTCGCCCACCATCATTCGCCGCATATTGCTCTGGTTCTGGTAGCCCATCCACAACTCGATTTCGGCGCCGGGGTCGAAGATGCCGGTGAAATCGTTGTCTGCGTCTTTGAGCGCCGGTGCGAACTTGAAGGTGCGCTTGTCGGCGTCCCAGTTGTTGATGTCGATCTGAAACGTGTCGATTTCGTTGACGCTGTCTTTGTACGTGACCTGCAGGATGTCGTGAATGACTTCGGCTCCGAGGGGACGCCCGCGCACGATGAGCTGCACCGCGGGGACGTAGAACGTCTCCTGCTGGCTGTAAATCGGGATCGCGGACGATGCCATAGCTTATCCGTTCAAAAGCGCGGGAACCTGGAGCACCGCGCCGGGCATGAGTGATAGTGGGTCGAGGATGGCGTTCTGCGCTGCAATGGCGCGCCACTGGGTTGGATCGCCATAGATCGCAGCAGCAATCTGGGCAAGCGTTTCGCCCTGCTGCACCACGTGCGCATGGGTTTTATCGGGCGAGGTGTGGTTGATTTCCTTGAGCTGCTCTGAGAGCGACTTGTATTCCTTGAGTGAGACGGAGAGCGTGGCGCGGAGGGGAAGACCCGTCGGACTGAACATGGTAAACCGCTGGCGAACGCTATCCACGATGCACTTGAAGCCATAACGCTGCTGGCTGCCATGGCCGAACCCCATGGAGGCGTACGGACGATTGCCCGGAAACTCCTGGCCCCAGGAAAAGAAGAGCACCGGCGGCGCGTGGAGACTCCCATCGATCTTGATGAGTTGATAGAACTGATCGGTCTTCTCGGTCACCGACGTGGCATTGGAGTCCATGCCTTGATCGGTGCTGTCAAAGAAAAGATCGAGCGAAAGTGTCTCGGTCTGGCCGCGCACAAACTGCAGCACTGGCGAATCGAGGCCCGGGATGTTGACTTCTGCGACCTGGTTCGACTTGCTGAGCGTGAATTCCGTGGGATTGAAGCTGACCACGACAGGCGGGTCGTAGAGCGTGCCGGTAGCCGGGTCCACCTTTTGGAATTGCGCTTTGAGCACTGTCGGCATGCGTCCTCTTTCCGGCTACTCGTGGTCGGTCCTGATGCTGTTGCTTATGTCGCGGTCCTTGGCGAAACGCTGCTCGCGCGCAAGGTCTTCCTTCACCGCGCGAACGCAGGCGCGCACGATCTGATCCATCAGCCGCGGGTCGAGCAGGCGCTCCGAATCGGCGATGTGAATGCGGCTCTGCACGTCGTTGATGCGAATGTCCATGCGCTATCCAATTCCCAACGCGGTTGAAATGGCTCCGCCCAGCGACCATGCGGTGAGCCCCTCGTGCGCGATTTCAATTTCTTCAAACACCACCTGGCCCTGCGCTGCGTTGAACGACGGCCCGGCCCACTTAACCGGCAGCCCCCGCGTAAACGACCACACAATCGCCGGGTTGTGCCTTTCATCCTGAAGAACCACCATCCCGTCGCGGCGCTTCCCTTTTCCCTGACTGAAGTCGTAATGCCACTGCCATAGATCGCTGGCGAATGTGAGACCGCGCTTCAGGCGCAGGTTCGTCCATTTCACGCGCGTAGGAAAGTGCAGGATCGTGCCGTTGTTGCCGCCCTCTTTGTATTCCTCGATATCCATCGTGGTCTCGAGGCCGCTGCACTCGCTGAAGCCGGCCAGCGCCATGCTCTGCAGCGCGCTCACGGCAAACGTGAACAGGCTGGAAGAGTCGATCAGCGTCACGAGGAAGTTGAACCCTCGGAACGGATCGGGCGGCAGCGTTGGCGACATCGAACTCATGACTGCTCCTGCACCTCCAGCGTGTTTTCCGTGCGTCCGATGCGAAAGATGACGAACTCGGCGGGCTGCGAGGGCGCGACGCCAATCTCCGCGAGCATGCGGCCGTTGCTGGTGTTCGCCAGCGGATTGGTGAGTTGATCGCAATGCACGAAGAAGGCCTCGTCGTCTGTGTTGCCCACCAGCGCACCCTTCTGCCACAGCGCGTTGAGGAAGCTGATGGCCGACAAGCGCACCTTCTGCCAAAGATAGAAGTTGTTCGGCTCGAACACCGCCCACTGCAGCGCGATTTCAAGCGCGTGCTCGATCATGCACATCAGCCGTCGCACGTTGAGGAAGCGCCAACTGGTTTCGCTGCTCACAGTGCGCGCGCCAAACACGCGCAAACCGCGGCCGGAAAACGCACGGATGCAGTTGACACCGAGGGGATTCAGGATGCCTTGCATCCCTGCATCGACATCGTTGGTGAGGCCCTGCGCCCACTCGAGCGCCGCGTTTGCCGGGGCCTTGTGAACGCCAACCGTTGTGTCTGTCAGCGCGCAGAGGCCCGCGACATGGCCGCTGGGCGGGATGCGCCGGACGATTTCACCGTTCAGCAAAAGCGGGTCGGAGACAAATATCCAGGGATAATAGAGCGCCGCGTAACTGGAATCGTAACGATTGCGCCACGATTGAATCTCAGCCAGATCGATACGCTGAGCGGGGAATCCGAAACCAGGCGAGTCGAGCAGCGCCACGCGGTATTGCATGAGCTGGCAATGCGCAATCATGGCCTGCTGCACATGGTAGACGTCATCCAGCGAGAGCTTTGGCGATGCCTCCACGGGCAGCGCCGGTGTGGCGGGCGCGACAATTGGGGTCGCGCCGGGCAGGCATGGGTCGGGAGAGACCGGCGGTACGGGCGCGTACAACAACGCGGGCGTGGGCTCGATAAGAATATCGGGCACGCATACAATCGACACCTGGTCCACATCTTCAAGCGCGCGCAGGCCGCGCTTGGTGTCGCTTGAGGGGTCACCCATGAAGTCGAACGCGGTGAGGGCCGCGATGCCGTCACGACCGCCGCGAAGCGTGAGCATGCCGTCGTTCAACTGCAGCGCGGTAGCGTCGGGCAGCCGGTCGGGATACGGAGCAGCCGAGTGCAGATCGGAGGCGACGACCAGGTTCGACGTGGATGCGTTGACCGCGGCCTCGATATAACGCGGGCTGCGCGCGTCGAGCGACAGGCCTGAGAAGATTTCCTGCGGGATTCCATTGAGGAATACGGTCAGCGAAAATTCGACCGTCTCAAACGAAATCGGCTGCGTGAAGTTCAGCGGAGCGGTTAGCGGCGCGTCCCACATTGCCAAGTTCATGGTGGGATCGAGCGCGGCAAGGATGCGGTACTGTGGCGCCACCCCGGTTTGGTATGCCTTGACCAGCGTGCCCACGGCGAATCCGGCGATCGATGTGAGCAGGCTTGCCGTACCGGAAGCCGGCTGTGGTTGTGTGGACGTGGACGACGCGGCCAGGCTCGAGCGGTTGACGAAAACCGAGAGCGCGTCGCCCCACACGCCCGGAGTTTGCGCTTCGATGCGAACCGTGCGGTTGCCCACGGAGTCGTGCAGCGTACCGTGCGCCGAATAAGCGCCGGTGGCGATTTCAATGGGTTCCGCAAGATTGAAACTGCTTGCGAGTGAGCCCGACCACGTTACTGTCCGCGTGGAAGCGTTCACCGATTCAATGAGCAGGTCCTGCTCGTGATAGGTGGAAAACGTGATCGGCTGCGTAAGATCGAATGCGGCGTCGAGAGGCGCATTCCAGAACACCGCATTGGCGCCGGCATTCACGCCCTCCACCTTTCGCAGGGTTTCGATGGCCGACGGCGTGGTCTGGACAATTCGCACCACCGATCCCTGTGCGAAGCCGCCGACCGTGTCGAGCACCGACGACGCTCGACTGGATGGCTGCGCGCCGGACGCAGACGCCGATGCGGTCTGCCGCGCCGTGGCCAGCGCGCCAGCCGTAAATCCCGACACGGAGAGCAGGATCGACGACAGGCCATCGATCGGCTGAATTGCGATTGGATCGGTGGCGGTTGTGACAAGCGGTGCGGCCACACGCACTCCATAAAGCGTTTTGCCGCCGTTTTCAAAAAACGCCTTCGCGCAGTAAGCCAGGTATCCGTTCGGAATGAAGTTGCCGAACGTGGACTGGAACTGCTCCCAGGAGTTCACCGGCGTGGGCTGGTGCACAGGGCCCTTCTGCGCAATCCCGACGAACGCAGCGATATCCGTGCGGGTCGCTGTGATCCCCTGGCCGCCCTGGTCGACAGCTTCGAAGTACACCCCGGGAGTGGTATAGGTCGGCATGGTTCCTGCTGTGCGTCCTCGCCCTGCGCTTTCGTCCGCGGATTACACCAATTCCAGCCGTTCGTGGCAGATTTCAATGCTTTCAATCACCACGTCATTACTGGTCGCATTGAGGTTGCTGCCTTCCCACTTGCAGATCCATCCGTTGTGAAACTCCCAGCGCAGCACGTCGTTGTGTTGCTCGTCCTGCAGCACTACCGCGCCATTGCGCCGATCGTCCACGCCGTTGAGGATGTTCTTGTACCAGTTCCAAAGGTCCTCGTTGGGAGTGATGCCGCGCTTGAGCGTGATATTCGAATACTTGCGCAGGCCGGGCAGTTTGCGCACAGAGAGCCACACATCCGTGCCCTCGCGGTAATCCACCGGGTCGGTGTTCTGGCTCAGGCCGCTGGCCTCGCGAAAGGAGGCCACGCTTGTCTGGTCCAGTTCGATCCGGAAGTTATAGCCGCGCAAAGGATCGTTGCGAACGCCACTTGCCATTTCGTCCTCCTGCCTACAGTTCCTGGACCGATGAGCCGCCGGCCCACTGTCCGATGCGGATGATCACGAACTCTGCCGGGTACACCGGCGCGATGCCGACCAGCATGATGAGCCGCCCGTTGTCGAGGTCGTTCTGCGTCATGGTGGTGCGATCGCAGCGCACAAAGAACGCGTCCGATGCCTTGGAGCCCATCAGCGCGCCTTCGCTCCACAGCGTATTGAGGAACGCGGACACGCTCTGCGACAGGCGTGCCCAGAGTCTCTCGTCATTGGGTTCGAAGACCGCCCATTGCGTTCCGATATCGAGCGAGTGCTCGATGAAGATGAACAGGCGGCGCACGTTGATGTACTTCCACTCCGAGTCGCTGGTGATGCAGCGCGCGCCGTAGACGCGGAGCCCGCGGCTCTGCGCGGTGAAGTCGCGCAGCACATTGATGTTTACGGGATCGGGATTAAGTACGTCCTGGTCGCCCTTGCTGAGCTTGACCTCGATGGCGTCGATACCGCCGATGACCTCATTAGCCGGCGCCTTGAACACGCCGCGCGTGTCGTCCACGCGCGCATAAATGCCCGCGATGTGCCCACTGGGCGGGACCGTGATGTCCTGGTTGGTGAGCGGATCGAGAACAGAAACTCGCGGATAGTAGATAGCCGCGTATTTGGTGTCGTAGAGATTGCGCTGCGCCTGGATGTCGTCCATGGTCGGCGTGGTGCCGCCGGAGTGCGGCGCCGGATCGAGAATTGCGAAGCGGTAGCGCAGTGTTTCGCAGTGCGTGATGAGCGCATTTTGCACGTGCTGCGAGGTGACACCGGGAACCGCAACAATGGCGATGTCGTCGGCATCAATCAGAGACTGGATGCCGGTGCGATTGCCCGGGCCGCCGTCGGTGCCGATGTAGTCGCTGTCACTCGGCGCTGAAGTTCCGTCGGTGCCGTTGATCAATGGCAGATTCAGGCCATCGGGCGCAGAGGGCAGGATGGCTGGATCGTCACGCGTATCCCCTGTGGCGCTGGATGGCACCGAAAGCAGAGTGGACCCCGCATTGATCACGGTGGCGTAGTAGTTGGGGAGAGTATCGTCCATTCCTAAATAGCGCCACTGCTCGCTTCCGCCGCCCCACGAAGCAAGCACGTCGAACTCGCAGGAGCGCGCAGTCGTGACCGTGAACCCACCATCGGGATCGAGATCATTGACAGTGGCGAGCGCACTGGTCAGGATGAGGTTGTTGCCGGCAACCGACTGCACCTTGCGCGCGACCTTGCTGTTGCCCTTGTTGAACTCCACCAGCGCACCGGGATAAAAGCTTGCCGCAGACGTCAGCACAACCGTCGTGGTGTTGGGCACCGATTGCACCTGAGCCTGCGCACGCGAACTGGGCACAATCTGCACTGAGATGTTGTTGCCCCACGCGCCGGGATCGGCCGCCTGCAACTCGCAGTGCGTGCCGGGATCGGTCTCATCCGTTGTGACCGCGGTGTATTGCGCCTGGTAGCTGTTGGTGAGCCCGGCGCCGAGCGTGACCTGGCCGTTGTCCTTGTAGGCATTCACGGCAATGGGGCCTTCCTGCGTGAGGATGCCGTTCTTCACCTGGCGGAAGCTGAGATGCGAGGCGGTCGTGAGCCCGCGGGTCGAGGCGAGCTGAATCGTCGTTGCGCCTGCACCCGCATCTGCCGTGAGCCGCGTGATGAGACCGCCCACCAGCACGCCGCCGTCCGCCGCGGTGCCATTGCTGCCCCCCTGCACACGAACGATGTAAGCGCGCGCCCCTTCGTTATCGAAGAAGCCCTTCACCGCGTAGGGCAGATAGCGCGCGTCGTGGAAGGTCGTCGAGTCCGGAAGGAATCCGCCGAAATTGCGCGTGAACTCGGCGAAGCTGGTGACCAGCACCGGCGGGCCGGTGACCGGACCGCGCACGGTCATGCCTACAAAGCCGGTGGTGCTGGTACTGACGCCCTCAATGGGCTGCGGGCCGCTGTCCACCTCTTCGATGTATACGCCCGGCGAAAGATACTCTGCCATGGTCCAGCCTCCTTGCGACGTTGTGTCTAGATCCTGAAGTTCACGACGTTGACTGCATGGTCGTACTCGATGAACCAGGGCACGACGGGCAGCCCGGGTGTGCCGGGATTGGGCCGAAGAAAAATCTGTGCAGCACGGCCAATGCCGTCCGCCGCAAAGTAGCCGTCGATGCCGGTGAGTGCACCAAGTTCGTGGTACTCGACCGCGGCCCCGCCGAGATTGATGACGACGGTATTCACCTGCAGCAAAGTGTCGGCGATGAGAACGCCGTCACCCGCATCGGCGTCGAGCAAAAGATGAGCGGCGCCGCCGGCGGGCGAGGCCGTTACGAAGCGAACCGTGGTCGCCGGTCCCTGCGCATAACTGCGATTGAGCGGATTACTGAGCGTCACGAGCCCCGGCTGCGGGCCGGTCCCCGAAACAGTGGCATACTCGACGATCGTGGATGCCGCATTGACGAGTTGCACGAAGGCGCTGCCGGACAGCCCCGCTGTGGTATCCACCAGGATCGTGCGCGTGCCCGCGGCGGCAGATTGCATCAGGTGCGCGGTTCCGGCGGTCGACAGCGTCACCTGCTGCACCGGCGCGTTCACCGAATGCGCGAAGTAGAGCGGTGAGCGCATGAGCAGCACATGCGGCAGAGGCGGCGGAGGCGGGGGCGACGGCGGGTTCGGATTGTCGACGCAGACAACGAGCGCGCCGGCAACCGGCTGGCCGTTCGCATCCTGCACCACGCGCCCTTGCAGGCGCACCGGCAGGCGGCGCATGGCCGTCGCAGGCGCGGGAACAGGCAGCGTGGGGCTCGCGGGAATCGTTACGGAAAGCGAGGCATCGCGGAAGCCGTCGGCCTGCAATGTGTAATTTACCGTGTAACTCTGCGTGTCGAGCTTGGGAAACGAGCGCGGCGGCAGCGCGGAGATTGCATATAGGCCCTGCCGCGTTACGGTGGCCCCGAGATCGTTGCGCGCGAACTTCACCTGCAGCGAAGCGGAATCAAAGCCGCCCAGGATCTCGTCGGAAACCGAACCCACGATCATGGCCGGGAACACGGTCGCGCAGTCGTCCACCACGGTGTACAGCATGCCGTTCGCCCGGACCTGGTAGGGAGTGCTCAAACGGTTCTCCTACTGCATCGAGAGGATCTTGGTGTAGACCGCCTGCTTCTGCAGCACGGGCGTTGTGTTCACGGGTTCAAGGGCGGAGTCGATACTGACCGTCTGCACCACGTAGCTGACGGAGAGTTGGTAAGGCTCGCTGAGTGCATCCCAGACGAGACTCAGATCTTCGAGGCTCAGAGCCTCCAGCGCCACACGAAGCTGGTCTGAAGCGCCTTGCAGAATGCCCTGCAGGTCGGCGCCGCGCACGATCGCGTGATCGTTCAGCACTTGCATCACCTTGCCCAGAAGCGCGTGGCGCGTGAGAGCGTCGCCGGAAATCGGCGTGACCAGGTAATGGAGCAGCAGTGGCAGCGGCGTCGCGGCTATGAGGTTCGGGGCAATGCGCTGCGGCGGCTCGTTGAGCATGTCAGACATGCGCGCAACACGATAGAGCCACACCGACACCGCAAGCGATTCGTTCTTGTCCTGCAGTTCGCGCGGCGACAGCAGTTCGATCGGAATATTCTTGATCTGGCTGTCGGTGCTCTGCGTGATGTTCGCGGTCAGCAGGGTCTTGAGTGTCTGGCTGACAGCGCTGATCACGGGATAATCGCTCATCAGTTCACCTGGATGCGATGGGCCCGAACTTTCCTTCATACTCGGCCAGCGCATTTTGCAGCAGGCCCAACAGCGTGCCGGCATAGGCCGGAGCGGCAACGATTCGCGTGTGCATACGGGGCTGCTTTCCGCCCTCGTAATGCTGGCCAAACTCGAGGATCACTTCGAAGGCATTGAACCCAACCTCGAAGTAATTCGAATAGCGGGCCTCCGGTTCATCGCCGGCGACGCTGTCACGCGGTTTGCGTTCCATCGGCCTTCCTGGGATGCCTCTCTGCACTTCACCGGCCAAACGGCGGACAAGATTGCCATGTGGAGAATGTGCTGATTGGGCGAGGCTTTCGCGGTCCGCGCGCGATCCAGCACAGACCCGACAGGTGTAACGTGTGACAGCACCCGTCGCGCTCCTGGTTCAGCGACCCATTACGATCAGATTGGCGAATGCGGCGACAATGCGCACGATGGTGCGCATCCTGCCGCTGTCACAGCATGGGTGTGACAGGTGTAACAGGCTGTTACACCTGTCCGTCCGCGTCCTTTTCGGGAAGGTGGGGAATATTGTATTTCGCCATTTTTCGATAGAGCGTCATGCGCGACCACTGCAGCTTTTCGGCTGCGCGGCTCTTGTTCCAGTGCGACGAACACAGAGCATCGACCACCAGCTCGCGCTCGTGTTCCGGCAAATCGCTGTGTGCGGCGATGCACTCGCGCACCCGGCGCGGCAGTTGATCGGAGCCCAGGCAATCCGTGTCGCCATCGAGCAGAATGCCTTCCATCATGTTCTTCAGCTCGCGGATGTTGCCGGGCCAATCGTAGTCCAGCAGGCGGCGGAGGCAGTCGGGCGAAAACTCCGCCGCGCCCGCTCCACCAAGGCGTTTGCGATAGTGATCGATTAACAAGGGAATATCCTCACGCCGTTGCCGTAGTGGAGGCAGTTCGACCCGGGCCACATTCAGGCGATAGTACAGATCTCGCCGAAACGCGCCGCGACTCGAAATGCCTTCCAGGTCCTGGTTAGTGGCCGCTAGAAAACGAACATCGATCTTGCGGCGTTCCGTTCCACCAAGGCGTGACACTTCTTTTGTTTCTAATACGCGCAGGATCTTTGCCTGTGCTGAAAGGCTCATATCGCCAATTTCATCTAGAAGGACGGTTCCTCCCTCGGCCGAAGCAAGCAACCCGTCGCGCAGGTCGCTGGCGCCGGTGAAGGCACCGCGTGTGTGGCCGAACAACTCGCTTTCCAACAACGGATCGGGTATGGCCGCACAGTTGATACAGACAAATGGTTTCTTGCGCCGCGCGCTCTGCTGGTGAATGTACTCGGCAGCGAGTTCCTTGCCGGTCCCGGTTTCTCCGGTGATCAGCACGGTGCAATCGGCCGCAGCCGCGCGACTCATATAGTGACGAATCCGGGTGATGGCCGGGCTGTCGCCAATCATCACGTTGGACGGAGCCGACGCACCCTCGGCCCGCTTGGGAGGCTCTGCCGGCGTCAGCCATCGTTCCAGCACGAGGCCAAATGCCGCCGGCGAAATGGGGAGCGACAGGTAATCGTGAAGGCCGGCGCGCAAAGCGCCAACGGCGAGTTCCTCCGAGCCGCTGGAGGTCACCAGCACCACGTACGCGGAAGGGCAGGCCGACCGCAGCCCCGCGGCCAGTTCCTGCCAGCAGAAGGCGCACGGCTCCGCATGCTCGATCAGGATGAGCTGCGGGCGTGTGCGCGCCGCGAATGCCTGCGCGTGGCCGTCGACCTGCCGCTGGTCGACGCGGATGCCGCGGAATTCCAATTGCACGACCACATCGCGCGACGGATCGCTGCGAGCAGTCAGAAACAGGGCCCTGATTCCGCGGTCGAAATCGTGGGTCGGAAGCATGACTGTGCCTTGGTGTGTTCCGCACCGGAATGGGGCCAACACGCCGCCGAACCAGTCGGTGGGACACGGCGCGGGCATTCTCAGAGTGGGAACGGGTCGGGCTATCTCAACCGGTAGCCTGCTTGCTGCGCCTGGGGGATCCGGGGGAAAGCGCTCGGCTCATGGTTCCGGACACTCCGCGAGCGGATAACGAGGGTCCGGACACTCGATTTCAGATGGGAAGAATCAAACACCAATCCTGGCGGCGCAGTCAAGGCCAACACGGAAACAAAATTGCGATCGAGAAACAAGGCCAGGTGCCAAGGATCGGAGCCGCATATTTCCTTAAGCAGTTCTGCACCGGATCCGCGTCATTCGGTCTGGCGAATGACTCCGGATGCCTGAGAAAAGCACCGCTTGCGCTATGATTGCGTCTATAAAGGAGCGGCCTCCCTGGCTGCTGAGGTGTCTGTGTCTCGATTCTTCCAACGACTGGTTCTTGTGCTGGCCATTGTGGTGGTTGCGCCGTTGCTCGTGGCCTCCATCTTCGGCCGCTTCGGCTGGTTCGGTGTGCGCGCCGGCGGAGAGCAGGATGGGGCTTACTCCCAGATCCGCGTCTACCAGCAGGTGTTACGCCGCATCCAGAGCGACTACGTGACCGAACCCAACATGCAGAATGTCACCACGGGCGCTCTGCACGGGTTGCTGGAATCCCTCGACGCCGATTCGAGCTACTTGTCGCCCACTGAATACAAGATCTTCAAAGAGCGGCCGACGACCGGGGTTGCACAGATCGGCGTAACCGTATCGAAACGCTATGGTTATGCAACCGTTGTAGACGTGCTGCCAAACTCCCCCGCCGACCACGAGCATATCCAGGACGGCGACGTGATTGAGGCCATCGGCGACCAGTCGACCCGGGAGCTATCCCTGTCCGTTATCCGCATGCTGCTTGAGGGCAAGCCCGGATCGAGCGTGACCATGACGCTGGTAAAACCGCGCCAGCCGGATCCCGATAAGCTCACAATTACCCGCGCGATTGTGCCCATGCCGCCACTCACCCAGCAGGAGTATGAGAATGCGTCGATTCTCTACCTGAAGCCGAACGTGATTTCAAAGACCCGGGTAGACGACATTGCGGCCAAGCTCAAGGCAAACAAAAGCAAGAAGATCGTGCTCGATTTGCGCGATGCTTCAGGAGGCGAGGAGGACGAGGGAATCCGCCTGGCGAACTTCTTTGTAAAGGATGGGACCCTGGCCATGCTGGAGGGCCAGACCTATCCCAAACAGACCTTTACTGCCGACCCAACAAAATTGCTTACCTCGGCGCCACTGGTCGTGCTGGTGAACCGCGGCACCTACGGTGCGGCGGAAATTGCAGCCTCGGCCATTGAGGCCAACAAGCGCGGCGATGTGGTGGGCGAACGGACATTCGGCGAAGGATCTGTGCAAAAGACCATCGAGCTGCCTGACGGCGCGGCGCTCATGCTGACTGTGGCCAAGTATGAAGGGCCAGACGGCAAGAAGATCCAGGACGAGGCGGTGAACCCCAACGTGCAGGTGCAGAACGACCAGGATCTGGACGACGAGACCCCCGACAAGGGAGATCCGACGCTGGATAAAGCCCTTTCGATCCTGAAGGCAAAGAACAGCTAGAGGGAGTGCAGGATACACAGAAAAGGCCGGCATTCGCTGCCGGCCTTTTCTGTGTATTTCGTCACGAATTCCCAACCTTGCACGGGTGGATACCCCCCGGTGCCGTTTGTCACTTCCCGATAGACAATCCCGTGCTACGCTTTTGAGGTATTCAGCATTTTCTCCCCTGGTTCGTCCTGCTCGAGAGATGCCATGAGGCGTGACTCGCTTGGCTGCCCCTACCCAAATTGTTGAACCGCCTCGCGGCCTGGGCCGAAGTCATCGGCTCGATCCCGATCCGCTGGAAAAGCGGGTAAAGCCGCCGCGCATCCAAAAGCCGCGCCGGAAGGTGGCGGGCAAGGCGGCACTTACCATCCTGGTGTTGCTGTCGGCGATTACCGGCACTCTGGCCGGCTTGACTCTGGTCTATTCCTCTGACCTGCCGCAGATCTAAGACTTGTAGCTCTACCGGCCGTCGACCACCCCAGACCTCTACGATCAGAAGGGCCGCGTGATCGGCTCCTTCGCCCTGCAGCGGCGTGTCGTGGTCA
>Ga0134126_10005063_pt1 | contig 16461 bp, 13 predicted proteins | sample KB31752_FD_96881 | JGI IMG/M metagenome (GOLD analysis project Ga0134126, IMG submission 96881) | Terrestrial soil microbial communities with excess Nitrogen fertilizer from Kellogg Biological Station, Michigan, USA - KB3-175-2 | ecosystem: Environmental > Terrestrial > Soil > Unclassified ...
GGGGCCGCGCGCACGCTGCGCATCGCGCTGCTCGCCATGCTCGCCGTGTCGGCGGTGCTCTTTGCGCTCAATCGGTGTCGGGTCTGCCAATCGCAGACGCGCACCGCACTGGTGGTGCTCGCCGCGCTGCTGGTGATGCTCGAGAGCGGCTTTACGCCTGCGGCCCTGAGCTGGCTCGCGGCGTCCGTGGGAGCGCAGCGCGCAGCGGGTGCCGCGATGGGTATCTACACGGTGCTCTTCAGCGTGGGCGGGGCACTGGGCGCGTTGCTGGCCGGCGCTCTCGCACGCGCAGATGGCATGAATGGCCTGCTATTCGGCACGGCGGGGCTGGCGATCATGGCCTGGATAAGCCTGCCGCCCAGGCGGCGGCCTCTGCTGGATGCGGCAGCGTGAGGCACGAAGAGCAGTTCGATCTCATCATCATCGGGGCTGGCGCGGCGGGTCTGATTGCAGCGGATTTCGCGCTCAGTCTTGGCGCCGCTGTCGCGCTGATCGAGTCCGATCGCGTCGGCGGGGACTGTACCTGGACCGGCTGCGTACCCTCCAAATCGCTGTTGAAGGCGGCCTCGGTGGCCGCTGCTGCGCGCCAGAGTGCCCGCTACGGCATCCTGACCGGCGAGCCGCGCACCGATATGGCGGCCGTGCGCGAGTACGTGCGCGCCTGCATCGCGCACATCTATCTGCCCACGGCGCCCGAGCAGCTGCGGCAGCGGGGCCTGAGCGTATTCACGGGCGCCGCCCGCTTTCTCGATGCACACACGCTCACGGTCGGTGAGCGGCAGCTGCGCGCCCGACGCTTCCTGATCTGCACGGGCGCGCAGCCGATCCGACCCGCGCTGCCGGGCCTGGAGGCAGTCCCTTATCTGACCCATCGCGAAATTTTCGACAACGATCGGCTGCCCCGGCATCTGCTGGTCGTGGGTGGCGGGCCGCTCGGCTGCGAGATCGCACAGGCCTATCGGCGGCTCGGCGCAGCCGTGACTCTGATCGCCCCGTCGCTGCTGACCCGATCCGAGCCGCAGGTCTGCGAGCTGCTCGAGCGCGTGTTCGCGCACGAGGGCATCGTGCGCCTGCCTGCGCGCGCTGTGGGGTTCTCGGGGCGGCCCGGCAAGCTGCGTGTTCACACCTCGAGCGGCACCGCCAGCGGCGACATGCTGCTGTTGGCGGTGGGTCGAGCACCGCACGTGCAGGGGCTTGGGCTTGCGGCCGCGGGCGTTCACTTCGGTGAGCAGGGCATCACCGTCGATGAGCGGCTGCGCACCACTGCGCGCCATATCTACGCCGCCGGCGACGTGATCGGCGGTGCGCAGTACTCGCACCTGGCAGGCTGGCAGGGGTTTCGCGCCGTGCGCCAGGCGCTGTTGCCGCACGCCCCGCGCTTCGCAGCGCGCGGGCGTGGCCGACGCGCAGAGCGCGCCAGGTCCCGGATGGCGGCGGCTGGCCTGTCCGCGTTGGCTGGATTGCCACAGGTGACCTTCGTGCAACCGGAGGTCGCACAGATCGGACTGAGCGAGCGCGCGGCGCGCGAGCGCTTCGGCGCGGGCGTAGTCGCCGGCGAGCTGCCATTGCAGCGCGTGGATCGCGCCGTCAGCGAGGACGATACGCTCGGTCTGGTCAAGCTCATCGCCGGCGCCGACGGACGGCTGCTCGGGGCGAGCGTGGTGGGGCAGCGTGCCGGAGAAGTGATCGCCGAGCTGAGTCTCGCCATGGCGCAGCACCTGCGGCTGTCGGATCTGGCGGCGGCCATTCATCCATACCCCACCTACAACAGTGCGGTGCAGCTGCTGGCCACACAGATGAGCCTTAAGCAGTTCATGGGCGGTTGGCGCGGACGGGTGGTGCGCCGGCTGTCGCGGCTGTGGCTGCGGGCCTAGAATCCTGGCGCCATCCTGGCCCTGCGGAGGTCGCCGTGCTGCAGTCTTCAGCAAGCAAGCATGATGCTGATTACGTCTTTCATGAGCTGACGCGCAGTATCTGTCCGAGCTGCCGTCGCGTCATCGATGCGCAGGTGCTGCTGCGGGAAAACAAAGTGTACATGCGCAAGCGCTGCCCCGACTGTGGTCCCTGCGAGGCGCTCGTGTACGCGGATGCGGCGGCCTATGTGAGTCAGGCACGCTTCAACAAGCCCGGCACCATACCGCTGGCTTTCGGCACGCCGATTGTCGAGGGGTGCCCGTACGACTGCGGTCTATGTCCCGATCATCAGCAGCACACCTGTGTCGGCATCATCGAGGTCAACAGCACCTGCGACATGGCCTGCCCGTTGTGCTTTGCCTCCGCCGCGCCCGGCTTCAACCTGACGCTCGAGGAAGTCGAGGCGCTGCTGGATGACTTCGTGCGCACCGAGGGGCGCCCCGAGGTGGTGCAGTTCTCGGGCGGCGAGCCGACGATCCATCCACAGATCCTCGAGTTCGTGCGCGCGGCGCGCGCACGCGAGATCCCCTTCGTCATGATCAACACCAATGGCCGACGCATTGCGCAGGACGAGCGCTTCGCCGATGAGCTGGCCGAAGTGCGTCCCTCGCTGTATTTCCAGTTCGATGGCTTCGAGCGCGAGACCTACCGGATCATTCGCGGCGACGCGGACGCGCTCGAGGACAAGCTCGCCGCGCTGGATCGGCTGGCCGAGCGGGGCCTGAATGTGACGCTGGTACCGGCTATCGAGCGTGGGGTCAACGATCAGGAGATCGGACGCATCATCGACTTTGCCATCGCGCACCCCGCCGTGCGCGGCATCAATTTCCAGCCCGCGTTCCATACGGGCCGGCATCTGGCACACGATCCCATGCAGCGCGTGACCATCCCCGAAGTGATCGGTTGGATCGAGGCGCAGACAGCCTCGCGCTTCATGCGCTCGGATTTCGTGCCGGTGCCCTGCTGCTTCCCCACCTGCAATGCCGTGACCTATGCCTTCGTACAGGATGGACAGGTCACGCCGCTGCCGCGGCTGCTGGATGTGAGCGCCTACCTGGATTACATCAGCAACCGCGCGATGCCGGACCTTGGCCAGTCGATTCGCCAGGCACTCGAAGGGTTGTGGTCATCCGCCTCGGTGCCGGGCTCGGAGAAGTCGCGCGCGCAACTGACGCTGTCCTGCCAGGCCTGCGGCACGCTGCCCGAGAGCAGCCTTGGCAAGCTCGCGGAAAGCATGATCATGATCATGCTGCAGGACTTCATGGATCCGTGGACCTTCAACCAGAAGAACCTGATGAAGTGCTGCAAGGAATTCCTGCTGCCCGGCGGCCGGCAGATTCCGTTCTGTGCGTACAACTCGCTCGGTTATCGCGAACAGGCGCGCTCCCAGCTCATCGCCATGGAGCCGCGCCGGCGCAGCGCGCGCCGCCGGGGCGAGCGCTTCGTGCCCGAGCCGGTGCACTTCGATGTGCGACCGCGCGGCGCAGCGGGCACGGGCGTTGCACCGCTCACGGGTGTCGAGGCGTCCACCGGCGTTGCAGCGCGCCCGTGAGCGCGGCGCTGGGCGCTACGCAGCTCAAGCAATGCTGCGCGGGCTTTTACGGCAGCGATGCGGCGCGCTGGCTGCTGGCGGATTGCTGGCATCCCGGCGGCCTCGCCCTGACGCGTCACCTGGCCGGGCAGCTGCAGCTCTCGGCGGGCAGCCGCCTGTTGGATGTGGCCTGCGGCACCGGCGGCAGCGCCCTGATGATCGCCGAGGCTTTTGGCTGCCAGGTCCAGGGCGTCGATCTGAGTGCGCGCAATGTCGAGCAGGCGACTCGCGCGGCGGCCGAGCGTGGCCTGTCCGACCGACTGAGCTTTCAACTGGGCGATGCCGAGGGTTTGCCCGCAGCGGCGGAGCACTTCAATGCGTTGCTGTGTGAGTGCGCACTGTGCATCTTTCCCGACAAGCGCGCGGCCGCCCGCGAGTTTCATCGGGTGCTGTGCCCCGGCGGCCGTCTGGCCCTGAGCGATGTGACACGTCAGCCGGCAGCCCTCACGGGACTGGACGACCTCGCAGGCTGGGTTGCCTGTATTGCAGACGCGCTGCCGCTGACGGCGTATGCAGCGTGCCTGCAGGAGGCGGGCTTTCGTGAGGTGCAGATCGAGGATCGCAGCGATGCGCTGCAGGCCCTGATCGAGCAGGTCGCGGCGCGCCTTGCGGCAGGGGAGCTGCTCGCGGGTCTGGCGCAGGTGCCCCTCTCGGCTGAGCAGCTGCAGCGGGCGCGCGGCATGCTCGCGGCTGCCAACGCGGCCGTGCGCCGCGGACAGCTCGGCTATGGCGTCGTCACGGCCTGCAGGGACGCCTGAGAACGCGGACCACGCTCAGGCGCGCCGCGCTGCGAACAAACTCACGATGAGCATGATGACGCCGATCGCGAGCAGCACGTGGATGGCACCGAAGGTTACCTTCACGGCGAGCCACAGCACCAGCCAGGCAATGATGAAGAGCACCGCCAGAATCCGCAGGATCGCCATGAGGCACCTGTTTGTATTGACGACGCCCCCTATCTTAGGCATGCGCTGCCAGGCGCACCGTCGGCCCAACGCATCGCCTGGCGCTGCCTGGGCGCCTACAGCTGCGGGCAGGCGATACAGGCGACGTCGGCGCAGGCTGGCTGCGTGGGAAGCATCCGCTTGTGCATCAAGGACCTAGAGCTCTCTGTGAGCGCAGTCCGTTTCCTTGCGGGGGACCTGGAGGTACAATGGAATGTCGCTGTACAACCTGTTAGCTCGTTGAGCTAACTGGATTTTTTCAGGTTCCATTCAGGAAACTCCATGCCGCAATCTCAGCCTCCACGCCTGGCGGGTACGCCATTGTTTGGCTCGAACGCACCCTATGTGGAGGATCTGTACGAGCGCTACCTGCAGGATCCGCAGAGCGTGGATGCGACCTGGCGGGCGTTTTTCGCCCAGCTGCCGGCCTCGGGGCGCCCCGAGCAGGCGCACGGGCCGATCATCGCTGCGATCGCTGCGCGCACCCAGGCACCTGCGCCTCGGCCGGGGGCTGGAGGCGGCGGCGCAGGGGCGGTGAATGGGGCCGCCAGCGAGAAGCAGGCCGCCGTCTCTCGCCTGATGCAGATCTATGCCAACCGCGGTCACTTGATTGCACGCATCGATCCGCTGGGGATGCTGCAGCGGCCGCGACCGAAGGTGCTGTCGGCCGAGTACGCAGGGCTGACCGCCGCCGACCTGGACAGCGAGTTCGTGACCGGCGCGCGCAATGCCTGGATCGACCGACGCGCCTCGCTGCGCGAGATCCTCACGCGCCTGGAGCGTATCTACTGCGGCTCCATCGGGGCGGAATTCGCCCACGTCTCCAACAGCGACGAGCGGCTGTGGTTGCAGGATGAGTTTCAGCTCGGACGCATGCAGCAGTCCTTCTCGGTCGAAGAGCGACGCGGCATGCTGGCCGAGCTCACGGCCGCCGAGGGCCTGGAGCGCTATCTGCACACCAAGTACGTGGGCCAGAAACGCTTCTCGCTCGAGGGGGGCGATGCGCTCATCGCCTGCCTGAACGATCTGATCCAACAGGGCGGGCGCGCCGGCATCGAGGAGTTCGTGCTCGGCATGGCGCATCGCGGACGGCTCAACGTGCTCGTGAACGTGCTGGGCAAATCCCCCGCGCAGCTGTTCTCCGAGTTCGAGGGCAAGTACGACGAGAACCACATGCAGGGTTCGGGGGACGTGAAGTACCACAAGGGCTTCTCCGCGGACCTGCGCACCGAGGGCGGCAACGTGCACGTGGCCCTCGCCTTCAACCCCTCGCACCTGGAGATCGTCGACCCGGTGGTCGAAGGCTCCGTGCGTGCCCGCCAGGAGCGTCGCAACGATGCGCTGGGCGACAAGGTGGTGCCGGTGCTCATGCACGGGGATGCCGCCTTTGCCGGCCAGGGCGTGGTCATGGAGACGCTGCAGCTCTCGCAGGCGCGCGGCTACCGCGCCGGCGGCACCGTGCACATCGTCATCAACAATCAGATTGGCTTCACGATCTCCGACCCGCGCGATGCGCGCTCCACGCTCTATTGCAGCGACGTGGCGAAGATGGTCGAGGCACCGATCTTCCACGTGAACGCCGACGATCCGGAAGCGGTGGTGTTCGTGACGCGGCTGGCGCTGCGCTATCGCCAGCGCTTCCACAAAGACGTGGTCATCGATCTGGTCTGCTATCGCCGGCTCGGCCACAACGAGGCCGATGAGCCGGCTGCCACGCAGCCGCTGATGTATCAGACCATCCGCCAGCATCCCACGGTGCGGCAGCTCTACGCCGAGCAGCTCATCGCCGCCGGGGTGGTCACGGCCGCGGACGCCGAGCAGATGGTCACGCAGTATCGCGCCGCGCTCGATGCGGGCCACCTGGACCGCCACGCGGCTCTGGGGCTGATCGGTAACAAATACACCATCGACTGGTCGCGCTACCAGCTGGTGGACTGGTCGGAGGCGGTGCTCTCGGGCGTGGAGCCGGCGCATCTGACGGCGCTGGCGGCGCGACTGTCCACGCTGCCGCCGGATCTGTCGCTGCATCCGCGCGTGGCCGCGCTGATGGCCAATCGGGCGCGCATGTTCGCCGGCGAGGCGCCGCTCGATTGGGGCGCAGCCGAGACGCTCGCCTACGCGACGCTGCTCGATCAGGGTTTCCCGGTGCGCATCTCGGGGCAGGATTCGGGTCGCGGCACGTTCTTTCATCGGCACGCGGTGCTGCACGATGCCAATAGCGGCCGCCAGTACCTGCCGCTGCAACATCTGAAGGACGCGCAGCCGCGCTTCACGGTGATCGATTCGGTGCTCTCCGAGGAGGCTGTGCTTGGCTTCGAATATGGCTACTCCACCACGAGTCCGGACTGCCTGGTGATCTGGGAGGCGCAGTTCGGCGACTTCGTGAATGGCGCGCAGGTCGTCATCGATCAGTTCATCTCCTCGGGCGAAGCCAAGTGGGGTCGGCTGTGCGGATTGACGATGTTCCTGCCGCATGGCTACGAAGGGCAGGGTCCGGAGCATTCCTCGGCGCGCCTGGAGCGCTTTCTGCAGTTGTGCGCCGAGAACAATATGCAGGTGTGCGTGCCATCCACCCCGGCGCAGATGTTCCATCTGCTGCGCCGGCAGATGCTGCTGTCCTTCCGCAAGCCGCTGGTGGTCATGACTCCCAAGAGCCTGCTGCGTCACGAGCAGGCGGTCTCCTCGCTGGCTGAGCTCAGCCTGGGCGCCTTTGCGACCATCATCGACGAGGTCGATGACGTCGCCCCCGCACAGGTGCAGCGCGTGGTCTTCTGCAGCGGCAAGGTGTACTACGATCTGCTCAAGGCGCGCCGCGCTCAGAGCGCGCGCGAGGTAGCGCTGGTGCGCATCGAGCAGCTCTACCCCTTCCCGGTGGACGAATATCAGGCGGTGCTCACGCGCTACGCCAACGCCACCGACCTGGTGTGGTGTCAGGAGGAACCGCAGAATCAGGGTGCCTGGTATCAGGTCCGTCATCGGCTGGAGGACCATGCCAACGGCCGCCCGGTCTACTACGCGGGTCGTGCCGCAGCCGCCGCTCCCGCCACCGGGCTCACCAAACTGCACGAGGCCGAGCAGCGACGCCTGGTCGAAACCGCGCTGAGCGCGACCTCCATCGAGCAGACGATGCGCAGCACCCCCCGCCTGACGCTGACGCCGGCGGCCGCCACGGGCGCGCGCAATGCCGAGCGCCCCACCGATCGAGCCCCCACGCCCATAAGGAAGAGTTCATGACCGTCGAGATCCGCGTTCCACAGCTGCCGGAGTCGGTGGCTGATGCCACGCTCGTGGCCTGGCGAAAGTCCTCCGGAGACAGCATCACCCGCGATGAGAACCTGGCCGATCTGGAGACCGACAAGGTGACACTCGAGGTGCCCGCGCCGGTGAACGGCGTGCTGCGCGAGTTGAAGGTCGCCGCAGGCGCGACCGTGAAGAGCGGCGATCTGTTGGCCGTGATCGAGGAGGGCGCTGCCGGCAAGGGCGCTGCAAGCAGCGCGGGCGCGGCAACCGCCGGCCGATCCGCGACGCCCTCTACCGCGCCGGCGCGCGGTGCGCCGGCACCGGCGAGCCCTTCTGCGGACGACGCGGCCGGCGCACGGGCGGGCCCCGCCGCGCGCCGTGTCATGGAAGAGAGTCATCTGGCCCCGAGCGCTGTCAGCGGCAGCGCGCCGGGCGGGCGCATCACCAAGGCAGATGCGTTGCAGGCGGCGGCCGCACCGGCGACCAGCTCTGGCGCCGCGGCAACCCCGGGGGCTGCGAGCAGCGCGGCGCGACCGGCGCGCGGCGGACGAGCCGATCAGCGCGTGCCCATGACGCGCCTGCGGGCACGTATCGCCGAGCGCATGGTTCAGGCGCAGGCGACGCAGGCGCTGCTGACGAGCTTCAACGAGGTGGATCTGACCGCCGTGCAGGAGCTACGCGCGCGCTATAAGGATGTCTTCGAGAAGAAGCACGGCGTGAAGCTCGGCTTCATGTCCTTCTTCGTCAAGGCGGCCATCGAGGCGCTCAAGCGCTTCCCGGTGGTCAATGCCACGGTCGACGGCAGCGACATCGTTTATCACGAGTATTTTGACATCGGCGTTGCCGTGTCCACCGATCGAGGGCTTATGGTGCCGATCCTGCGCGATGCGGACGCCATGGGCTTTGCCGAAGTCGAAAAGGCAATCGGCCAATTCGCCGCCCGCGCACGCGCCGGCTCGATTGCGCTGGAAGACCTGACCGGCGGGACCTTCAGCATCACCAACGGCGGCGTCTTCGGCTCGCTGATGTCCACTCCCATCGTCAATGCGCCGCAGAGTGCCATCCTCGGCATGCACAAGATTCAGGAGCGACCCATGGTCGTAGGTGGCCAGATCGCGATCCGGCCGATGATGTATCTGGCGGTCACCTACGATCATCGCATCATCGACGGGCGCGAGGCCGTGCAGTTCCTGGTTTGCATCAAGGACTGCCTCGAAGACCCGGGCCGTCTGCTGTTGGGAGTTTGATCCAATGAGCGACAGTTACGACGTCGCCGTCATCGGCGCGGGCCCGGCGGGTTATCCGGCTGCGATTCGAGCGGCCCAGAACGGCCTGAAGGTCGTCTGCATCGATGCCTGGAAGAATCGCGATGGCAGTCCCGCCTTCGGCGGCACCTGCCTGAACGCCGGTTGCATACCCTCCAAGGCGATGCTCGAGTCCAGCGAGCTCGTGCACCGCGCGCAGAATGAGTTTGCCGTGCATGGCATCCGGCTTACGGGCGTGAGCGTGGACCTGGCCGCGATGCAGAAGCGTCGTGCCGGCATCGTGCGCACCATGGCCGGCGGGGTGAGCGCGCTGTTCAAGGCCGCCGGTGTCACGGGCCTCTTCGGGCGCGCGCGCCTGCTCGCCGGTCGTCGCGTCGAGGTGATCGGGCATGACGGTGCGCGCACCGAGATCGCAGCGAAGCACGTGATCCTCGCCAGCGGCTCGATCCCGACCGAGTTGCCGTCCATGCGCTTTGACCATGAGCGCATCTGCGACTCCTGGGATGCGCTGGAATTCGCGAGCGTACCGCAGCGGCTGTGCGTGATCGGCGCGGGCGTGATCGGTCTGGAGCTCGGCAGCGTGTGGCGCCGCCTGGGCGCACAGGTCACGATTCTCGAGGCGCTCGACAATTTCCTCGCCATCGCCGACCAGCAGCTGGCGGCGGAGGCTGCGCGTCACTTCAAAAAGCAGGGACTCGATATCCGCCTCGGCGCGCGGGTCTCGGGCGCCAAGAGCGGCAAGGACGGCGTGACCGTGCAGTACGCCGACAGCAAGGGTCCGCAGACCCTGACGGTCGACAAGGTCATCGTCGCCGTTGGTCGCCGCCCCTACGCGACGGATCTGCTGGCGCCCGACTGCGGGGTCAAGCTCGATGAGCGCGGGTTCATCAGTGTCGATGCGGAATGTCGCACCGGCGCGCAGGGCGTGTGGGCCATCGGTGATTGCGTGCGTGGCCCGATGCTGGCGCACAAGGGCAAGGAAGAGGGCATCGCGGTGGCCGATCGCATCGCGGGGCGCTACGCGCACGTCAATTATGCGGTCATACCCTCGGTCATCTACACCGCACCGGAGATCGCCTGGGTGGGTCAGACCGAGGAGCAGGTCAAGGCCAGCGGTACGGCCTACAAGAGCGGCGTATTTCCGTTCGCGGCCAGCGGCCGCGCGCGCGCCATGGATGCGGCGGTGGGCTTTGCGAAGATTGTTGCGGCGCGCGACACCGATACCATTCTCGGCGTGCACATCGTTGGCCCACTGGCGGGGGAGCTGATCGCCGAGGCGACGCTGGCGATGGAATTTCAGGCGAGCGCCGAAGACCTGCAGCGCACCATCCACGCCCATCCGACGCTGGCCGAAGCGGTGCACGAGGCCGCCTTGGCCACCGACAAGCGCGCCATCGACAGCATCAATAAGTGAGCGAGCCTGCGGAGCCGGACACGTGGCCGGACGCATCAACGACTAGACAGACAGTCCTGGTCGTTGCGTAGCTCGGGCTGACGAGGTGTCCCGGCGAGGACGTGCCGTCAAAGGGCGCCCAAGGGCTGGGGCACGCAAAGTATTTGTAGTTCTCAATGCTGTAGGAAGGTGCGATAAAAGCCCGGCCGGGCGCCAGCTTCACCGCGGTGTTTTGCCCCATGCCTGCGTCTTGATCTGGCGAAACCGAGATGGTGATATTGATCCCCATCCTGCAATTATTTGTGAACCTCCATTGCCCTTCGGTGATCCCAGACTGAGCGGAATGGTACCTATCTACTGCGACGCAACTATTCACGAGCGGCGGAGCCTGTGTCATCGCAGGCGCGGTTGAAGACGGCGCCTGATTGGCGCTGGCAGGCGAGACCATCGGTGGCAACAGTGGTAAGACGCCAATGCTCGTCTGGCTCGAAGCTCGAGGCGGTTTGTTGGCCGGCTCCGAGGCACAGCCGCAGAAAATCAGTACCTGCGAGGCGGCGATCGCGGCAAGCTGAAGGTTTTTCGCTGGGTGCGAAATCGTCAACGTCCTTAAGTCAATCGCCCTGCGCGGCCGTGAATCGAATCAGTTTGCCTTCATGATCCACTTTTAGATGAAACTGGATTGGACGGCAGCAAACCTGACAGTCCTCGATGTAGTCGGCGGACCCTGCGCTCAAGTCCACGAGCGTCTCGAAGCCTTCGCCGCAGTAGGGACACTGGACGGCCCGGAAGCAGCTGCCGCTGGCACTGTCGCTGCCGCCGGGGGCGCTGGGTTCGAACACCGGCTCGAGGCCGTAGCGCGCATCGACGGCTGCGGCATCGGTTGCAGCCGGTTCGGTACCAGGACGCGGGCCCTGTTTGGTGTGACGCATGCGTGGCCAGTATACGGTGCTTAAGTGCGAGCCACAGTGCCGTCTGCGCTACCATGGTCGAATGGAAGTTCCCGCGCTGGCGCTGTCGATCAGCGGCTTGACGAAGACCTATGCCTCGGGGTTGCAGGCCCTGCAGGCGGTGGACCTGCAAATTGCGCGCGGAGAGATCTTTGCGCTGCTCGGACCGAACGGCGCCGGCAAGACGACCCTGATCAACATTGTCTGTGGCATCGTCACGCCCAGTTCTGGGCGGGTGCTGGCCGATGGCTTCGACATCCAGCGCGAGTATCGCGCCGCGCGTGCTCGCATCGGTCTGGTGCCCCAGGAGATCAGTACCGACATGTTCGAGACCGTTGCGCACACGGTGAACTACAGCCGCGAGCTGTATGGCTGTCGGCGCGATGCGGATTTCATCGAGCGCGTCCTGAAGGACCTGTCGCTGTGGGAAAAGCGCGACGCGCGCATCATGACGCTCTCGGGGGGCATGAAGCGGCGCGTCATGATTGCCAAGGCGCTGGCCCATGAGCCGCGCATCCTGTTCCTGGATGAGCCCACGGCCGGTGTGGACGTGGAGCTGCGTCGCGACATGTGGGAGCTGGTGCGCGGCCTGCGCGCCCGGGAAGTCACGATCATTCTGACCACGCATTACATCGAGGAGGCGGAGGAGATGGCCGATCGCATCGGCGTCATCAACCGCGGCTCACTGATTCTAGTTGAAGACAAGCTCACGCTGATGAAAAAGCTCGGGCGCCGGGAACTGACGCTGCATTTGACCGAGCCGCTGGCGAAGGTGCCGGAGGCTCTGCAATCCTGGGGCCTTGCGCTGTCGGCCGACGGCAGCGAGCTGCAGTATCGCTTCGATGCCGCCGGTGAGAGGCGCGACGTCGCGGCGCTGCTGCGCGAGCTTGGAGAGCTGGGCATCGGCTTCAAGGATCTCAATACCCGCCAGAGCAGTCTCGAGGAGATCTTCGTCTCCCTGGTCAGCGGGCGCGGAGCGCCGTCTTGACGGGCCGCTCGTCGAGCGCCCGCCAGTCAGCGCCGCTGCCGGCGCTGGCCGCAGCGCTGCCGCCGGCGCCGCTGCCCAAGCCGGCAGCGTTCAATCACCGCGGTGTCTGGGCAATCTACAAATTCGAGATGTCGCGCTTTCGGCGCACCATACTGCAGAGCGTGGTGACGCCGATCATCACCACCTCGCTGTATTTCGTGGTGTTCGGCTCGGCCATCGGCTCACGCATCTCCACGGTGCACGGGGTGCCTTATGGCGCCTTCATCGTGCCGGGACTCATCATGCTCTCGCTGCTGACGGAGAGCCTGGCGAATGCTTCTTTCGGCATCTACATGCCAAAGTTCACCGGCACCATCTACGAGCTGCTGTCCGCGCCGGTGTCCTCGCTGGAGATCGTGCTCGGCTACGTCGGTGCTGCAGTCAGCAAGTCCGTCATCCTCGGTGCGCTGATCCTCGGGACCGCGAGCCTGTTCGTGCCACTGCACGTACTGCATCCAGTGTGGATGGTCGGCTTTTTGCTGCTGACCGCGGCGACCTTCAGCCTGTGCGGCTTCATCCTCGGCATCTGGGCGCGCACCTTCGAGCAACTGCAGTTCGCTCCGATGCTCATCGTCACGCCGCTGACCTTTCTCGGCGGCGCGTTCTATTCGATCGATATGTTACCGCCGGCCTGGCGCACCGTGTCGCTGTTCAATCCCATCGTCTACCTGGTCAGCGGCTTTCGCTGGAGTTTCTACGGTTCTGCCGACGTCGCCGTGGCCGCAAGCCTCGCTTCCACGGCCGGCTTTCTGCTGCTGTGCCTGGCGCTGATCGTGTGGATTTTCCGCAGCGGCTATCGGCTGAAGAACTGAGCTCAGGCCAGGCGCTGCGCGGACAGCACGTTGGGCACAGCGCTCAAGCGCGTGAGCAGCCGGCCGAGCTGCTCGCTGTCGCGCACGGCGGTGCGCATGACAATGGTCGCGATGCGATCCTCGGGGTCGGTGTTGGAATTGACCCCCTCGATCGAGAGCTTCTCGAGCGCCAGCACGTCCGAGACGTCGCGCAGCAAGCCGCGCCGATCCAGCGCCTCTACGCGAATCTGCACCGGCAGCAGGCTGTCGGTGCCGAGATTCCAGTCGACCACCAGTACGCGCGCGGCATTGCGCGCGCGCATGCGCGCCAGGTTCGGACAGCTTGCCCGATGCACGGTGACGCCCCGTCCGAGCGTCACATAGCCGGCGATCGGCTCGGGCGGCACGGGCGCGCAGCAACGGGCCAGCGTGACCGGCAGGTCCCCGACCCCCTCGATATCCACCAGCGAGCCGCGCGCAGCGCGCCGTGGGCGCTGGCGCACGGGCACGGGCGGCTCTGCAGCCGCCGCGCGCAGCCGTGCGATGGCCTGCGTCAGAGCGCTGGTGCCGATGTCACCTGCACCGAGCTGGCGCTGCAGCTCCTCGGCGCTGTCCGCATGCAGCTCGCGCACCAGTGCCGCGGTCAACTCGGGACCGGCGCCGGCGCGAGCCAGCTCGCGCTCGAGGATCGCACGGCCCTCGCTCAGGTGATCGGACTGGTCGAGCCGACGAAACCAGGCGCGCACCTTGGCGCGGCTGCGCGGCGAGGCCAGAAAACCCTGCTCGCTGGAGAGCCAGTCGCGGCTCGGACCGCCCTGCCGTCCGGTGATGATCTCGACGACCTCGCCATTGGCGAGCGGCTGATTCAACGGCACGATGCGGCCATTGATCTTGGCGCCGCGGCAGTGGTGTCCGAGCTCGGTGTGCAGGTGATAGGCAAAATCCAGCGGCGTTGCTCCGCGGGGCAGATCCACGACCTCGCCCTGCGGCGTCATCGCATAGACGCGATCGGAGAACAGCTCCTGCTTGAGCCGCTCGAGCACGTCGCCCTCCAGTGGCGTGGACTGAGCCGGGTCGAGTACACGGCGCACCCACTCGATCTTGCGCTCGTAGCCGGCATCGCGCGCACCGCCCGCGGCGCCTTCCTTGTAGCGCCAGTGCGCGGCGATGCCGAGCTCGGCGTGCTCGTGCATCTCGCGCGAGCGAATCTGCACTTCCACGGGTTTGTCCGCCGGGCCGATCACCGCCGTGTGAATGGAGCGATAGTCGTTGTCCTTGGGGGTGGCGATGTAGTCGTCGAACTCGCCGGGAATGTAGGCCCACAAGCCGTGCACCACGCCCAGCGCCGCGTAACAGTCGGCGATACTCTCCACGACGATGCGCACGGCACGCACATCGAAGAGCTGCTCGAAGGCAACGTGCTTGCGCTGCATCTTGTTCCAGATGCTGTAGATGTGCTTGGGACGTCCATAGACGGCGAGCGCCTGCACGCCGGCGGCGGCCAGCTCGGTGCGCAACCGCTCGCACAGCGCCTCGATGTAGCGCTCGCGATCCACGCGCCGCTCGGCCAGCGCGCGGGCCGTGCGGTGATAGTCCTCGGGGTCCAGGTAGCGGAAGGCCAGATCTTCCAGTTCCCACTTGAGGCTCCAGACTCCCAGCCGATTGGCCAGCGGTGCCATCAAATTGCGCGTCTCGAGCGCCAGGCGCTGTTGCTCCGGAGGCGCCAACTCGCGCGCGTGGCGCAGGCGCACGAGCTGCTCGGCCAGCCGTGCGACCATCAGACGCGGATCGGCCGCAACGGCCAGCAGCATCTTGCGCAGTACCTCGGCCTGCGCGCCATGCAGGCCCTGCGTCGCCGACCAGCCCACCGGCAGGTGCAGCTCGCCGAGTCGGCTGAGATCGGCAGCGAGCCGGGATGCCTCGGCTCCGAGGCTGCTCTCTGCGGCCGCCTCGGTGGACAGCGGCTTGGCGGCGCGACCCGTCCAGTGCAGCAGCGTCGCCATCGCCAGGTCGGCATCCTGTGTCAGGGTACCAGTCAGCGAGGCCGCCTCGACTGCCTCGGCGAGAGCCGCTTCAGCCACGCCCGCGCCGGCCAGCGCACCGCGTGCGTGCTCCAGGCGCGCGGCGATTGCGGGGGATGCGGGAGTGGCGGTTTCCATGCGATGCGGTGCGGGTTCCGGCTATCATTCAGGGTATGGCCGGCCACAGCAAGTACGCTGGACGCTGCGTCCCGTGACGCGATATGCGAGCAACTCCTGGCGCGCCTTCCGGCCCGGCGCGGTGGGAACGATCACGCGTGCCGCGCCCGCAGGCCGCGTGTTGGGACTGGATCCGGGCTCGCGGCGTACCGGCTATGGGGTCATCGACTGCGGCACGGGTGCCGAGCGCCACATCGCCAGTGGCTGCATCGACGTGTCCGGCCACGACATGGTGGTGCGTCTGCAACGCATCTATGCGGCCGTCAGCGCGCTGGTGCTCGAGCACCGGCCGGACATGGTGGCGATCGAGCGGGTCTTCATGCATCGCAATCCCGACAGCGCCCTGAAGCTCGGCCAGGCGCGCGGCGTGGCGCTGTGTGCCGCCGCCTCGCAGGGCGCCAGCGTGCATGAATACGCACCGCGCGCCATCAAGCTGGCCGTCACCGGCCATGGGGGGGCCGCCAAACCCCAGGTCGCACAGATGGTGTGCACACTGCTCACGCTGTCGATCACACTGGGCGCCGATGCCGCCGATGCGCTGGCCGTGGCCCTCTGTCACGCGCAGACCCGCCGCCTGGGCGCTCTGGGCGATGCCGCCTGAGCCTGCACCACGATGATCGGCTCGCTCGCGGGCGTGCTCGCGCACAAAGCTCCTCCTTCGCTGCTGCTGGAAGTCGGCGGCGTGGGCTATGAGCTCGAGGCACCCATGTCGACTTTCTACGATCTGCCCGCCCTCGGTGAGCGCGTACGCCTGCTCACCCACCTGGTGGTGCGCGAGGATGCGCAGCTGCTGTTTGGCTTCGCGACGGAGCCCGAGCGACGGCTGTTCCGCAGCCTGCTGAAGATCGCCGGTGTCGGACCGCGCACGGCGCTGGCAATCCTGTCGGGTGTCAGCAGCGCCGCCTTTACGCAGGCGGTGCACGAGCAGGACAGTGCCGCCCTGATGCGTATCCCCGGCGTGGGCCGCAAGACCGCCGAGCGTTTGATCGTGGAGATGCGCGATCGGCTACAGGAGCAGGACACGGCGCTTGCGTTGTCGAGGGCGTTCCCGGTGGGCGCCGCGGCTGCGCCTGCCCATGCGCACGCCGAGGCCTACGGCGCCCTGGTTGCCCTCGGTTACAAGCCTGCCGAGGCGACGCGCCTGCTGAAGA
>Ga0134126_10005064_pt1 | contig 16459 bp, 14 predicted proteins | sample KB31752_FD_96881 | JGI IMG/M metagenome (GOLD analysis project Ga0134126, IMG submission 96881) | Terrestrial soil microbial communities with excess Nitrogen fertilizer from Kellogg Biological Station, Michigan, USA - KB3-175-2 | ecosystem: Environmental > Terrestrial > Soil > Unclassified ...
AAATTTGCTGTTTTCTGCGACAATGCCCACGAAGATCCGGGATTTGGCCCGCAAGATCCTTCATGAACCGGAGGAGATCAATATTGCCATATCCAAACCTCCTGCCAAAATCGTGCAAGGGGCTTTCGTTGTCTATGAGCCGCAAAAGATCCCATTGGTAAAATGGTTGTTAAAGACCACAAACCTGAAGAGCACCCTGATCTTTTGTTCTAAGAAGCACAATGTCAAGCAGTTAACAGCAGAGCTTCGCCGGTCGAAATTCAATGTCAAGGAAATTCACAGCGACCTCGAGCAAAGTGCGCGGGAAGAGGTGTTGCTGGAGTTCCGGAGCCAGCGGTTACCGATCCTGGTTGCTACGGATATCTTGTCGCGCGGTATCGATATCGATAATATCGAGATGGTCATCAACTATGATGTCCCGAACGATGGAGAAGATTACATTCACCGTATCGGCCGGACGGCGCGTGCCGAGACGGATGGGGTTGCCTATACGTTTATCAGCGAAAAGGAACAGAATAAGTTTCGCGGCATTGAAGAGCTGTTGGGTTCACCTGTGAATAAGACTGCTGTGCCCGAGCAATTCGGGCCGGCGCCCGAGTATAGTCCGCGCACCAGATCGAAGTCCCGGCATCGTCGCCCCGGCGGCGGACAGAGTCACGGCGGTGGGCAGCGTCATGGCGGCAGCGGCGATGGACAACAGCACCGCAGTCCGCAGCGAAGTGACGGTAACCAGCAACGGCGGGATGGGCAAAAGGGTCATGGCGGACATCACCATCATCAGCGGAAACCCAAGCCTTCGGGTGAAGGGTCAGGGGCGGGAAATGCCGAAGCGGCTGGGATTTAAATAAAAACAAATCCCCAGCCAAGGGCAAGCCAGATCATCACGATCACGGGGGAGGGAAGTTTCGTATAATTCAGCAGGGTCCAGGTCACACCTATCACCAGCAGATTGAGAACGACATCGCTCCAGCCGGCCCATCGCGAATCGCTCATCATATACAAGGCCGCAGCTACCATGACGCCGACTACGACCGCGTTGATCCCTTCCAGGGCGCGGTAGACCGTTGCATATTTTTTCAGGTTATACCAAATGGGGAAGAAGAAGAGTACCAGCAGGGCGCTGGGCAGGAAGATGCCTGTCGCGGCAATAAAGCATCCGAGTATTTGTAGCCCCGGCCCTTTGTCTTTCATCGCGATACCACCCATATACGAGGCTACGGAGAACACGGGTCCCGGAATTGCGCGGACCATTCCCCAGCCCGAGTAGAAGTCCTCGCGGTTCATCTTGATGATATTCGGGTTGCGTTGGATCAGTTTCTGCGATTCCGGCCGCGCCACATACTGTTCGTACATCATAGGCATGAGCACGTTCCCGCCGCCAAACACGAGTGAGCCGAAACGATAAGTATTCTCGAAGAGGTTCAGTGGCCGGCGATTGGGCCAGTTGTTCTTTCGGGCGAGTTCCGAGCTTGCACCGGCCAGGATAAAGATGATGGCAAAGAGCCAGATATTTCCCCATTTTATCTTTTTCGGTAGCACCTCCACCTGGGGAATACGCCGGCTGCTCAGGTTGGTAACAAAGCCGCCAAGCACCAGCAGGATGGGTACGATCCAGGGCCATTTGAACCAGAGCAAAGTTGCCAGAGAACTGACCACGAGGATCACGCGGGTGATGGTATTATGGATGGAGACTCTAAAGGCCTGTTGGGCTGCAAAGATCAGGTACCCGATGGTCATCGGGCCGATGAAGCGAAACAAAGCCGTGGTACGCATCGGAAAGAAAGAGAACAACGCCATCAGAAAACACGCTGGCAGGGTCCAGATGATGAGGGTGAGCATAGCGAGGACGACGCCGCCGCGTTTGTAGCCGATGAGGGTCAGGGTCTGGGTAGAAGAGGCGCCGGGGAGCAACTGACAAAAGGCGCTATAATCCATAAGCTCTTCCTCCGTGATATCTTTCCGTCGGTGCACAAAGGTCTTCATCATCATTCCAAAATGTCCCTGGGGTCCACCAAAAGCAGTGAGGCTATAAAGGACTACTGCTCTTAGAAATGCGATATGACGGAATAAGACGGTCACCCGCGCAATATACATATAAAGACGCGTCTCGCGTCTTCGTCCGAAGGACAGACATAAGCTTTTTGCAAGGATTGCGCTATCTTCTCATTGCGCGCAATCCTTGCACATATTCGGTTACTAGTGAGGGTTAAAATATGTGCATTTCAAGCCGTAAATTGTAGTTATGGATATTGAATCTTTACGCGACTATTGTCTCGCTAAAAAAGCAGTAGAAGAGGGTTTTCCTTTTGGGGAGAATGTCCTGGTCTTTAAAGTCAAGGGGAAAGTATTCCTTTTAGCTCGGCTCGATCAGCCGGTGCTTGAATTCAATGTCAAATGCGATCCAGAGCAGGCTATCGAATGGCGGGAGCAATATGCCGCGGTGCAGCCCGGATATCACATGAACAAGAAGCTTTGGAATACGGTCACCGCCGATGGAAGCATTCCTGTAAAGATCATCCGGCAGATGATCGATGATTCCTATAGGTTGGTGGTAGATTCCCTGCCGAAGAAGGATCAAGCGGGACTTGTCTGATCCCGTGGCCAAAGAGCATCCAGCCATGCGGCCCCAGCCCGTCGCTCATGAGTAATACCCGTTCCGCTCGATTTCACTGCGGACGCTTTCGGGGAGAAGATAACGAATCGACTTTCCTTCCTTGATGTTTTTGCGGATCTCGGTAGAAGAGATGGGTAGGAGGGGAGCGTTCAATCGGTGGATCGATTTGGCGCCGGGATAATCCGGCAGATTTTCGTAACCTGGGCGGATATAGATATAGATCGGATAATGCTGGAGCAACCATTCGCCATTCTTCCACCGTGGCAGGTTCAGAAAGCTATCGCTTCCCATAATAACGGAAAACTCGTGATTGGAATATTTCTCCTGCAGATAAGTGAGGGTGTCGATCGTATAAGAGGGTCTTGGCAGCTTGAATTCGATATCCGAGGCCTTCAAATTATTATCACCCTCTACTGCGAGTTGGACCAAATACAGCCGGTGATATTCATTCAGCAGGGAGGCCGCTGGCTTCAGGGGATTCTGGGGTGAAACGACAAACCATACCTGTTTCAATTCGGTATGGTTCAAAACGTAAGAGGCAATCAATAAATGACCGTGATGGATCGGATTAAACGATCCGAAATAGAGCCCGACCTTCATTTGCCACCCTCCTCCATGAAGATGTTCTCCGCCTCATCTAAACGTAGACTAAGGTTATAGCCCGCTACCGTGATCGAAATGGGGTCACCTAGTGGCGCAATTTGCTCTACCCTGATGAGTTCCCCGGGTACACAACCCATTTCCATGAGCTTGAGAAAAAGGTCATTATTTTCAAAAGAATGTATCCTTGCAACGGTTCCTGGCTCTAACTCTGATAATCTCTTCATTTTATCCTTACTTTGGGTGCTTGAGATGCTTCCTGCATCTCAAGTGGTAAAATTATGACTATTCCCACCATCCAATTCAACTTTCTCGAACCCGTGGACCTCCGGGACCGGACCGGCCTTAAGAAGTTCCTGATCAAGCTCTTTAAGAAGGAGGGGAAACCCCTGGGTGAATTGCAGTATATCTTTTGTTCGGATGACTATTTACTAGAGATCAATCGGCAATATCTTAATCACGACTATTACACGGACATTATAACTTTTGATCTTTCGGAAAAAGGTCAACCAATAAACGCTGAAATCTACATAAGTGTTGATCGGGTTAGGGAGAATGCGCGCGACTTCGGGAGTTCTTTAAAAAAAGAAATGCAGCGGGTTATCTTCCATGGCGCCCTTCACTTGTGCGGATATAAGGACAAGACAGGCGCCCAGGAGAAGGAAATGCGGCAAATGGAGGAGAAATATCTTAAATCATACGGCGGTTAGTAGAAAATTTCATCTGTTCCACGTGAAACAGAAAAGTCGGCCAAATAAACCGAATGTGAAAACGTTCCCCGTGGACCGTTTTTTTATTTCAAATATTAAAGCCGTCGGAGCATCGTAACTTTGCAGGATGTTTCAAGAATACGATGTTATAGTGGTTGGAGCCGGACATGCAGGCTGCGAAGCCGCGGCTGCCGCCGCCAATCTAGGTTCGAAAGTCCTTTTGGTTACGATGAACATGCAGACAATTGCCCAAATGAGTTGTAACCCAGCTATGGGTGGCATCGCAAAAGGTCAAATAGTTCGGGAAATCGATGCAATGGGCGGCTACTCCGGGATCGTCACAGATAAAAGCATGATCCAATTCCGGATGCTCAACCGTAGTAAGGGACCCGCAATGTGGAGCCCCCGGGCACAAAACGACCGGATGCTCTTCGCTTCCACCTGGCGCGAAATGCTGGAACAAACGCGCAAGGTCGACTTCTACCAAGACATGGTTAGATCCCTGGTAGTAAAAAATCACAGGGTCTGCGGCGTGGTCACCGGACTCGGTCATACCATTTCCGCCAAGGCGGTGGTCGTAACCAGTGGAACATTTCTAAATGGTGTGATCCATATCGGCGAGAAACGATTCGGTGGTGGTAGGGTAGCAGAAAAAGCAGCCACAGGCATCACCGAACAATTGGTGTCGCTGGGTTTTGAAAGCGACCGGCTCAAGACCGGTACCCCGCCCAGGATAGATGGCCGGAGTCTCGATTACAGCAAAATGGAAGAACAAAAGGGGGATGAAAACATAGTCGGTTTCTCCTACCTTGATGTTCCCAAACCTACCCAACAACGCAGCTGCTGGATCACCTATACCAATCAGACTGTTCACGATATCCTAAAAACAGGTTTCGACCGGAGCCCGATGTATACCGGACGGATCGAAGGGGTAGGGCCAAGATACTGTCCAAGTATAGAAGACAAGATCAATCGTTTTGCAGAACGCGAAAGACACCAGCTCTTCATCGAGCCCGAAGGGTGGAACACCATCGAGATCTATGTGAACGGTTTCTCAACCTCACTTCCGGAAGAGGTCCAATACCAGGCTCTCCTGCAGGTACCGGGTTTTGAGAACGTGAGGATCTTCCGCCCGGGCTATGCCATCGAATATGATTATTTCCCCCCTACCCAGCTATATCATTCACTCGAAACAAAGGGCCTCGAAAATCTCTTCTTCGCAGGTCAGATCAACGGCACTACCGGTTATGAAGAAGCCGCTTGCCAGGGACTGATGGCCGGCATCAACGCACATCAAAAGACCCGTTCGCTGGAACCCGTAATACTCAAAAGAAGCGAAGCCTATATTGGTGTCCTGATCGACGACCTGATCAGCAAGGGTACCGAAGAACCCTATCGCATGTTTACCTCGAGGGCCGAATTCAGAACCTTGCTTCGACAAGACAACGCCGACCTCCGGCTCACCGAAATGAGTTACCGGCTCGGGCTGGCAAGCCAAGAAAGGATGGAAAAAACGTTGCGGAAAAAAGAAGGCGTAGAAAAGATCAAAAAGACACTCGAGCAGTTCTCGCTGGAACCCGCCGAAACAGCGAACTATCTTCTCGAAAAAAACAGCGCGCCGCTCACTCAAAAACAAAAGGCGCAACAGGTCCTGCTGCGTCCGGGCATCGATCTACCCTCCATGACCAACGCCATACCCCGCCTGCACGAAGAGCTTAAAGACTTCACGGCCGACATCCTGGAACAAGCAGAGATCCAGATCAAATACGATGTCTATATCGAAAAAGAAAAAGAACTCGTAAAACGGATGTCACAGCTCGAAGACCTGCTGATCCCCGAGAACTTCAACTACGACCGCGTAGGATCGCTTTCCAATGAAGCGCTGCAAAAATTCAAAAAGATCAAACCCAGAACACTTGGCCAGGCGAGCCGCATCAGCGGAGTCAACCCGAGTGATGTTCAGATACTGATGGTATTCATGGGTCGTTGATATTAAACTTATTTATAATCCATACCGCGCACTGATCTCAAGCATCCGCTCGATGGGTCTGCGCGCAGAAATCATGAGATCCCGATCCATGATCAATTCAGGCTGCTCGTATTCCATACACAGATATAGCTTCTCGAGCGTATTAAGCTTCATATGAGGGCAATCGTTACACGCGCAATTGGTGGTCGGGGGTGCCGGGATAAACGTCTTCTGTGGGGAGGATAATTGCATCTGGTGAAGGATACCGGTCTCGGTGGCAACAATGTATTCCATGGCACCATCCCTCTTCGTATAATTCAGCAACCCGGTGGTCGAACCGATAAAATCTGCCTGGCGCAGGATCGGGTCCTCACATTCGGGGTGTGCGATCACTTTCGCCTTCGGATGGCGGATCTTGAGCTTAGTTATCTTTTCCAGGCTAAAGATCTCGTGGACCATGCAGGCCCCATCCCAAAGGACCATGTTCCTACCGGTTTTTTTCATCAGATAAGCCCCCAGGTTCCTGTCCGGCGCGAAAATGATCGGTTGATCCTTGGGAACACTTTCGATGATCTTTTCGGCATTGGAAGACGTACAGATGATATCGCTGAGCGCCTTAACCTCCGCCGAACAATTGATATAGGAGATGACCAGGTGGCCGGGGTATTTCTCTTTAAAGGCTTTGAAAAGATAACCCGGGGCGGAATCCGCAAGCGAGCAGCCCGCTTTGAGATCCGGCAGCACCACCTTTTTGTGCGGGTTCAGGATCTTGGCGGTCTCCGCCATAAAATGAACGCCGGCGAAAACGATGAGGTCGGCTTTGGTCTTTGCCGCCTGTTGCGCCAGCGCCAGGCTATCCCCAAGAAAGTCGGCCACGTCCTGGATATCGGCCTCTTGATAATAATGTGCGAGAACGACCGCATTTTTTTCCTTCTTCAATCGTTCTATCTCCAGGAACAGATCCAGCTGCGGCGAAACGGCTATATCTAAAAATCCTTTCGTGGTTAATTTTTGTTTGGCCATTTCTATGTTGATATCTGCCATAGTATTTAATATTATCTATTTTTAATTAAATAAACTACTATTACTATACCGGTGGATTAGTGGATAACATATTTTTACGATCGCTTGAAAATCGAAAAACAATGGTTTATTCACACTATTCCACAATTACTTAACACGCTACGATCCGCTTTGGATCGATGTTTTTCCAGGTTTTCCACTTCGGTGGAGGGAAAAAGTACCCGGACAACTATTTTGGACCCGGTGTGTGCGATCCGGTGGAATAACCGGGGCCTTGTACACTAAAAAGTGGCCCCAATACGTTCCAAATAAACTTCTGGTCTATCTATCCCCCAAAACCTGTTGTCTCAGGACCGGGTTTTCCACGTAAAATTGGCTTTATTCATAACTGCCTGTTGATTACAGTTTCACGCCCATTGTTTCACGAAACGCGCCGTCCTGAAATTCCTAGGGTCAAAAGTATTCAAAACCCAGAATAGAAGCCCACTTAACACCCTTTTCCACAATTTGTTCATATTGCTTTTTCCCCTATTTTTGCCATCCGCCTGACGAAAAGTAAACGCGGGTTATAGTATTATGTCAATTATTCAAGGTATACGCGAAAAAGCAGTTTGGTTAGTCTCTGGTTTGATTGCGCTGAGTCTTGTCGGCTTTCTCCTCATGGACGCCAGGAGTAGCAGGTTTTTCGGCGGCCACGACACAGTAGTCGGAGAGATCAACGGTCAGAAGATCGAATATACTGCTTTTGACCAGCAGGTCAATCTTCAGGAAGACCAGTACAAACAGCGGGGTTATCCGACCAACGACGCGATGACGCAGAACATCCGTGACAATGTATGGAAACAAATGATCGAAGACGCCGTACTCAGCAGCGACTATGCCGATCTCGGGTTGGATGTCAGTGATAGGGAGGTCAACGATATGCTGGTGGGTCCGAATGCAATCCAGGATGTAAAGCAAGCCTTTACCGATCCCAAGACCGGCATCTTCGATTCACAGGCGGCTGCGGCACAAATCAACCAACTCCGTAATATCTATAAGGCCGGTCCTAAAAAGAACGGCGACAACAGACAGTATGAAGCTGCCCGGCGGTTTTTCGAAGAATCGCTGCCCCAGCTCATCAAGATGCGGTTGCGTGAAAAATACACCGCGCTGCTCGCGAACAGCGCCTATGTTCCCAAATGGATGATCGAAAAAATGAATGCCGACAATAGTCAGCTGGCTTCGGTATCCTATGTCAATACTCCTTATTTTACCGTCCCCGATAGCGCCGTGAAGGTCTCCGACGCCGAGATCCAGGAATATATTGACGCGCATAAAGATCGCTTCAAGCAGGAAGAAAGCCGAAGCATCGCCTACGTGACCTTCGACGCTTCCCCAAGCGCGAGCGACAGCCTGAAACTGCGTCAACAGCTCGACAGCATGAAGAGAGAGTTTGCCGCGACGAACGATGTAGAAGGCTATCTGGGCCGCATGGGTACCGAGTCGCCATATTTCGATGGCTATATTGGTAAGAGCCGGATCCAGGTTCCTTTCAAGGACTCCATTCTCGCCGAACCCAAAGGCGGCGTGTTTGGACCCTATCTGGACGCGGGAAATTATGTGATAGCCAAAGTGATCGATGAAAAGACCCTCCCTGATTCCGTCCGGGCCCGGCATATTCTTATTGCCACTGTCAATCAACAAGGCCAGCAGGTCGTGGAAGACAGCGTTGCCAGGAAAAAGATCGACAGCATCGCCAGTGTCCTGCAACATGGCGGTAACTGGGATAGCGTCGCCGCAAAAGTATCCGATGATCCGGGTTCCAAAGAAAAAGGCGGAGACGTGGGCTACTTTACCGCGGACCGGATGGTGAAAGAATTTGCGGATTTTTGTTTCAATGGAAAGAAAGGCGAGACCAAGGTCGTGAAGAGCCAATACGGTTACCATTATATAGAGATCCTCGATCAGAAGAATTTTGAGCCGGCTTATAAGATCGCCTATATCAGCAAAAAGATCGAGACGAGCCCCGAGACGGATCAGAATGCTTCCGGTCTTGCCAGCCAGTTCGCCGGAGAAAGCCGTGATGCCAAGGCCTTTGACGACAACGTAGCGAAATACCATCTCCAGAAATTGCTGGGTCCGGATATCACTCCGACCGAAGTCAACATCCCGGGATTGGGAGCCAACCGGCAGCTCGTTCGCTGGGCATATGACAATAAGCTCGGCAATGTTTCCGAACCGTTCCCCGTGGGCGACAAATACGTAGTGGCGCTTCTCACGGAGATCAACAACGAAGGAACGATGTCCCCGGCCAAGGCCCGGAACCAGGTCGAGCCGATCCTGCGAAATAAGAAAAAGGCAGAACAGATCATCAAAAAAGAGGGCAACCCTGCGTCGCTGGATGCGGCCGCTACGGCAGCCGGATCGCCGGTACAGCATGCCGATAGCGTCTTGTTTGTCCGGAGCACGCTTAACGCTACTTCGGGCCAGGAAGGCAAGGTCGTTGGCGCCGCTTTCGACAAGAGTCTGGTTGGTAAGCCGATCTCTCCGGCTATCCCGGGTAATTCGGGCGTCTACTTCATCAAAGTTGATAACGTCAGCGCCATGTCCAATCCGAATGCCGATGTGACGCAGCAGCGGTTTATGATGGAACAGCAGATGCGGAGCATGGTAAACTACGGTATCACGCAGTCGTTGCAAAAGCTGGCGACGGTGAAGGACTACAGGGCTAAATTCTACTAGAATTTGCGGCGCCCCGCCGGCGCATTAAAGACTTTTCGTATATCGCAAACCCCCTCCGACGAGGGGGTTTGTTTTTCACGTACCTTTGCCCCGTGAGCGAAGAGATCATCAATAAAGTAGCGCAGAGCGGATTGGAAACGCTGGACCTCGAGGAATACTATCCCCGCGACGAGATAGTGGTGTTCGATGTAAAGCCGCTACTGTTTATGGAGATGATCCTGAAGGAAAAAGAATTTCGCGCCGCGCTTCAGGCCATCGACTGGTCTGCCTACCAGGACAAGATCCTTGCGGTTGTGTGCACCGCCGACGCCATCATCCCTGCCTGGGCCTATATGCTGATAGCCGTCGCAGCCCAACCTTATGTAAAAGATATTGTGCTGGGCGACCATGCCACGGCGCTCCGGGAAGCCTTCCTTGCCAATCTACGCGCCATCGATACCGGCGCATTTGCCGATAAAAGAGTTGTGGTCAAAGGATGTGGCGATCTGCAAGTAGAAGGATTCGCCTATCTTGAAATTGCCCGCCGGTTAAGGCCCGTCGTTAAGAGTATTATGTATGGGGAGGCGTGCAGCAATGTCCCTGTGTATAAGAAGAAGTAGTTCACCGCAACGCTTCGCCCAGCAGCCACGGTGGCTTGCCTGAACGCCTCAAAACTGACTCACATGAATGTCGAAATTCTGGCCAGGGTTCAATTTGCCTTCACCATTGGTTTTCATTACATCTATCCGCCGCTCAGCATTGGTTTGGGGCTCATGCTCGTGATCATGGAGGGTTTGTTCCTGCGAACGGGGAACCGCATCTATGAGATGGCCGTGCGGTTTTGGATCCGCATCTTCGCCCTGATCTTCGGGATCGGCGTTGCGACGGGTATCATCATGGAATTCGAGTTCGGGACTAACTGGGCAACCTATTCGAAATATGTAGGCGATATCTTCGGGAGCGCCCTCGCGGCGGAAGGCATCTTCGCCTTTGCCCTTGAGTCGGGTTTTCTGGGCATCCTCATCTTCGGCTGGAACCGGGTCAGCCGCGGCGTACACTTTTTCTCCACTATCATGGTCTTTCTGGGGTCCTGCTTCTCGGCAGTGTGGATCGTGGTTGCCAACTCGTGGCAGCAAACGCCGGCCGGTTTTCATATTGTCGGCGAGGGAATGAACGCCCGCGCAGAGATCACGGATTTTTGGGCCATGGTATTCAACCCCTCCAGCGTCGACAGGCTGCTGCATGTATGGGTGGGAGCTCTCCTTGCCGGCGGCTTTATGGTGCTCAGCGTCAACGCCTGGTATCTCATCCATAAAAAGCATGTGGAGATCGCACGACCCTGTTTCAAGATCGCGCTGGTAGTCGTGACCGTGTTCTCCTTGGTACAGCTGGTCCTCGGCGACCGTAGTGCCGAAGTCGTCGCCCACTATCAGCCGGCGAAGCTGGCGGCGATGGAAGGACATTTCGACTCGTCGGCACGAGCGGACATGTTCGTCTTTGGCTATGTAGACAGGAAGAATGAGCGGACCAGCGGACTCAAGATCCCCGGTGGCCTGTCGTTTCTCACCCATCATGATTTCAACGCGCCGGTGACGGGGCTCCGGGCCTTCCGGCCGGAAGACAGGCCTTCGCAGGTAAATACCATCTTTCAGCTGTATCATCTCATGGTGGCATGCGGCTGCGCGATGATCTTCTTAGCGCTTTTGGGCTGCTGGCTCTGGTGGCGAAAAAAACTGTTCCAATATCGCTGGCTGCTCTGGGTCTATGCACTGAGTGTCCTCTTACCGCAGCTCGCAAACCAGGCCGGCTGGTTTACCGCGGAGATGGGCCGGCAACCTTGGGTGGTCTATGGTTTGTTGCGGACCTCGGATGCCCTGTCGCGCGTCGTCACTGCCAACCAGATCATATTCTCGCTGATCCTTTTTACCATCGTCTATATCGTGCTGTTTGTGTTGTTCCTGTTTATGCTTAACCGTAAGATCCAGCATGGACCGGTAGACTATGGTACCAGAGAGGCGATCGAAGACGGCGCCCGGCGCGATAATCCGATCTTGGAACACCAGGGCTGACCTCTGGTCAGCCGGCCGAAGGCCCGACATTAGCTGCTGGCTGACCGCACGCATCAAAAAATTGAATTCTATGCACACACTTCTGGGAATAGACTATAGCACCTGGTGGTTTCTGATATTCGGGGCGGTGATCAGCGGCTACGCCATCCTGGACGGATTCGATCTTGGGGCGGGATCGCTGCACCTTTTTCTGCGGAAGGAGGAGAGCCGGCGGATCGCGATGAATGCCATCGGACCCATTTGGGACGGGAATGAGGTATGGCTGGTCATCGGCGGCGGCGCCCTGTTCGCAGGATTTCCGGTGGCGTATGCCGCGATCTTCTCGGCTTTTTATGTACCGTTTATGATCTTCCTCGTGGGACTCATCTTCCGCGCCGTCTCCATAGAATTCCGCAGCAAAGAACCCTGGGTCTGGTGGAGGAAAGGCTGGGACATCGTTTACTGCGTGGCTTCGATCGTGATCTCGCTGTCTCTCGGGCTGATGCTCGGTAATGTCGTGGAAGGTGTCCCGCTGAATGCCAACCGGGAATTTTCGGGCGATTTCCTCACTTTCTTCAACCCTTTTGCGATCATGGTCTCGGTCACGACGCTGGCCTTGTTCATGATGCATGGCGCCATCTTCCTCACGATGAAAACGGAGAACCGGCTTTTTGTCAAGCTGCATGTGCTGGCTAACAACTTCATCATCTTCTTTGTCGTCAGCTTCGTGATCACTACGCTCTATACACTTCTGTATATCCCGCATCTCAGTGATTTCTTCAAAAGCAATCCCGGCTATTTCATAATCCCGCTGCTGATGACGCTCTCGATCGCGAATATCCCGCGGCAGGTAAAGATCGGCAAGTACCGGTTCGCCTTCATCAGCTCCGCGATCACCATTGCGTTATTGCTGATCATGGTGGCGATCGAGGTCTTTCCGTTTCTGCTCTATTCGCCGCAGCATCCTGCCAACAGCATCACGGTCTATAATGCGGCCTCTTCGGCCAAGACCATGCATATCCTATTCTGGATGGCGCTCCTGGGCACGCCACTGGTGGGCATCTATACCTCTTTTGACTTCTGGACTTTTAAAGGCAAGGTTCGATTGGATGAGATGAGTTATTAGATCATGTGCCCCGACATGACGACATAGGCGACGGAAAAATAAATTATCAGTCCGGTCACGTCAACCAGGGTTGCCACAAAAGGAGCTGATGAGGCAGCAGGATCGGCGCCCAGTTTTTTAAGGACCAGCGGCAGCATGGCGCCTGATAGTGTTCCCCACAAGACCACGCCGATCAACGCAAAGAACACTACGCCACCCACTTTGACCCACTGAGGGCCATATCCGCCCTGGATATTAAAGTGCTGCCATATAGTGATCCGCATAAAACCGACAATGCCCAGAATAATGCCGAGTACAAGGCCCGACATAATCTCTTTACGCATGACGCGCCACCAGTCGCGGAAACCGACTTCGCCGACGGCCATCGCCCGGATTATAATAGACGAGGCCTGGCTGCCCGAGTTGCCGCCGCTGGAAATGATCAGGGGGATGAACAGCGAAAGGACCAACCATTTGTCGAGCTCACCCTCGAATCCCTTCATCGCCGTCGCCGTCAGCATTTCCCCGAGAAACAGGATGATCAGCCATCCGGCGCGTTTTCTGATCAGCCGCGCGAAAGAGATCGTATTGTACGGCTCGTCCAGGGCTTCGGAACCACCGATCTTTTGTATCTCGCGGGTGCCTTCGGTTTCTGCGAGCCGGAGGACGTCGTCGAGTGTCACGATACCCAGCAGCACGCCGTTGTCGTCGGTCACGGGGAGCGCGTAGCGGCTATGGTTGCGGAAGATGTTGATCACGTCCTTTTGGGCCTCATTGACATTGAGCGCGAGGAATTGATGGTCCATGATCTGGGCTACCAGCGTGTCGGGGTCGACGACCAGGAAATCCTTGATATTGATATCGTCGATCAACACCCCCTTGTCGTCTATAACGAAAAGCCAGTTGAGGGTCTCGGCCGCCTGTCCACGGTGGCGGATGACCGTGAGGACGTCCTTGCAGGTCTCATTTTCTTTTATCGCGACATAGTCCGGAGTCATCAGGCGACCCACGGAACCTTCTTCATAGCCCAGCAGCTTGAGGGTCTCGGCGCGGTTCTCCGGCCCGAGGATCCTGAGCAGCTCTTTGACATAGTTACCCGGCAGCTCTTCGAAGAAGGCTGTGCGGTCATCGGGCTGCATGGCGTTGAGGATCTCGGCGGCCTTTTCCTCAGGGAGGGTCTTGATGATATCTTCCTGCTTTTTCTGGCGCAGGAACTTGAATGCTCGGGCGGCATGTTTGGGATCCAGATTCTGGAACAGCTTCGTTGCGCCCTGTTTATGCCGGTTGGCGAAGTCAGCAACGTCCCGGGGCGTGAGTTTGTTCAGCTTGGCGAAATCCGTGATCTTGTTGTGCTGAAGCAGGTTCTTGATATCATTGAAATTGAGCATAGTCAAAAATAATAATCCCGCTGGAAGAACCTTACATTATTTTAATGTGAAATTGGGGCCGCGGGTGACACGGTGCGAATGCATCGTCAGGGCGTCAGGATGCCGTCGGTGTGATGCAGGATTAGCGTGGGGCCCGCAACCTGGTTGCCAGAGAGCCAGTTGACGGGAGCGGCGTTGCCACTCGTGGAAAACTGCAGAAATCCGTTGACTATACTCACGGTGACGCCGCCGCCATAAAGGGTGGTGAGGGTTGGCGGGAACATGTTGGTGAAATAAGATCCTTTGACCACCTGGTTCATGGCGAGCTGCAACAGGGTGTCGATGCCGGCGGAGTCGATAGCGCCGAGGCTGTCCCAGCCTGCATTTTGAAAAGCCGTATTGGTGGGGGCGAGCAAGGTATAGCTTCCGTTGAGCAGGATCGAATCATAGAGATTGGTCCGGGTGAGCACTTCGCCCATATAGGTCAGGGTGCTGTCGTACTGGATGATCTCGGCGATCGAGTCAGCGGCGGGCGGCACGAGGGAGTCGAGATAATACACCGATGCCTGACCCACCGGGTTCGCCTGGTTGGGTGCAGTGACGCTGCCGTTGAAGAACAGCTCATTGTTGCCGGTCTTCATGACATAGAGGGGCACGCCCAGCTCGGTGGCATTCGGCGTGTAACCGGAACTGTCCGTATGGAGGCCGGAGGGAAGAAAATTATAACGCACGATGCGGTCCGCCAGCTCCGAGCTCATGGAGTCGATGGCCGTGCCATTGTAGCCGGCATTCACGAGAACCGCGTTCCGCAGGAACAAAAAGACTTTCGGCGAGTCATTCAAAAAGGCCAGGTCGTTGGCGCGCAGGATCATCCGGTGATACAGGGTGAGCGTCGTGTCGGTATTGAGCAGGGCCTGGAGGGGCATCAACACGAGTGGTTTCGCGGGATGGGTCTTCTTGCAGGCTACGGCGGCAACCAGCAGGATACCCAGGATGCCCGCGATCGTATTTGTAACGCTTCTTTGCATTTTACAATTTTTCGTATAAAGCCCGGAGCCGGTCGCGCGTCATGACCTTTTCCCAACCTTTCCCCAACGCGTTCTCCCAGAGAGGCTTCATCACCAAAGAAACGTCGATCATCGTATTGAATTGTTCATCGGTAAGCCCTTTTGTGATATGCTGGGGGATATCGATCTTATTTTTTTCCACCATCTTCTTGAATTCGCGAACCCCTTCCGGGTAGAACTCTTCGAGATGGTCGAAGACGATGCAATTGCCGATACCGTGTTTGGTGCCGAGGAGATAGGCCAGGCCATAGCTCACGGCGTGGGCGACCCCTACCTGGGAATAAGCAATGCTCATACCGCCGGCATAAGAAGCCATCATCAGTTTGTCGTCACTGTCCGCGTCCCAATGGTCTTTTTTGACATATACCTCCTGGCAAAGCTGAAGCGCTTTTTCGCCATAGGACTTGCTGAATTCGTTGAGATAGGTACCGGTGAGACTTTCGACGCAGTGGATATAGCAGTCCATGCCGGTGTAAAAGCGTTGGTTTACAGGGGCGTTGGCGGTGAGTTCGGGGTCGAGGACGATCTGGTCGAAGGGAGTAAAGTCGGAGTTCATCCCCAGCTTTTTGGTAGGCCCTGTGAGGACGGTAGTGCGGGATACTTCTGCGCCCGTGCCGCTTAGGGTGGGGATGCCCACTTTATAAACGCCGGGGAGCTTAACGAGGTCCCATCCCTGGTAGTCGGCGGAAGAGCCGGGGTTGGTCATCATAAGGCTGACGGCTTTGGCCAGGTCCATGGCGGAGCCGCCGCCGATGCCGATGATCCCGCTTACCGTACCGAATTCCGCTTTGAGGCCTGCGGCGAGCTTGTCGACGTAAGAAGTCTTGGGTTCGTTGCTGACATCGACGAAGATCAGCTTGTCTTTGCCGCGGAGGGGGATGCGTTTGGCAAGGGGTTTATTTTCAAAATAGTGGTCGAGGAGGAAGACCATGGGTGCGTCGCCTTTTCGGTGCGGGGCCAGGATCTCGTCCAGCTGATTGAAGCTTCCGCGGCCATAGATGACATACCCAACCATTTTAAAATTGCGAAACTTGTTCACGCTCATAACATATCAGATTGAGCCGCAAAGTTAAGGGAATCCGGAAAAGCCGGAGGCTTTTCCCAAACATCAGATCGCGGTCGCCATAGGCGGGTTATTCCGCCACCAACGCAGCGGCTCCGAAAACTCCGGCCAGGAATCGCCGGGGGCGATTCGGCCGAAGGCCCGACATAAGCGAGTGGTTCGCGACATTGAGGGAGAACTAACCTACAAA
>Ga0134126_10005066_pt1 | contig 16457 bp, 13 predicted proteins | sample KB31752_FD_96881 | JGI IMG/M metagenome (GOLD analysis project Ga0134126, IMG submission 96881) | Terrestrial soil microbial communities with excess Nitrogen fertilizer from Kellogg Biological Station, Michigan, USA - KB3-175-2 | ecosystem: Environmental > Terrestrial > Soil > Unclassified ...
GTTCGTCATCGCGGGCGAAATCATCTACTGGTCCGGGTTCGAGACAATCTGGAAGCTCGGCATCGTGCTGGTCATCGGCTACATTCTGATCGGCATCTCGATGATCTTCGACAAGCAGCGGCCGCCGCTGGACTGGAAGTCGGCGCAATGGCTGCCGGTCTACCTCATCGGCATGGGCATCGTCTCCTGGCAGGGCCAGTTCGGCCCGGACAACACCGGCCGGATCGCCTTCGGCCCGGACATGGCCATCGTGGCCGGGTTCAGCCTGGTCATCTACTTCTGGGCCCAGGCCGTACGCAACCCCAGGTCCGAAGTGCTCAGGCTCGTCTCCCGACAGGCGGCCGAGCCCGAGCCCAACCTCCCTTCCGGTCACTGATCCCCAGAGGCTGGTCCATCCACCTCAGCCGCCCGAGATCCGAGGGCCGGCAGCTGATCCGCGCGTGATCCCGCCGCCCCCGGTGAGCCGTGCGGCGGCAATGACCGGCACCACGGTGAGCAGCAGGACGCCGACCACGACAACATTCACCTCGGGCAGGTCCTGACCAAGGCGGATGGCGCCGAAGACCCACAGCGGCAGCGTGTTCTGCGCGCCGGCGGTGAAGGTGGTGACAATCACCTCGTCGAAGGACAGCGCGAACGCCAGGAGCGCTCCGGAGATCACCGCGGTGGACAGCATCGGCAGGGTCACCGTGCGGAACAGGAACAGCCCGTGCGCGCCGAGGTCGGCGGCCGCCTCATTGACCGACCCGGAGACCCGGCGCAGCCGCGCGAGCACGTTGTTGTAGACGACCACGATGCAGAAGGTGGCATGGCCGATGATGATCGTCAGCAGCGACAGCCCGATCCCGGCGAAATTGAATGCTGAGTTGAGTGCGATGCCGGTGATGATCCCCGGCAGCGACAGCGGCAGCACCAGCAGCAGCGACACCGCCTCCCGGCCGAAGAACCGGAAGCGGTGCACGCCGAACGCCGCCGCCGATCCGAGCAGCAGCGCGACCACCGTCGCGAATATGGCCGCGCGGAGCGAGAGCAGGAATGCGGCCCGCACCTGCGGGTCGTGCCAGGCCACCGAGAACCACTTCACGCTGAGCCCGTGAATCGGCCAGCTCTGCACGTTCGAGGAGTTGAAGGCGTAGAAGCAGATGATCCCGATCGGCACGAACAGGAACAGCAGGACTCCGCCCACCCAGATCCGCAGCCCGATTCGGGCCAGGCGCCCTTCCATCACATCGACCTGAACGCGCCGGCCGCCCGGGCGCCCAGCAGGTAGCAGATCATGATCACGATGGGCACGATAGCCAGGGCAGCGGCGAACGGCAGGTTGTTGGCCGTGCCTATGTTGGCGTAGATGACATTGCCGATGAAGTTCGAGTTCGCCCCGCCGACCAGCAGTGGCGTGATGAAGTCGCCCAGGGTGAGCGAGAACGTGAAGATGGAACCGGCCGCGAACCCGGGCAGCGCCAGCGGAAGCAGCACGCTGCGCACCGTCCGCCAGTTGCGGGCGCCCAGGTCGCCCGATGCCTCCAGCAGCGAGTCGGGGATGCGTTCCAGTGCCGCGTAGATGGGCGCGATCATGAACGGCAGCCAGATGTAGGAGAAGACCAGCCACATCGCGACGTTGCTGTAGCCGATGTTCACCGGGCCGACGCCGATTTTGTCGAAGAACCAGCTCAGCGTGCCGTCCTTCTGCAAGATCACGATCCATGCGTAGACGCGGGCGATGTAGCTGGCCCACAGCGGCAAGAGCACGGCAGTGAACAGCAACTGGCGGCCGCGCTGGGTCGCGATGCGGGCCATGTAGTACGCGACCGGGAACGCGAGCACCGCATCGGTCACGGTCACAATCGCCGCCATGGCGATGGTGCGCCCGATGATCGACAGGTAGGTACCGGTAAACAGCTCGCGGAAATTGGCCAGCGTCCAGGTGTGCTCCAGCGCGTTGGTAAACGGGTTGACCGACCAGAACGCCGTGACCAGCATTACCAGCAGCGACGCGAGGTAGATCACCAGGAACCAGGCCAGGGGCGGGGACAGCGTGAGGGTCGCCCGCAGCCAGGTGCGGCGCCAGAGTGCGGCCGAGATCCTGGCTGACCCGCGGCCCGCCATGCCCGGCGAGGGCCGATCCGGAGCGGGCCGGCCCTCCCGGGGCATGGTCGATGTCACGGACCGCCCGCCCTTTACCCGGTGATCCGCGTCCAGGCGGACACCCATTGCTGGAACGGCACGCAGTTGTTCTTGCCATTGCCGCACTGGGCTAGCGGTGTCTTCCAGAACTTGATCGTGTTGTAGTACGACTCCGAGGCGTTGGCGTGGTAGGCCGCGCACGCGCCTTTCTGAAGCTGGTCCATGATCGGGCACGCGAGCTTGTTCGCTGGCGTCTCGCCGAAGTAGACGGCCTGCTGCGCCTGCACCCTGGGTGTCGTAATCCACTGCATCCACTTGTAGGCGCAGTTCGGATGCGGTGCCTTGGTCGCCAGCATCCAGGTATCGGCCCAGCCGGTCGCGCCCTCGCGCGGGATCGTGTCGGCGACCTGGGAGCCGGCCGCGATCAACGTGTTGGTCTGATAGGGCCACGCGGCACCTACGACGGTCGTGCCGCTCTCGAACAGCGAGATCTCCTGCGAGGCGAGGTCCCAGTACTTCTTGACCATCGGGTGCTGCCGCTCCAGCAGGGTCACCGCCGCATCGAACTGCGGCTGGGTCAGCTCGTACGGGTCGGTGATGCCCAGGCTCGGCCGCACCTTGGACAGGAACAGCGCCGCGTCCGCAATCTGGATCGGGTTGTTCGGGACAGTGATCTTGCCCGCGTGAGCCTGGTCGTACAGGACCGACCACGACTGCGGCTTGCTGGCGAAGGTCTTCTTGGAGTAAAGCAGAACATTCGGGCCGAACTGCAATGATACGCCGTAGTGCTTACCGCCGATCGTGTTGAAGGGCGGCGACTTGAGGAAGGGGTGGAAGTCTTTCCACGGCTCGATCAGGCTGATGTTGACCGGCTTGACGTCTCCGCCGTAGATGAGCCGCAGGTCCGCATCGCCCGAGGCGGAGACCATGTCGTACTGGCCGCCTCCACCGTCGGCCATGAGCGACACCATCTCGCTAGATGACCCTCCGTATTTCGCGCTCACCTGGCAGCCGGTCGCCTTCTCGAACGGTCGCACCCACTGCGGCTGGGCGTAGCCCTCCCAGGCGATCAGATTCAGCTTGCCCTCGCCCTTCCCGACCGATGCCGGCACCGCATGGTCCGCCTGCGGCGGTGGTCCGAGCCCTGTCCCGCCGCCACCGGACGCACCACCCGAGGTGTTCCCCGCCGACCCGCAACCGGCGGCAAGGAGCGTGGCGGATACCACTGCGAGCAATCCCCCGCCCCAGGTCCTTTTCTTCATCCCCGTTCCCTCCCCTCGTGCCGCACAGGCCGCTGGCCAGCTGGCGCCAGGTCGTCAGCCGATGCCGCAGCCCCCCGGCGCCTGCCCGCGATCTCGTAGGCCTGATCTTCACGCCACGCGACGCCGATCGTCTGCCCGGCCGCTCCGAGCGTCCCGGCCACGGCGTCCTGCGTGTTCTGCCGCACAGCGGTGAGCTGCCCGCCGCCAGACAAGGTCAGCTGGTAGCGGGTAGCCGACCCGAGATAGATGACGTCGTCGATCCGCCCCTGTTCAATGTGGCTGCCAGTAGGAGGCTGCTCCCCATCGGCCAGCAGGCAGATCTTCTCTGGCCGGATGGTGAAGCGCCGGCCGCCGCGCTCGAGCACGTTGGAGATGCCGATGAACCCCGCCACGAAATCAGTAGCCGGCTGCTCATATACCTGGACCGGGGTTCCGAGCTGCTCGATCTGGCCGCGGTCGAAGACGGCGAGGCGGTCGCTCATCGTCAGCGCCTCCTCCTGGTCGTGGGTGACGTAGATGAAGGTGATCCCGACCTCGCGCTGGATCCGCTTGAGCTCGAGCTGCATCTCCTGGCGAAGCTTGGCGTCGAGCGCGCCCAGGGGCTCATCGAGGAGGAGTACCTCGGGCTCGTTGACGATCGCCCTGGCCAGCGCGACCCGCTGGCGCTGGCCGCCGGACAGCTGCACCGGCTTGCGTCCGCCTAGTCCCGGAAGCCGGACGATCTCCAGCGCCGCGTTCGCCCGGCTACGCCGCTCCGCGCGCGGGACGCGCCTCACCCGCAGGCCGTACTCGACGTTCTCCAGCACGCTCATGTGGGGGAATAGGGCATAGTCCTGGAAAACGGTATTGACGTCGCGCGAGTACGGCGGCTTGCGAGTCACGTCAGCGCCGGCCAGCTCGATCACGCCGGAGTCCGGCTGCTCAAACCCGGCGATCAGCCGCAGCATGGTCGTCTTACCCGAGCCGGATGGACCGAGCATGGTGAAGAACTCGCCCTGCGGGACTTCCAGATCGACCCCGTCGACGGCGGCAAGCTGGCCAAACGACTTGCGCAGCCCGGCCAGCCGGACTGCGGGTACGCGGTCCTGGCGCCATGCTGTCGTCCCGCGTCCCGCCGGCCCTTGGTTCTGCATGCCCATTTTGCCGTCCTGCTGTTAGGCCCCCCGTGCTAGTCAGCCGACTAGCGCCAACAGCCATCCCCGGTTATCAGCAGAACAGGATCCCGTGCAGCCCGTGCGTGGATCATATGTAGTCGATGTATGATCGCGGCGTAACGGTCAGCGCTGCCACATGATATTTCGTCGTGATGTTACTGACCTAGTGAAAAACATTGCGGTAAATCAATCTTTAGACATAGCCCGCCAGCCCGCCAGGATCCGGGCCAGCAGCGCGGGCGTTCGGCGATTCCGGTCCGCCGGTCCCGCTTGCCAGCCGGATGACGGCCGCGGCGCAGATATCTGCCTCCAGTGAGCGAGTACGTGGCACCGGGCCCGCTTAGCTGGCTGGCTCTGTCAATGGCGGCTACCTGCGTCGCCACCCCCAGCTCGACGGGCTACAGCAAGCCCGTCCCGGGCTGCTGACGGTACGCCGGCTGTGCCCCTTCCAGCGACCGCCGGGCTGGGGTCCGCTCGGGCTGGCTGCTAGCCGGTCCGGCGGATAATGCCGTTCATCTCGTCGGCGTTGAAGGCTCGCATCGTCCGGGATCGGACACTTCCCGATGCGCACACCTGCAGCAGGGCCGCGACCCCGGCCTCTTCGTCTGGGAAGTCCACGACGCAGACAACGTCGTACTCGCCGACTGTCCACAGCAACTCCCGGACCCGGCCACCCGAGCTCTCGACGAGCTTGGAAAAGTCTTCGGCACGCTGAGTCGTGTCACGGAAGTTCCTGATGCCCTGGTCAGTCCAGCTGATCAAAGACACATACGTAGTCATAAGGGGCGCCCCCTCGCCTCTGGAATACCTGCATTACGCTTGTCCCCCGCGCCGGGGCGTTCAAGCAGCGCAATCCGCCGGTTCCCCGGCACTTTTTGCGGCCAGGGCTGTCGGCCGGGCGCGGGACCGACGAGCTCGGCACCACCCCGGCCTTCCGCGCTATCATCGCTACATGTCGATGATAGCTCTTGATGCCGGAGTCGAGCGTGTGGAGCTGGCGCCGGCGGCTGCCTTGTTCCGGTCGCTAGGCGATCCGGCGCGGCTGATGATCGTGCGCCGCCTGGCCGGAAGCCCGGCGCGGGTGAACGACCTGGTGGCGGCGCTGGGGCTGGCCCAGTCAACGGTGTCCAAGCACCTGGCGTGCTTGCGCGACTGCGGGCTGGTGACCTCGCAGCCCGCCGGGCGGGCCTCGGTGTTCCGCTTGGCCCAGCCCGCCCTGGCCGAGATGCTGGCTGCCGCGGAGACGGTCCTGGCTGCGACCGGCAGCGCCGTCGCCCTGTGCCCGGCCTGGGGCCTGGACGCAGGCGAGGAGAAGTCGTCCTGACCGGCGCCAGCCAGGCCCGCGAGCTGGATGTGCCCGTACTGGATGCCTGCTGCCCGGCGGGCAGCCCCGACGCATCGGGAGCGGGAACGCCTGCAGCAGGCGAGGCCGGGCGGCAGCGGATGGCCCGGCTGGCACGCTGGCTGGCCTGGGCCAGCCTGGCGTGGATGTGTGCCGAGGGCGCCATCGGGCTATGGCAAGGCCTGGCGTCTGAGTCGATCGCGCTGACCGGATGGGCGCTGGGAAGCGCGGTGGAAGGCCTGGCCAGCGTGATCGTGATCTGGCGGTTCACTGGCACCCGCACCCAATCGCAGGCCGCCGAGCGCACCGCGCAGCGCGGCGTCGCGGTCTCGTTCTGGCTGCTGGCTCCTTATGTCACCGCCGGGTCCGTCCGCGACCTGGCCGCTGGCCACCACGCCGCGATCACGGGGACCGGGATCTTCCTGACCGCGGCCGCGCTGGTGATGATGCCGCTGCTGGGCCGGGCCAAGCACCAACTCGGGGCCCGGCTGGGCTCGGGCGCTACGGCCGGGGAAGGTACCCAGAACTACCTGTGCGCCGCCCAGGCCGCCGCGGTCCTGGCCGGCCTGGCCATTACCGCCGCCTGGCCCGCCGCCTGGCCGGCGGACCCCGTCATCGGCCTGGGCATCGCCGCCACGGCCACGCGTGAGGGCATCCGGTCATGGCGCGGCGACCCATGCTGCTAAACGGGGGTCGGCGACGCCGGATCCTGCTCGCCGAGCTCACCGCTGTGTCCAGTCGGCTGTGGCGCGGGGTGGCGATAATGCCGACCGCGGTGCCGGTAAGCACCACGAGCCAGCGCGCCCGCCGCATGGTCATCTCCGCAAATGGGCCGGGGCGGGCAAGGCGAAAGGCGCCGCTGCTGATGCCAGCGCCGCCGCGGAAGGCCGAGCCGCGGTCAGGTGCCCGACGTATCATCCGCCGGTGATGCGGCGCTGCTGTCCGTCAAAAGGGCTACTAACGCTCGGCGCTACATCGGGAGGCCGAGGGCCGCTGGCTGGGACCGGCGGCGGGCGATGAGGGGCGTGAGGGCGAGCACCACCAGGTACGGTGCCGCCGTGAGCAGCTGACTGTTGACCGTGACGCCCAGGGAGGGGAGTGCGACGGCGGCTCCCTGCACTGCTCCGAACACGGCACACGCGATCACGGTTCCGCGCACGCTCCAGCCCCCGAGCAGGACTGCGGCGATCGCTATGTATCCGCTGCCGGCGGTCATGCCCTCGCTGACCGCGCCGACGATTCCTATCGTGAGGAAGGCTCCCGCGTATCCGGAGAGCAGCCCGCACAGGTAAATCGCGCCGCGGCGCCGCCGGCCGACGTTGACTCCGCTGACCCGCGCGGCCCGCGGATTCTCCCCAGACGCGCGCAGCTCAAGCCCCCAGCGCGTGCGGTACAGACCCCAGCCGACGGCCGGAAGCAGCAGGTATATCGCATAGAACGGCCAGGGCTGGTTAAACAGCGCGCCGCCGACCACCGGCACGGACGCGAGGCCGGGGATCCGGATATTTTCGGCGCTGGGCACGGCGGCCAGGTTCGTGGTCCCGATCAGGAAACTGGTTACTCCCTGGACGAGGATCACCAGCACCAGTCCCACCACGAACTGGTCAAGCCGAGCCCGATGACTCAGGTTCGCCTGGACGAAGGCCACCGCGGCGCCCGCGGCGATGCCGGCCGGCACCCCGGCCGCCGGGCTCCCCGCGGCATGAGCCGCGGCGCCAGCGGCGTAGGCACCGGCGAGCATCATGGCTTCCACGGAGATGTTCAGCGTGCCGGCCTGCTCCGCTATCAGCTCACCGAGCGCGGCGAACAGGAGCAGCACCGCGAGCGTCACTCCGCTGCCGACCAGGATCGCCGCGCTATGCATGCGGACGCTCCCTCGACGTCTCGGCCGCCGCGGGCGGTATCGAGACCCCTGGGCTCCCGCCCGAACTAGCAGCGGGGCGGGCGCTCGCCGCCGGCTGGGCCGGCTCGGGGGCCTCGGCTGACGGTTCCGTGACGCCGGCCAGGCGCAGCGCCCATACCTGGCGCCGCAGGATGACCGCCGGAAGCAGCACGGCCAGCGCGATGAGTCCCTCGAAGACATAGGCGATCGTCGCGTTGACTCCGGTCGCGACGACGAAGTCCGAGCCGGCGCGGATGATCCCGAAACCGAGCGCCACGGGGATGATCGTCAGCGGCTGGTAGTTGGCGACCAGCGCGACGAGCAGTCCATCCCAGCCGTAGTTTGCGGAAGACGTCGGGGTGACTCCGCCCGGGCTGACGGACAGGAGCACGCCCCCGGCCAGGCCTGCGGTCGCGCCCGAGAACATCAGGCTGGTGATCAGCACGCGGTTACGCCTGATGCCGAACGTGTCGGCGCTCTGCTCGTTGAGGCCCAGGACACGCAGATCGAACCCGAAGCGGCTGCGCTTCAACAACCCGGCTACGACCAGCGCGAGCAGGACTGCGATGATGAATCCGCTGGTCAGCGCGTAGCCGGTGCCTTGCACGAAGTTCGGCAGGTCATCCGGCGCGGGCAGCGACCGGCTGATGGCCTGTGACCCCGGCGGGGCCTGCAGCAGGTAGCGCTGGCTGACCAGGAAGTAGACCAGCTGGATCGCGACGAAGTTGAGCAGCAGCGTGCTCACCGTCTCGTTGACCTGGGCCCAGGTACGCAGGACAGCGGCGATGCCGGCCCAGACCGCGCCGCCGAGCGCGGCCGCCAGCAGCGTCCCGACCTGGCCCGGCCAGCCCGACCCGAGCACATAGAGCCCGAAGGCCGTCCCGGCCACCGCACCGACTAGAACCTGCCCCTCCTGTCCCACGTTAATGAGGCCCGCCCGGCCGGCGACGACGGTGCCGATGGCGACCAGCAGCAGCGGGGTAGCCCGTTGCAGGCTGGTCATCAGCGAGGCGGTGGACTCGACGCTGCCCTGCAGCATCGCCGATGCCGCGCTGATCGCGGACCCTCCGGTGAGGGCGATCAGCGCCATCGACAACAGGAACGCCGCGGTCACCGCGACGACGAGCAGCGCGCCAGAGAGAATGACGCGCGAGACTCGCTGGCTCCGCACTAGGCCGCCCACTGTGCACCAGCCCCGCCCATGAGCAGGCCCAGTGCCTCGGCGTTCACGGCCCCCGGCTGGACCTCGCCGGCGACCTGGCCGCGGACGATCACGACGACGCGGGTGGCTAGCCGCAGAACCTCATCCAGGTCACTGGAGTTCAGCAGCACCCCTGTCCCTCGGCCGGCGGCGTCGCGGATCCTGCCCCAGACGTCCTCGACCGCGGCGACATCGAGCCCGCGGGTCGGCTGATCGGCCACCAGGACGGCCGGATTCCGGGACAGCTCGCGGGCCAGGATCACCCGCTGCTGGTGGCCGCCGGACAGGTACCTCAGCGGCACGCCGGGGTCGGGGCAGCTAATGCCGTACTCGTCGATCAGCGCGGCCGCGCGCCTGCGCATCCTGGCCCGACTGACGAGATAGCCGTATGACACCTGCCTGAGCCCGCCCAGGGCCAGGTTCTCGGCCACGGTCATGTCCAGCACGCAGCCGTGCCGGTGCCGGTCCGCGGGGACGATGCCGATTCCCCTCAGCCGCTGGCCGCGGGTGGCCCGGAACGGCCGGCCGGCCACCTTGAGCGAGCCGGAACTCGGCCGGGCCCGGTTCCCGAGTATGTCCATCAGCTCGGCCTGGCCGTTGCCCTCCACCCCGACCAGCCCCACGATCTCCCCACGCCCGACCTCAAGGGACAGGCCATCCAGCGCGGCCGAGTGCCGAGCACCGCGCGCCCGGAGGGCCCTGATCTCCAGCGCTGGCCCGGCGGGCGGGCCGGGCCCGGCGCCCGGAGCGGACTCGGCCCGCGACTCGCCGGTGGCGTCCGGGGCTGGAGCCGGAACTCCCGCCGCGCCGACGATGACCGCGGTGTCCGCCTTTTCCGTCGCTGCGCTGGGCGGGTCGCTGCCCAGCATCTGCACGGCCAGCTCGCGCTCGGTCGCGTCGGCCGTGCGCAGATCCGCGACCACCGCTCCGGCCCGGAGCACGACGATGCGGTCGGTGGACCCAAGCACCTCGGCTAGCCGGTGATTGCTGACGACCACTGACGCCAGCCGGTCCCGGACCAGCCGGCGAAGTATCGCGAACAGCCGCGAGGCCTCCTGCCTGGACAAGATCGCCGTCGGCTCGTCGAGCAGGATGAGGCGTGGCTCCTGCACCAGGCACTTCACGATCTCCACCCGCTGGCGCATCGCAGCCGACAGCTGGCCGGCCGGGGTGTCCAGATGGACCGACATGTCAAGGCCGAATGCCTCGCTGAGGTGACGGATGCGGTCGGCCGTCCACCGCCTGGACAGGCGGCCGTCACGCACTAGGGCAACGTTCTCCCAGACCGTCAGCGCATCGATGAGGCTGAACTCCTGGTGGACCATGGCAATGCCGAGAGCGCGGGCCGCGCCGAGATGCCCGGGCGGGAGCGTGACTCCGCCGAGAGTCACGCTCCCCTGGTCCGGCCGCTCGACTCCGGCGATGATGTTCATCAGCGTCGTCTTGCCGGCGCCGTTCTGCCCCAGCAGGCCGACGATCTCGCCCGCGGCGACGTCCAGGCTGACCTCCGAGCACGCGGTGACCGAGCCGAACCGCTTGCTCAGCCCCCGCGCCGAGAGTTCCGGCCCCGCGCGGGCGCCATCCGGCACTGAGCCGGCCGGATGGTGCCACAGCCTCATCACGCGACCACCTGTAGCTCCGGTCAGCCCTGGACGTTGCTGCCGATCAGCTTGGGCACGTTGATCGCACCCGTCGCCAGCTTCTTCCGCACCTGGTTGAGCACCTGCGTCTGATGGGCAGTGGGATGGCAGATGACCGCGCCGATCCCGACGTTGGAGCCCACGGAGAATAGCCGCCAGTGCTGCCCGCGGTGGATCTGACCCAGTTCCAGCGCCCGGACGACGCTCGGCAGGTAGAACGCCGGGTTGTAGAGGATGCTCATCGCGATCGGCGGGCTGGCCGTCGTGCCGCACCGGTTGAAGGACGTCGCAACCGCGAGGATGTGGGCCTTGGTCGCCGCGTTCAGGGCGGCCGGAATCGCGCCCCCCAGGTAGGGGTAAAGGACGTAGCAGCCCTGCGCGATCAGCGCCTTGCTGGCCGATGCGGCCAGCGCCGCGTTGTTGAAGTCGCCGGTGAAGGTGCTCAGGAACTTGTACTTGGGATTGAAGTAGTGCAGACCGGCTTTCATGGCGAGCGCCGCATTCTTCACGAAGGTGACATTGAGGCCCGCCACGTCGCAAGCTACGTTGCGCCCGTGCTGCTGCAGTAGCAGGCCCGCCGCCACGCCGCCCATGAAGTGGGCTTGCAGCTCGTTCCCGCCGGCTGTCGCGTAGGTGGACGCCACCGGCGGATCTCCGGAGATCATGAGCGGAAGCGTGGAGTTGAACGCCGTGTTCTTTGAGAACGACATCATCGCCGGGGTGAACTCCGACCCGTCTGCGATCACGACCTGTGCGCCCTGCCTGGCCAGGTCCTCAAAGACCGCCGCCGAGTTCGGGTCGGCGTTCTGGTCGACTATCACCTTGATGCCGGCCGCCTGACCTATTCGCTTGATCTCCTGGGCCTGGTCCTGGTAATAACCGCCGTCGTTGGCGGGACCGGATAGCGCGTATCCGATTGTGGTTACTTTCAGTGCCGCGCCGGATTTCGATGCGGCGGCGGATGGCTTCGACGAGCTGGCACTGCCGCAGGCAGCAGCAAGGAGAACTGCGACCAGCGCGGCCATGCTGACGCCAAGCCATTGATAACGCACCCGCCCGCATCGGCTCGGCTTGCCTTGATATCTCATGTGGCAATCCCCCCGAATGAGTTGCTCTAATTCGTGCCAGAATGCATCGTCTTCTCGCCCGCCGCGCCCCCGTGGCCGGCGAGCAGGAACTTGCGGATCTTCCCGACGGAGGTTCGCGGCAGTTCCTGGACCAGGTAGATGTCGCGCGGCCGCTTGACCGGGGCAAGATGGCGCGCGCACCAGTCCGCCAGCGCCGACGCCGTGAGGCCCGTGGTCCCCGGCATGCTGACGACGTAGCCCACGGGCACCTCGTCGCGCAGGGCGTCCGGGCGGCCGACGACGGCTGCCTCGAGCACCTGCGGATGCTGGGCCAGGACGGCCTCGACCTCGACAGTGGAGACGTTCTCGCCCGCGACCTTGAGGATCTCGCTCGCGCGCCCGGCGAAACGGTAGTAGCCGCGGTCATCGACGATCGCCCGGTCGCCGGTCCGGAACCAGCCGTCTCGCATGGCCGCCGCCGTGGCCGTCGCGTTGTCCAGGTAGCCGCCGAACAAGGTGACTCCCGGCACCCCGGCGACCAGGATCTCGCCGACCTCGCCGACCGGGACCTCAGCACCGTTCCCGAGGTCGCCGAGCCGGACCTGGCAGCCCAGCGTCGGGTGCCCCATCGCGCCGGATTCAGGAGCCAGCGCGGAACTGGTCAGGACGGCGGGGATGGTCTCGGTCATCCCGTAGAGCTGCCGCGGCCGACACCCGAAGACGGCGCTGAGCTCCAGGTACTGTGCCTCGCTGACGTTCTGCGCGTACCAGACGTGCTGCAGGGCAGAACCCGGAACCCGCTCAGCGCCCCTGGCCAGGATCATTCTCATCGGCGCGGCGAACAGGCTCGCGTGGGTCACGCGGTAGCGGGCGGCCTGCTCCATGAAACGAGAGGCGGAGAAGCGCGACATGAGCGCGACACTCGCGCCCGCGCAGATGGCCGAGGCGAACGAGTAGTACTGGGCGTTCGCGTGGAACAGCGGCAGGACGACGAGTTGGCGGTGCGCTGCCGTGAGCGCCGCGGCCGCCGCCATGACGTCCCCGGCGAACGCGTAGTTCGCCTGCGTGACCACTACCCCCTTGGGCGTGCTCGTCGTGCCGGAGGTGAACATCACCGCCGCCCGGTCGCGGGGAGCCGGGTGACGCAGCCGGGCCCAGTCCAGCGCGCGGCCGCAGACCGGGGCCAGCTCGGTGTCCAGCGGGTCGACGGCGGTGACATGATCGAGCTGGCCGGCGGCCGGGGCATAGGCCGAGGCCGACTCGGCGGCGCAGACGCCGAGTCGCGGGCGGGCCAGCTCGATCTGCTGCCGCATCTCCTGTGGGGTGGCCTGCGGGTCAGCGGGCAGGATCCAGGCCCCGGTGCGGACGCTGGCCAGCCAGAGCGCTACGAACGCAGGCGAGTTGGGCAGCGCCAGGTGAATTCCGGTCCCGGCGCCGGCACCCTGGTCCGCCAGCCAGCCGGCGACCTCCGCGACGAGCCGGTCAAACTGCTCGTACGTCCACGATGCGGTCGCGCCGGAGCCATCGTCCCAGAGCAGGAAAGGGCGGTCAGGCACGGACGCGACTGCTCGTTCCCACCGGGAGGCGAATGCGGGCGCGTCCATGGCTGCCTGCCCTATGCGACGGCGTCCCGAGGCGGGCCGTACCCGCCGCCGCCCGGTAGCTCCAGCCTGACCAGCGCTCCCGAGGTGAGTTCCATGCGCCGCTGCGTGCGCACGGCCTCGCCGTTGATGGTGAAGCGACCAGGTGCCCCTGGGGATCCCTGGAAGACCCCGGCCGGCGGATGCTGCAGGCGACTGGTCACCGCATTGAGTGTCCAGCTTCGCCCGTTGTCTACCGTGAACTCGATAACCTGCCCGAGCCCGCCAGGCTGCGTGCCCGCGCCCGCGGACCCGGCCCGCAGCTCCTTGCACAGGAACCGGAGCGGTGCCGTCGACTCGACCACCTCGACGGGGACGGCAGCCACCCCGGTGGGGTAGGCGGTCGCCGACAGGCCGGGCTTTTCCGCCCTGGCACCCATCCCGCCCGCGTAGTTGAACATCGAGGTGATGAACGGCCGCCCGTCCGCGCGTGTGCCGCTAACCTGCATCGTCCACACCGCAGCGGACCCCTCTGCCATGACGTTGCGCGGCAGGACCTTCGCGAGCGCCTGCAGCAGGGGCATGGGCACGAACATCCCCACGACGTGCCGGGCCGTGCAGGGTGCCGGGTTCCTGGCGTTCACGACGCTGTGGTCCGGCACGCGGATCTCGATCGGCGCCAGGCTCCCGGCGTTATTGGGCACCTCGGGGTTCAGCAGGCTGCGGATGGTGAATGTCGTGTAGGCGTGCGTGTAGTTGCGTACGACGTTGATGCCGTACGGGCTGGGCGGGGACGAGCCGGCGTAGTCGACCACGATGGAGCCGGCTGACGGGTCGATCTCCACCGTGACGTGAATGACTATCTCGCTGCCGTCGGCCAGGTCGAGCACGGACTCCGCCTCGTAGCGCCCGCCGGGCAGCTCGCCTATCGCTCTCCGGGTGGCCGCCTCCGAGCGCCCGACAATCTCGTCCGACAGCGCCTCGATGTCGTCCAGGCCGTGGCGGTCGCACAGCTGGCTGAGGCGCTGGGCGCCAATCTCGCCGGACGCCATCTGAGCGTACAGATCTCCAGTCATGTGCTCTGGCTCGCGCACGTTGCACAGGATGAACTTCCAGACATCGTCATTGCGCTGGCCGCGGGTCATGAGCTTGGTGACCGGTATCCAGAGCCCTTCCTCGAAGACGTCGCGTGCCCCGGCGCCGATGCCGTACCCGCCGACGTCGGTGTGGTGAATGGTCGAGCCGAAGAAGCCAACGACCCGGTCCGCTCGCCAGGCCGGGACGAGCACGGTGACATCCAGCAGCTGGCCGGCGGTCCGGTAGGGGTCGTTCGTTATCAGGACATCTCCGGGCTCCAGCGACGAGATGGGATGCTCGTCCAGGATCACGCCCGCAGCCATGGCCAGTGAGTTGATGTGTCCGGGGGTACCGGTCACCGCCTGGGCGACCATGCGGCCGCGCCGGTCGAACAGGCCGTTGGCCAGGTCGCCGGCCTCGCGCACGATCGGGCTGAACGCGGCCCGCTGCAGCGCCTTGGCCTGCTCATTGACGGTGCTGATGAGGCTGCTCCACAGCACCTCGAGCTCGATGGCATCCATAATGCGGCCCTCGTGGCGACGAGCGAGTGGTCGGCCTGGACCCTGGCGCCCCAGCCCGGCCGGATCACGATGGTGGTCTCGCGTTCCTCCACGACCGCCGGGCCCGTGATCCGCATGCCGGGTGTCAGGGCCGACCGCTGGAAGACCGGTGTCTCCTGCGGCGGCTGTGCCCGCCCGAACCGCACCAGGCGGCTCGCGGGGGCCAGAGCATGACCGTTCGCGGGAGCCTGCCCGCCCGGCCCGTCCGGCTCGATCATCGAGGAAGCGGGATCGCCGGCGAGAGCCGACACCCGCCAGGTGACCACCTCGACAGGCAGCCCGGGGATGCTCATCCCGTAAACGCGCTCGTACTCCTTGGTGAACTCCCCGATCGCGGTGGGCGCGGCGATCTCCCCGGCTTCGCCCTCAGCGAGCCAGATCGTGATCTCGTTGCCCTGGCCGTGATACCGGGCGTCGATGCCGTACCGGAACTCGATCTCATCCCCCGGCACCCCGGCCGCCGTCAGGATCCGGCGGCCCTGCGCCCGGAGCTCGGAGATGATCCGGTCGCGCTCGGGATCCTCGGTGTCGTCCAGGATGCGCACGAGGCTGCGCGCGAGGTCGATCCGCACCGGCGTGACCAGCGTCCCGACGGCGGACAGCACGCTCGCATGCGCCGGGAAGATGACCTGCGGCGAGTCCAGGATCTCCGCGAGCCCGCACGCGTGCACCGGGCCCGCGCCGCCGAAGGCGATGACGGGGATGCCGCGCAGGTCGGCCCCGCGCTCGATGGCGTGCATCCGCGCGGCGGCGCCCATGTTCTGGTTCACCAGCTCATGGATGCCGTGCGCCGCATCGGCGGTCGACATCCTCAGCAGGTCGCCGAGCTTGCCGACGGCACGCTCGGCCGCCGCGGCGTCGAGCTGCATGTCGCCGCCGAGGAAATGCCCAGGATCGATGTAGCCGAGCAGGACATCGGCGTCGGTGACGGTGGGCTCAGTTCCCGAGGCGCCGTAGCAGGCCGGGCCGGGGTCTGCGCCGGCCGACTGCGGGCCCACTTTCAGCAGCCCGAGCTCGTCGACCTGTGCGATGCTGCCGCCGCCAGCGCCGATCTCGACCAGGTCGATGGAGGGGACTATGACGGGGAAGCCCGACCCCTTCTTGAACCGGTACATGCGCGCGACCTCGAAGTCCGGGGTGAGCAAGGCCTGGAAGTTCTCGATGAGGCATGCCTTGGCGGTCGTGCCGCCCATGTCCAGGCACAGGAGCCGTGACTCGTTCAGCTTCTTCGCATGCCACATCCCGGCGAGCGCGCCGGCGGCCGGGCCGGACTCGACGAGGCGCACAGGGCACCCCCGCGCCACGTCCGCGGACACCACGCCGCCGTTGGAGAGCATGATCATGAGCCGGCCGCTGAACCCAACCCGCGCCAGCCAGTCCTGCAGCTCGCTCAGGTAGCTGGCCACCAGTGGCATGGTGGCGGCATTGCAGGCGGTCGTTACCATCCGCGGGTACTCGCGGATCTGCGGGGCAACCTCGGAGGAGGTGCAGACGGGCACCCCGAGGATGCTCAGCGCCTCCGCGACCACACGCTCATTCGCGGGGTTGGCGTACGCGTTGATCAGGCA
>Ga0134126_10005067_pt1 | contig 16450 bp, 14 predicted proteins | sample KB31752_FD_96881 | JGI IMG/M metagenome (GOLD analysis project Ga0134126, IMG submission 96881) | Terrestrial soil microbial communities with excess Nitrogen fertilizer from Kellogg Biological Station, Michigan, USA - KB3-175-2 | ecosystem: Environmental > Terrestrial > Soil > Unclassified ...
AGGATTGATGAGAGGTTTGAAAGCAATCACCCGGCCACGAACGATCCAGTCATTCTCGTGCGCCGCGCGCGAAGGAGCAGCACGTTCCAGCGGCAACCAGCGGGCATCCATTTCTCGCGCGCATATGCGCGCCCGATACGCCAAGCCACACAATCCGACGTGGAGAGCCGGTGCACGAAAACCTTCGGCGCCGACCTCAGTCAGGTTTTGCAGTTCAAACAGCACTTCGGTGTCGGTGCCGTCGCAGTAACCGTGGATGACCGCCTCACCTTCTTCGTCATATTCCGTCAGCGCCCACGGCCCGATGCGTTGCGTAAAGCGCGCCCTAAAGCCGGGCCGGCAGTTCGCATAAAAGACGTCGCCAGTACCTGACTCGTAAAGAACCGTCCAGACCTCCAGGCCCTCTCCCAGTTTCCAGCAGCGACCATGCAAAACCGCACCGCGGCGCGATAATTGGCTCGCTTCACCCTGATTCTCCGCCCGCTCGGCGAGAAAGTTGATGGCCTTTTCGCTTGGCACTTCGAGGCCGATGGTTTCAAAGGTAGCGTCCATATTTACTTCGCTGCGCGTTTCGGCGTCATTGTATTTTCGTCTTCACTGTCGTCGCGTCCGGCGCGTTTTCTGAAGCCGCGAATGTTCCGCACCTTTCCTTGTTTAGGTTGTTCGCCTGAACGAACCATCTCGGCAAAAAGGTCAACGTCGTAATCGGCTTCGCGAGACATGGCCTCGCGAATGCGAATCAGTTCGGTTAGAAATTTTGGCCGGCGATACATGGAACGAGAAGTAAGAAATCAGAATTACAAATTCCAGAATTCAAGATTCAAGATTTCAAGGATTCGTTCTAAATTCGAGATGCGCAACTCGAATTTCGCATTAACTCACGCTGTCGGTCTTTCAGTCGCTTCAGATACCAGAAACTCCGGGGTGACGATCATCGGAACAAAAAATCCGGCCGCGGTATTGAACAAACGAATGCGCGCTTGCCGTCGCACGTTTGCGAGATGTCCGAAGTTCCATGTAACTAGATAATCGATTTTGTGAAACGAAGCAAATGCTACGTGCATCGCATCGGCGATGAACTTGCGATGAAAAATTCCTCTTGACACATAACCGTCGGCAAGAATCGCACACTCTTCATTGAGTTCAACTTGCTCGAGAGGACGCGTCAATTTCAAATAAGCCGATCGATGGGGCTCTTCCAGTCGCTCCAGTTCGCGCACGACAAGGGGCGAGATCACCGCGCGATATTGCGACAGCTCATGCTCCCACCAGCGAATGGTCAAATCGCGACGAAACGGTTCGCCGTTATCGAGATACGCTCCAATCACTGACGTTTCGAGGTACGCGCTTGGTTTCATAAGCCGGAAGGTTCCTGCGTCCCAGGGCTGTTCGCTTTGGCGGTATCAATCGGCTCAAACCGAAGAATTCCTCGCTGGAAATCGAACACGACCCGAAAGTGCCGCAGGAAATTCCCACCGAGAATACCGTTCTGCTGAAATCCCGCAGTTTCATTGATCGGATCGAGATCCAACACCGCAGCGTTGATCTTTTCTCTGATGCAATCGCCGATCGCCACCTTGGGCAACATCGCCATCTTTACGTCTTCAGCCACGCCCGCAGCGCCGAAAACGCGCATGCGGTCAGGCTGAATAAATTCGGCGAACGAATCGAGTTCAGCAGCGCGTTGCGAAATCACGCTTACGGTTGCGCCGGTGTCGATGATGAAATTCATGGATTTCTGTACACCTTCGACCGTCACTTCGCCGCTAAGAAATCCGCTTGAGGTAGTGCGCACAGGAATTTCAAAGCCGGGACGCGCGACAATATTTGTTCCGGAACCCGTCGTGGCAACGCGATCAATCAGCGAACTCAGATCGGCGCGGTTGCGTTGTCTTATCAGGGTCATCCGTCGCGTGCCATAGTCCACTGCCGTCACCAATCGCGTCAAAGCTGCGATTCCCAAATATCCATCGACCGGTGTGGTTAAGTCGTAAAAGTGCCGGACATAGACGGGAACGTTTTCAATGTGGATGTCTCCCAAATCCATCGAGTTGAGATAGCCGTAAACGATCTCAAAGCGGCCGCCGCCACCAATCGCGCGCGCCAGTCCGCCCCGCGCGATCGGGCGCAGGCCAAGTTTATGCGCCGTCTCTTCAGATAACACCGACATTCCCGAGCCAGTGTCGAGCACAAAGCGCAGGAGGTTTTTTGATCCGTTCAGTCGCACTTTAACGATCGGCCGATTGTCGATCGATTCGAACGGCAAAACCGTGCGTTCAGGACCGCTCACGTTGTAGAGAGAACTCTGATTACCAAGATACCGGAGAAAATCGATGAGCCCGCGAATGCGCGCACGCCGTTCTGCATCCGTGCGCGGTGCAATTATCAAAAAGCGCTCGTACGCATCGGCGGCTTCTTTATACCTTTCAGCGCGCGCCGCTGCCTGGCCCAGACTGAAGATGTAGTCCGGCTCGTCCCGATCCATAGCCACTGCGCGGCGCAGCTTTTCAATCGCACTGCCGGTTCGGTTTTCGTAGAAGTCAATCATCGCCAATCCGGCAACTGCCATCGCCTGATCGTCGTCGATGTTCAATGCGGTCCGGAACTCTTCCCGCGACAATCGAAAATCACCGGTGGCCAGAAGGGCGTAGCCGAGCACCGCGTGACCTTCGGCCGAAAGCGGGTTTGCGGCGATCACCCTGGCTGCCTGATCGAATGACTCGCGCAAGCGAAGTTGCTTCAAGAGGGTCTTACTTAATCCGAGGTGAGCATCGAGTTCGCCGTCATCTTTTTGCAGTATCTCGCGATACAAATGTTCGGCGCGCTGAAAATCGCCTGAGCGCAAAGCCTTTTGTGCCTGGCGCAGAGCTTTCTGGTTGTTTCCAAAAACGGCGCAGGGGAGCAGTAGTAACACACCGACCAGAAGGCTGGGACGTAGAATTGAACGAACCAATCCTGGCGGCGACTTTGGGGTCAGGGAAAGCTTCATACTACAAACCTCTGATAGGTGATCGCTATTTCAGAATTTTGCCGGTCTTCATTGACCAGAGCGCCAAATCCAATTCTTCAAAGTTAATGCCGATATCTTTGGCAAAGTCTTTCATCCGGCTTTCGCTGGCCAGATAGCGCATGCGGGTGGTCGGTGGTTTGGCGGAATCAATCACGCCGAGTTCGGCCAGGCAGCGGATGATGTGTTTGTCCAGAATGCCGTAACCTTTGAAGCCGACATTCCGCAAAAAGTGGCTTGCCTCTTTGTATCCCAGTCCTTTGATATCACGGGTCCGAGCCAGCCAATCGCGTCGCTCTTCGGCATCATCAAAGCTTTCGAGCTTTTCGCGCAGGCGCATGGAAAGATTTGTGCGCAGAAATTCGCGCGTCGCAACCACGTGCTCTGCCCTTACGTTATGAAAGCGATATGCCGGTGGCTTCCTCAGCGCCCGCGTAATCGCTGCGCGACTTCCTTGTTTCAGCAGCGGTTTCACCGCAATGACGGCCGTCATGCCCGATGCTGCCGACGAGCCCGCGGTGAAGATGCAGTAGACCATCTCTTCCCACAGACGAGCATCTGATCCACTGTTCCAGACCTGATCGAATTCAGAGAGACGCACGCGAATTTCCTTTCGCCGGGTGGCATGCGTCGCACGCAATCGATCGATCGTAACCGGTTCCTGTTCTCGCATTCTTACTTCCGAACTGACGGGGGAGTCTGCTTGGATTCTAGGAGCGCACCTGATGAGTGTCAATGAAATTGGCGGGCGCGACTGGGGGGCAATTTGTGCATCCGTCCCGCAATCCACAGCATCAAATGTGGGCGCTTTCAGTTTCGCCGAATGCGCCGGATTAGTCGTGTTATATTTTATTGACGATGAGAATCACAAGAAAAGAACAAACGCTGAGCGATCGCCGCATCAACCGGTGGCTCGCCGCGATTTGTCTCATCCTGTCGTTCTCGGCAATGGCGGGGGCGCAGCCGAGCGCGCCGTCACCGTCGGCCGCAGTGACTGCTCAAGCAGGCGTACAGAACTCCAACGCCAGCTCATCAGTTACAACCACTACGCCGGGAGTTGCGCTAGCGGAATCGCTAACGCCGATTCACGGCTACCAGGGCGTGCTGGCGGAAACGGTCGAGGGCACTGTCATCGCATCACAGTCTGCCGACGAGAAATTTAATCCGGCCTCTGCGGTCAAACTCGCGACCGCGTTTGCCGCACTCAAGAACCTTGGGCCGAACCATCGGTTTTTAACTTCAGTTTGGGCGAACGGAACTGTGGATGCCGCGACCGCCACGCTGAACGGCGACCTCGTCATTAGCGGTCGCGATCCTTCGCTTCGGTACGAGCACGCGGTGATGTTGGCGCGGCAGTTGAACGACCTGGGAATTAAGAAGGTGACCGGGAACCTGATCGTCGCTCCGGGTTTCACGATGAATTTTGATTGGTCGTCACAACGATCGGGCGAAGAGTTGCGCGCCTCGATGGATTCGCTCACGCGCTCCGCCGGGGCCACGCGTGCCTGGCTTGATGAGCGGCTGCTGCTCGGTGATCAGCAAAGCCTTGGTTCAGTGCCCAGCGTCACCATCGCCGGCGAAGTGCTAATTGGCCCGGCGCCACCCCAGGCCACTCCGTTGCTCACCCGCCGCTCCAGCAAGCTCGTCGATATCCTGAAAGTGCTGTTGTGCTACTCGAACAACTTCATGGCTGAGCGTATTGGTGAATCCCTGGGCGGTCCCGATTCAGTGCGCGCGCTGGTCGTCAATTCCCTGAAAGTAAATCCGGAAGAAGTGTCACTTGCTTCGACCAGCGGACTCGGTGTGAATCGTGTGACGCCGCGAGCCATGATGATGATTCTGCGTGGTCTGCGCGACGAGCTTAAGAAAAGCAATCTAAAGTTGTCGGATATTCTGCCCGTTGCGGGCGTGGATCCGGGGACGCTCGAAGATCGTTACACCGACCCGGCGGAGCGCGGGAGTGTCGTCGCAAAAACCGGTACGCTCATCCGCACGGATGGCGGAGCAAGTTCACTGGTGGGGCAGCTGAACACCAAGAGCGGCCGGGTAGTCTTGTTCGTGATTTTCAATCAGCGCGGCAACGTGAATTCGTTTCGCGGCAACCAGGACGCAATCGTGGCTACGATTCAAGGCGCCTTCGGCGGGCCGGCCCCATTCGCCTACCGGCCGGTACAACTTTCCCTCCGGCTCGCGACTTCGGATTATGAAGCGGCCAAAGCGCGCGGCGAATACGAGCCAAAGAACTAGCCTTCCTTTTTAAATCTCCTCCTTCAATCGCCTACAGAATCTTGTCGATATTCCGTGATGGGGAGCAACAGTTCCTAATCGGCTTGCTATTGACTTCAAATCGATAACGGTTAATCATCCGCGCCCTCAAAGGAGGTCTTCGCTAATGGGAATCAGATATGCCGGAGTCTGGCGCGCGGGATCCGGTCAACAACTACTCTCGCTGGATTGGGATTGGAACGCATTTCAAAACAAATGGCAGAATCTATCCAACCAGAATATGCGCTTGGTAGATTTCACTACCTACGTCAACGCGAATCAAAGACTCTTCTCAGGCGTATATCGGCCGGGAACTGATGCACATTACCTTTGGGTCGGGGCGGACTGGAATAGTTTCCAGACGAAGTGGAGTGAGCTGTCGAACCAGGGATTAAGACTGACGAATCTGCAGACATGGCTTGACGGGAACACCCGGAAATATGCCGGCGTCTGGCGTCAGGGAACGGACGCTCATTATTTATGGGTTGGCGTTGACTGGGCTTCGTTTCACGCGAAGTGGCAAGAACTCTCGAACCATGGACTGAGGTTGGTCGACTTTCAGACTTATGTTGATGGAACAGTGCGGCACTTTGCCGGAGTGTGGCGGGCTGGCAATGATGCACATTACCTTTGGGTCGGGGCGGATTGGACGGGCTTCAAGGCAAAGTGGCAAGAACTGGCAGCGCAGGGGCTTCGTCTAACTCGTTTTCGACGTTACGTTGACGGCGGAGTTGAACATTTTGCCGGCGTTTGGCGACAGGGAACAGACGGTTATTACCTTTGGGTTGGTGTCGATAGAGAAAATATTAGAAGTAAGAACCACGAACTCGAGCATATAGGTTTGCGTCTGTGCGACGTCGAAGCATATGACTGGGGCTGCTCAGATGATTGTGCGAATCAGGTAGTAGCCCGCAACGTCGATGGTAAGGCTACTCCGTACGTGTATGGGATAAGTGGCGATAACGTCGCTTACCGATGGCCGGTTGACAACGACGAATACGCGCGGCTCTCCGCGATCACATTCAATGACAAGCTTTTCACTCTGCCTTTCGACGATCCCAAGGTCGTCCATTGGGGAACCTGGGAGTATTCGCCGCATAGTTATCACCATGCGATTGATTACTTGCGCGACAGCGACTGGAAAACATTTAAAGTGCGAGCCGCTGCTCCAGGCAAAGTGATCTTTGTCGGCTGGGATACTTGGTCAGGAAACACGATCGTGGTGAGCCACGATTCGAATGGAGTCGCCGACGCATTTCGTACCATCTACATGCATCTGCGAAACGGCGCTGACCACGACGCTAATGCAGCATGGAACAACACAATACCTACTCTGGGGGGCAACGATCTCGTCAACTATACGAACTATCTAAACACCACGGGCGCTACGCAAAACGTAAATCAGCGCAACTTGAATCAAGACTACTGGGGTACTAATGCGCAGGCGATTAGTCCCGCGCTCCTGGGTTCGCACGTGGTGCGTGGCCAGATGCTTGCTTGGGCCGGCTGTACCGGACCGGGAGGCTGCGGGTACTCTGCCCCGCAGCGGCCCAACACGCACCTGCACATTTTCTTCTGCCGTCGAGATCCCACCGACAATAACTGGTACTTCATCGATCCCTATGGCATCTATGCACATCCCGGATGCTATCCCGGACCGGTAACGGATATGGCGACCGGGCCATGTGTGAGATACGGAGTTGCCTGGGAGGATGGGCGCCCGCAATACCCTTAGATCGCGCGCACAAATAGCTCATTCGCCGCGTTTCAAACGCCGCGCGAATCGTTGTTCTGATTCTTCTCCGAAGCCGATCAGGGATACTGACGGTTGATGACCGCTTCGTATTCGGTGCCACCGCGATTGACTGTGCTGAGCATCAGTAGAAATTTGCCCAACGCCGCATGCTCCACTTGATAGAGCGCACTGGTAAGACGGTTCGCTCGCGCATCGGTAAATAACAGTGCGAACCCTTCCTTGCCGGGCACTGGATTCTTCAGTTGCGACACGTCATTGAGTTTTAGATCGACAAAGTTACGGCTCGATATCCAGACCCGAAAGATTGAACCAACGTATGAGCTAAACGCCGCTTGGTTGTAGTAAGAGAGCGGATCGGTGGCAGTTGGAATACCGTAACTGCCTCTGTTTATCTTTTCGTCCTGGATTGAATTTTTCTTGTTCTGTGCGAAGACGCTAGTAAGCGCGTTTGGCAAGCTGGTGATGAGGGCAGCGCCGCTGACAGCCTTCAAAAAAAGGCGACGCGAAACTGTCATGTAGGTAACCTCCCATTGTTCCCAATTCGCAGTCTATTGAGTTTGCCGATGACTTTCAACGACTATTTTGACGCATGAATTGCACCAACTTGCGAAGCGGCTCAAGGTTGCGCGATGCAGCTTTCATTGCAAGCGATGATGCGTGCAACGCTTACTGCAATAATCACCTTGACACCGCTCTACCCGCCGACGATTATGCTTTTGCCTTCGATTCGCACTCGGACTTAACCTTCTGACCTTGCATGCCTGACATACTTCTCGTTGAAGACAAAGAGAGCTTGCGGCGAGTGCTTCGCATGACGCTCGAAACGGCCGGATACTCAGTTACCGAAGCCGCTGACGCGCGCGCGGCAACCGAGGAAATTGCGCGCGTGCCTCACAAAGTCGTGCTTACGGATTTGCGCATGCCGCATGGCTCAGGCATCGATGTGCTGCGCGCTGCGAAGAACGCCGACCACGAAGTCCCCGTGATTGTGATGACCGCCTATGGCTCGATCGATGAAGCCGTTCAGGCGATGAAAGACGGCGCGCACGACTTTCTGCAGAAGCCGGTGGATTCAAATCATCTTTTGTTGCTGGTTGAGCGTGCGCTGGAGCAGTCGCGATTGCGCACCGAGAACCTCTTGCTGCGCGAAGAGTGGTCCAAGCGCTACGGCTTTCCTCGCATCATCGGTGAATCAGAAGCCATTAAGCGCGCGGTCGCTGAGACGCAACGCGTAGCCCAGACCGAGGCGACGGTTTTGTTGCTGGGCGAATCGGGCACCGGCAAAGAATTGTTCGCGCGCGCCCTTCATCACTTGTCGAACCGGCGCGACCAGCCGTTTGTCGCGATTAACTGCGCCGCAATTCCCGAGACGCTAATCGAGAACGAATTGTTCGGACACGAGCGCGGCGCGTTCACCGGAGCGGGCGAACGACGACTCGGAAAGTTCGAGCTCGCCGCCGGAGGAACAGTCTTCCTCGATGAGATCGGTGAGCTCGCGTTGACTGTCCAGGGAAAGCTCTTACGCGCCATCGAAGAGAAAGCGGTCGATCGCATTGGCGGCAAAGCACCGATTCCAGTGGATGTGCGCGTCGTCGCCGCCACAAACAAAGACTTACGCGGTGCGGTTGATCGCGGCGAGTTCCGGGGGGATCTGTTCTTCCGGCTCGCAGTTTTCCCCATCGAAATTCCGCCGCTGCGTGATCGCGGCGACGACGTGGTCCTGCTTGCCAGACACTTCGCGGCGCAACTCGGTAAAGAATTGCGGAGCAGAGAAGCGACGCTCAGCGATGAGAGCGTGGTCGCGATTCAGGCGCACAAGTGGCCAGGTAACGTGCGCGAGCTGGAGAATTCAATCGAACGCGCCTGCATCCTCGCAGATGCGACGGAACTTCAACCCCGCGATCTCGGCCTGCAAGTCAGCGAAACGGACGCTGTGACAGCTGCCGGTCTCGATCTCTCGGGCACTCTCAGCGAAGCGACTGAGCGCGCGATACAGATCGTCGAGCGGCAGAAGATTGCCGATGCGCTTGCCGCGCATGACGGCAACAAGGCAAGCGCGGCTGAGGCGCTCGGCGTCAGCTACAAAACGCTCTTGACGAAAATTAAGGAGTACGGTCTTTAGAATCATCCGGTGTTTGTCCCGTAGGGACCGAATGTTTATAGTCCAATCGGTTTCCCTGAGAACGTTCGCTCCTTTAGCAGCGCGACGTCCCGCTCCTCAAGGAGCTGGACTTCATTAGTGAACCTTGCATCTACAAACATTTGGCTCCTTCGGAGCCGCGCGACGCCAAACACATGAATGATGCGCCGGAGCGACAGCCAGAATCCAAACTTCCCGGTTCTAACCCAAAGGACGAACCTCAAGCCTCATCTTCAAAGATAGTTTCCGCGGGCGAAGGTTTTCGCCACCGTCGCAACGCTGGTGAAGTAGCCGGTGAAACTCTTGAAGTTGTCGGCGAAAGCACCGGCCGGTTTCCCCGCGTCGAATCTGCGGACAAGAATGGTGGCGAGAGTACGGGGCGGTCCGCGTTCATGGTGGGCGCCGGCATCCTGATCAGCCGGATCATCGGCGTTATTCGCCAGCGCGTCTTTGCACATTATCTCGGCACTTCCGATGCGGCCGGCGCATTCAGCGCGGCGTTTCGGATTCCTAATTTTCTACAGAACGTATTTGGTGAAGGAGCGCTTTCGGCGTCCTTCATACCGGTTTACGCCAACCTGCTGGCGCGTGGTGACAAGAAAGAAGCTTCGCGAGTCGCTGATGCGGTCTTGACGCTGCTCGCGTTGACCACGTCAATCGTCGTGCTCATTGGCGTCTTGACCACGCCCCTGTTCGTCAGGTTGTTTGCGGCGAGCTTCGATCCCGGCACGCGCGAACTGACGACTCAACTGATCCGCATATTGTTTCCGGGCGCAGGTTTGTTGGTGCTCTCGGCGTGGTGCCTCGGCGTCCTGAACAGCCATCGCAAGTTCTTTCTCTCGTACACCGCGCCGGTCGTTTGGAACCTGGCAATTATCGCAACACTCATTTGGTTTGGCCGGCGCGAAGATCAATTTCACCTCGCGACCTGGACGGCCTGGGGATCAGTCGTTGGCAGCGCCTTGCAGTTCGGCGTCCAGATGCCCACGGTAATTGTGTTGATTCGTCGGCTCCGGCCGGTGCTCGATATCGCTTCGGCAAACGTCCGCACAGTTCTCAGAAATTTCTTTCCCGTTTTCATGAGCCGCGGCGTCGTGCAAATTTCTGCTTTCGTTGATGCCATGCTCGCCGGCTTAATCAGCCCGCAAGCCGTGGCCGCGTTGACGTACGCGCAAAGTTTGTACACGTTGCCGGTCAGCCTGTTCGGCATGTCAGTCTCAGCGGCTGAGTTGCCGGCGATGTCGAGCGCGTTGGGTTCGCGAGATCAGATCGCCGATCAACTGCGCCACCGGCTGGACGCCGGCTTGCAGCGCATTGCGTTCTTCATCGTGCCCTCGGTGATGGCGATGATGGCCTTTGGCGATGTGATGACTGGGGCGCTTTACCAGACGGGTAGATTCAATCACGCGGACTCGACGTATGTCTGGGGCATTCTGGCTGGATCGACGATTGGGTTGCTCGCGTCCACGCTCGGGCGGCTCTACGCATCGACGTACTACGCCTTGCACGACACGCGCACGCCGCTGCGCTATGCCGTCGTGCGCGTGGTGCTGACGACCGGATTAGGATACGTCTGCGCGATTCCCCTGCCGCGGCTGCTCGGCATTGATCCGAAATGGGGCGCGGCCGGGTTGACGGCTTCCGCAGGCATTGCCGGCTGGGTCGAATTTGTTTTGCTGCGTCGCAGTCTCAATCGAAAGATTGGCAGGACTGGGTTGAGCGCCAGTTACATCGCGAAACTTTGGTTGTCTGCAATTGGCGGCGCGGTGCTGGGATGGGGAATCAGGCTGGCGATTCCTCAGTTGCATCCCATTCTGCTTGCCGGAGTCGTCCTTGTACCTTACGGGTTGGCATATTTTGCGTTGGCCTCTGTTCTCCGTGTAGGCGAAGCCGGCGCAGTCATCGGACGAGCCTTGCGGATCGTCGGACTCAAACGATAGCACTCCGGGTTCGGTCAATTAGACTGGGAAACCGAGTGGATTCGCATAGATTTACGGGGCTGAAAAAATTTCTGGAGAACATTCGGGATTGAGTCTTTACCTCAGTATCCCGAAAACGGATAGGTTGGAGCAGCGGCAGCGGCGGGGAAACCCGGACCGCTTTTCTTTTTTGGAATCCGATCAGTTGCCTTCCAATTCGCGCCACCTCCATTGACCCTCGTCTAGCCTTCTTCTTATGATCGCGCAGTGCAACCCGTAATCACGTCTGCGCAAATGCGCGACATCGATCGGCTCACCACAGAGCGTTACGGCATTCCGTCCCTTGTCTTGATGGAGAACGCGGCGGCCGCCGTGGTGCGCGTAGTTGGGTCGGTTTTCGCGGGCGACTTCACGAACAAAACCGCACTCGTACTTTGCGGACCCGGAAACAATGGCGGCGATGGCGCCGCCGTGGCGCGTTTGCTTGCTCATGCCGGCGCAAATGTTTTGGCGGTCTTGTTTGGAAACATTGCCGGAACGAAAGGCGATGCACGCACGAACTTTGAAGCGCTGGCGGCTATTGCCGAAGCAGACGCTGAGACCCTCGCCGGATCCATTCGGTTCATTCAATGCCGGAGCAACGATGACTCGTCGAATGTAGAAGAGTATCTGTCGCAACCTGTGGATGTGATTGTCGATGGGCTGTTTGGCACAGGTTTGTCGCGTCCGCTCGAAGGGATTTACAGCAAAGTGGTGCCAGGCATAAACCAGTTGCGTCAAAGCGGAATGCGGAATCCGCTCGTAGTTTCGATCGACATTCCTTCCGGATTGGATTCCGACAACGCCGAGTTAATCGGAGCCACAGTTGACGCCGACATCACCGTCACCATGACGGCGCCGAAACTCGCGAACGTGTTGGCGCCTGCGTCTGATTATAACGGGCGACTGATCGTGGCTGACATTGGCTCGCCGTCACAGTTGTTGGCTGAAACGAAAGCCGATCTTTTTCTCACGGACGAAAATGACGCGAAGCGATGGTTGATTGCTACACGCTACACGCCCGACTCGTACAAGAAAACGCATGGGCACGCTTTGATCGTTGCCGGTGCGCGCGGATTTACCGGTGCTGCCACGCTGTGCGCGAACGCAGCGATGCGTGCGGGCGCGGGTCTCGTTACTGTGGCTACATCTTTGTCGGCGCAGCCACTTGTCGTGTCGCAAGTTATGCCGGAAGTGATGACCACAGGTTTGGCGGAAACTGATCGCGGCGCAGTCAGCGATGAAGCTTTCGATTACTTCGCAAAGTTCAGCGAGCGGGCCGATGTCGTGGCGATTGGGCCGGGGCTCTCGTATGAAGATGAGCGAACCAGAGCGTTCGTCCACAAAGTGGTAGGGCAACGGCGCACGCCGATTGTGATCGATGCGGATGGATTAAATTGTCTGTCCCCCTGGCCGCATGAATTGCGTGGTTCGAGCGAGCTGCCCATCGTTCTGACGCCGCATCCGGGCGAAATGCTCAGGCTGATGGGCGCGAAAGATAAGACAGCCCTCGACAATCGGGCTGCCGCCGCGCGCCGCTTCGCGATAGAGCATCAAGTGATTCTGCTTTTGAAGGGTGGTCGCTCGTTAATTGCAGCGCCCGACGGGCGCGTCTTTCTTAATCCAACCGGCAACGCCGGGCTGGGAACTGCCGGCGCAGGCGATACTCTGACCGGCGTCGTATCTGGATTTCTGGCGCAGACTCAAGCCGGTGCCGGGAAGCGCGTCGCCGCGCTCGAGACAGTTGTGGCCGCGCTTTACGTCAGCGGGCTGGCGGGTGATTTGGCTGCAAGAGAACTGGGCATGCGCGCGATGACGGCTTCCGATATTCGCGAACACTTAAGCCAGGCTTTCTGCGAGCTTGATCCTTCCGGCGAGATACCTAATTCTATCGCCTGAAAATATTGAGGTGACGATGAACACGCTGAAACGAATTCTGCTGATCATAGGTCTTCTCTTGGCGCCGGCATCATCATTGCCGGCCATGCAAGCTGACTGGATCAAGTTTGCACCCCCGGGTGGTGGATTCTCGGTCCTGTTGCCGGCCCAGCCGAAAGAGTTAGAGCTGACGCCGGTTCCGGATTTTTCCGCGCACGGCTACGGTGTGACCGTCGATGGGGTTGTATATGTTTGTCTTTTCGGAGATTACGCTGCCAGCGTCCATTTGAATCCGGATGCGGAGCTGGCTGCCAATCGCGACAACTTTCTCAAGGCACTGAATGCTTCGCTCATCAGTACGAAGAAGATTGAATTGGACGGCCGGGCCGGTCTTGAGTTTACCGGCGAAAGCGCCGACTCTAACCTCCAGAGTCAGGTTTACCTTGTTGGTAATCGGGTTTATCAAATCGCGATCGCAGTTCCAAAAGGAACCGATGCTTCTGCTGACGCTTCTCGTTTCCTCAAATCATTCGCATTTGCCGGCAACAAAGAACACGCTAAGCCCTGAGTCCTCATGATGCGCTTTCCCGCGGAGATCATTTCTCACACTGAGGCCGACACCTTTCAGCTCGGCGAGCGACTGGGCAGCGAACTCGCCGGCGGTGAAGTCATTCTCCTGAATGGGCCGCTGGGCGCAGGCAAGACTCTGCTGGTCAAGGGCATCGCCCACGCCCTCGGCGTTCCGGAAGACGACGTGAGCAGCCCTTCGTTCACGCTGGTCAATCCATACGACGGGCGGCTGCGGCTGTATCACATCGATCTCTACCGACTCGATAAGGGGGCATCCGCCGCGCACGCAGTCGATCTCGACGAATTGCTTTCCGATGAGCGCGCCGTGATCGTGATCGAATGGGCCGAGCGCATGGGTCGTTATCCTTTGCCTCTCACGGCTTGGAACATATCAATGACTGGTGATGGCGATGCGCCGCGAACAATTTCAATAAATAGGTTAGAATAGTTGGGAACAAGGAGAACCAGTGATGCAATATCCCGAAGAGTTCATCAAGCCGTTCCGAGAAGAGCTCACGCGGCTTGGGGTCGAAGAGTTGAGAACGTCTGAAGCCGTTGATGCGGCAGTCCAGAATTCCACCGGCACGCTGATGATTGTGGTTAATTCGGTTTGCGGATGTGCCGCGGGCAAGGCGCGTCCCGGAGTGGCGCAGGCGCTGAAACACGAAGTACGGCCTGATCGAGTGGCGACAGTTTTCGCCGGCGGCGATCTGGAAGCAACGGCCAGAGCGCGCAGTTACTTTACCGGTTATGCGCCCTCGTCACCGTCCATTGGAATTCTAAGAGACGGAAAGTTGGTTTACATGATGGAGCGTTGGCAAATCGAAGGAAAGGGTCCCGCTGAGATCTCTTCAGATCTGATCAATGCTTTCGAGCAGCACTGCGCGGAGTAAGACTGAAGTCTCTCCCATTCAAGCCTTATCCTCCGTTCGCTAATCAAATCATCGGCATCCGATTCCCGTTCATAACCCGTTTTCGTACTGGTCAAGTTTGAGGTGGCGCGCGCATCCGCGCGTGGTTTTCACGGGCGGGACGCCCGTGCCACTTTGCAAAAGGACCCGGCTTTTCGATTCCAATAACGGCAAATAGCGCTGTGCTATGATTCGCCCAATGGCGATGAGAGTTTCCATCTCCCTCGATACGCGCATACTGGATTTGCCCCCAAATATTGCCCGGCTTGGCTCGCAGGGAGCGAGGAAACTCGCGCTCGGACTCGCCGAAATTTCTCCTGGAAAAGACATCAACACAGTCACGGTCGAAGACTTGCTGCTCTATTTGCCGATGCGTTACGAAGATCGTTCGCACATGATTGCCGTTCGAGATCTGCATGACGATCAAGAGGCATCGCTCGATCTAACCGTACGCCTGGCAAAACCTCGTTACATTGGACGGTCACGCTTCATCTTCACAGTTTCAGCGAGCGATCAGAGCAATTCGGGGCCACAGGTCTTGATTGAGTGGTTTGTTTCAGGTGCGCGGGCCAAACAGATCATCGAATATTACGTCAAGCGATTCACGCGCGGAACGCGCTTTATCGCGTTCGGACGATGGCATCGCGACAAACTTGGCACGTTTTGTTTGAAGATAAACAAGCCGGATGAGATCGAGGTGATAAGTTCCGATGACGGCGCCGAGGAACACGATGGAAGTTCGGACCCGGGACTTGCCGCCATTCACGTCGGCCGCTGCGTCCCCGTCTATCGAAAGATTAATGACATTCGGCCCAAGCAAATGCGCGAGATCATCCATCGCGTCCTCGCAGCGCTGCCTGATTCGGCAATTACCGAAAACCTGCTTGCTGATTTGCGGCGACGGCAAAAGCTGATCGCGAGGCCGTTGGCTCTGCGTGAGATTCATTTTCCGCCGGAAAACGCGTCGCTGGCAGACTATGAGGCGGCGCGCAGTTCGGCGCAGCGCCGGCTGATTTTTGAAGAACTGTTCTGGCTTGCGCTGGCGTTGGGAGTTAAGCGTGGTCAACGCATCAAGGAAACCAAGGGCACGCCTATCAAGATCGACGATCCGATCAAGCGCCGGATCGCCTCGCTGCTCCCCTTCAAACTCACTGAGGCGCAACGAAGAGTTGTCAAAGAAATTTTCCGTGACCTGAAATCCGACGCTCCGATGAATCGCCTTCTCCAAGGCGACGTGGGCAGCGGCAAAACGATCGTGGCGCTGATTTCGATGTTGGCCGCATTGGAAAACGGTTATCAAACGGCTTTGATGGTGCCGACGGAAATCCTTGCCGAACAGCACGCGCGCAACATCAAACGCATTCTGGCGAAGTCACCGTATCGCGTCGAACTCCTTATCGGCTCGTTGAAATCCGCGGAGAAGCGACAGTTGCACGCAGCGATCGCGAGTGCTGAAGTCCAGGCCTGCATCGGCACGCACGCGCTGATTCAGGAAGACGTCTCGTTCAAAAACCTCGGTCTGGCAATTATCGATGAGCAGCATCGCTTTGGCGTGATGCAGCGCTCGTCGTTGCGTGATCGCGGACTAAATCCGGATGTGCTGGTGATGACGGCGACGCCGATTCCGCGTTCGTTGGCGATGACGGTTTACGGCGACCTTGACGTTTCGATTATCGATGAGATGCCGCCGGGCCGCACTCCAATCGTGACGAAAGTCTTTGCCGACAACGCTGACGATCGGAAAGCAGTGAAGCAACTACTCAGCCAGGAACTTCGCAAAGGTCGTCAGGTTTACATCGTCTATCCGCTGGTCGAAGAGTCCGAGAAGTTGGACCTGCGCGATGCTACACGTCGTTACGAGTACCTGCGCGATCAAGTCTTTCCGAAGTGCTCTGTCGGGTTGCTGCACGGCCGCATGAAGCCGGAAGAGAAAGAAAAAGTGATGCGCGGATTCGGCAGCGGCGA